>Ga0209208_10000931_pt1 | contig 40018 bp, 22 predicted proteins | sample S1TSphfallax_3_FD_187694 | JGI IMG/M metagenome (GOLD analysis project Ga0209208, IMG submission 187694) | Host-associated microbial communities from peat moss isolated from Minnesota, USA - S1T2_Fd - Sphagnum fallax MG (SPAdes) (version 2) | ecosystem: Host-associated > Plants > Peat moss >... | reverse complement strand
AGGAGTGCCTTCTCAACCAGAATATGCAGTTTTGACAAACTGTGATTGGCTATCATCAGGATGGGAGAAGTGGAGGAGGGTGTTGCCATTTCAATGGATCCAAAGGCTGGTGTCACAGACATGCTCATTACATTGTGAATAATCCTTAACATTGCTTAAGAGATTGATTGACAAACTTCATTTTGGAGGAGTTGACAACACTTGTGAACCATAATCACAAGTAATGCAAGATCTATAGTTGAAGTTCACATTTGAACTAAGCATTCTTTACAATTGGGCTTCACATAATGCTTTTCTAACTTTCATCTTGTACACTAACAATGTGGCCATGTTCGATACATTCATGTGAAATTGTTCCAAAAGCATCATATGTGATGATGCAATTTTTATTGCATCTTACATTAATTTGATCAAATTTGTTGGCCCATAGTTCAAAAGTTTGAAAAAATAAAGAATTCTTGAATTGCGGAGGGCTAATTGATGACACCTTTGTAAGCCCTATCCTATTGAGACTTACAAGACATGGTTCAATGATTAGAAGAAAAGATTTAGGGTTTAGGGTTGTTAATCACCTTGGTGGATTCATTTACTTGTTTATTAGCTATTCAAGATTTTTTCATGATCTTACCATAGTACAATTATACTACATTCATTTGAACATTACAAAATTTGACCGATGTTTTGTTCACGTAGATGATTACTAAATGAATACCTACCAAGTGACTTAAAGAAACATGAAAAAATAAATGTTCATCATTGTGCAAAATTGGTAAGTGTGAGTTAGCTCCAATGTTAACAAGCCTAGAATGAAAGCATAGAAAAGATGCACTTAAGCTATAAAATCAAAGTGGGATGGAAAATAAGTTTCAAGCACAGGTGGAGGCATTTAATGAAAATATTTCATTCAACAAATTTCAAATACCATAACTATTTTCTATTTAACAATAATTATTTAAAACTATAACTCTTATCATTAAAACTTTACATAAAAGATGCATGGAGTTCACAACAAAAAATCATTGAAAAACACCTTGCAAACTCAATTGACCATAGTTGGGATTGAAAGGATTGAAACTTTTTTTTTTTTCATTTAATTTTCTTTGAACTTTACTTCAATTTTCACAATTAAAACCCTAGATTCCTTGAGGTTGTTAATTTTGGCTTTTTCTTTTCTTTTTCCCAATATTCAAATCATGCATCATGATTAAAATGTTTTTCTTCTCGATGTAGAATTCTAACTTTATAGTTTGATTTGATTTTCAGCCTGTCAAAATTAGGTTTCGTATGAACAAAAGGTCATGAATACGATGTTTTCAAATTGTTGTTCCAAAACATGTTCACTTTTGTCATATCCTTCTCCGAAAGAATAAAATTCAACTTGGGTCATTTAAGAAAGCTAGAAGGGGCATTAACTATAGTAAATTTAACAAAACTTTATTTAATTAATGAAAAATTAGATGGATTCTAACCTTCAATCATGTTTTGCCTTCATTTCAAAACAATGCAAAAGACATGCATTTGAATTCTTAAAATGGAGTCAAGACCTCCTCACTTATTAGACCACTTTTTTATTATCATTTTTGTTAAAGGTTCATGTTTTCAAATCTTTCAAAATGCCACATAGTTAGTTGATCCTTGCGTGTCCTTAATAATTTTAAAATCGAAGAATCCCTTTGTGAAAGTATTGTAGCCTACCTTCGACACATTAATAAGAGGAAGTTGAATATTAACTTGTTTCCTACCCTAATAATAAACACCACAATGATAATTATATGCAATGACCATGGTGTTCAAATGCAAAGAATAAACACCATCTAGCTTGAATCTTTCAAACTAGATGGTGTTTATGCTTTCTATTTGATCAACATCTTTATAACAAGCCCTTTGATCCTCAATTTTTCATTATTTCATAAAAGCATTTATGATTACTAGGGTTAAGCAAATAGACATTACATGTCAATTTTTCATTTGATTTCATGTCAAATTTTCAATCTAAATAAAGACATGATTAATTTGACCTTAATGTCTTTTACTAGTTTTTTTCATTTGAATATTAAGGTAATTAGTAATTATTTTAAAGAAAAATACAAAAAATAAGCCCAAAAAAAAAACATGTTTGTTTTTTAATTTATTTACAATCAATTAAATGAATTGTACCATCCATGATATGAAGCATAAATGATGGTACATGCGAAAACATATTCTCAATACCCATCCTTCCTCCAATCCAAATGGATTATGACACATATGATATGTTATGCCATCAAAATTTAAAATTTTAAATGTTCACCACTATAGATTGTCTTGCAAACAATATGGAAACTTGGTTATGAGGTATGCATAACTCAATTCAAATTCAAAGTGAAATTGGCAAATTTATATTTTGGTTATGGGATCAATTTGATGTGATATGGGAATATTAGTAGTCAATGCACATTTACCTTGGTGTGGTTGACGAGTTCACCATTCATGTTTAAATTGAATGTTGTTCAAAAGATGCCTACACTAGAAATTCAATGATGTTTTATCACCTCTACAAATTCAAAATATTTCAAGGGACTTGAATGATGCCAAAGTGCAAGTGATCTCCAATTGAAATATTGGATTTGTAGCCTTCTATTAAACTTTTCCATGTTCCAAAATTATTGTGTGATCATCAATATGTGTTGTTGAAGTTAGTCAATTTTTTCCTTGCATTGATCCATTCTTTTTGAACTTCCACCAATGTTACATATTGTTCTCACATCAAAATCTTGCACAAGTCCAATTTTGCCTCTCCGAAGCTTTTGGTGTGTTTATTAGTTATGGACTTTTGAATGGCTTAAAATGAGCCATATTTTCATAAATCCATATCATAATCATTTTAAAGTGGATTTCAAATTTTTTTTTTAACATGTACATTAAAAAAAAATTAGAATGAATTATTTTCATATGGGTTTTTAGTTCATTAACCACGATCTAATTCCTCACTAAATCAATGATATCAAAATAAACTTCCATTTTAACACTACCATATGGACTTTTGGGGGGTGGAGCATCCACCGAAAATGAACCACCTTAGAGTGCATACACCCCATGGTTTCTATCTACTTACTTCATGAGTTTTTGTAAATTTTAGTGGCTACAATGTTGTCTTAAATTTCCCTCACAATGTTCATATTGAGTCTTTTATTCCTAATCATGCAATTCAAAGCTAGGTCACATGGGAACATTGTTAAGTATTTCCAAAGTCACCAACTAAGGTCAAAACCCATCAACTTCATCCGCATTGGCTTTTTAATTTTTTTGGTCATTTTATGCACAAGTACTACCAAAAAAAAATGATAACACCATAGAGCATTAACTATCAACACTTTGAACCTATTAAATAAACATGAACAAAACTAAATGAAATATGTTTATTTAGTTGGTTTTGAATGGTATTAACATATAACAAATACACATGAAACTTATAAATAGTTCAAAACATATCATTAAAATTTGTTAATAATAAATTCACAATTTGAAAGTTAAGAATGGTCAAATGATGACCTTTGAAATCTTTTCTACCTTTTTCAACACACCATAGCTTGAAGAGATATCATTATCTCTTTTGTGTGCCTTCCATAAACAAGGAATTTTTTTTTTAAAAACAATTTGGAGCTTTATTTTTTAGGAGACACCAATGAATGTGGTGAATGAAATACATGTAGTATAGAAATTTGAAAAGAGACCTTTTGTTTGACCCTATAATAACAACAACAAGATCAACACCTCCTAAAATATTTCACTATTATAACTTGATCACTAAGAATGGTTAGCAAAAATATGAATTCAAAAACACCAAACACTAATAATGTCACAACAAGGGAAGAAGAATGCATTCCAATGCTTGAAACAATCCAAGAAAAAAAGTTAGGGGAAAAATTCCATCCACAAATGTTTCTAAAATCCATTTGAAAAAAGGTCCTATTCTTTTGTACAACATTCAAACATTTTTGGTCTTAAAAATTAGTACACAAACATGACATTGGATTATACATGCATAAGCGTGTGAAGCTTTCTCTTGAGCTAGTCATGCCAAGAAATATCTAATAGAGTTCCTAGCATGGGAACCTTCTTAAATAAAGTTCACATACCTTTTGCAAAAGCTTTTGAACCTTATTACACTCCCTTTTAATTTGCAATGCTTTTGCATCCCCTAGAATAACCAAGATCAAAACAATGTGACGCCTTCCCAACAACAAGATCTAATGTCGTTCTCCACTTGTGCTCAACATAGTCTAAGAATTCAATTTCTACACATGGGCAAACAAAATTCATGTCTACTTTCCCATGCTTTTGCCCTTTCACATTTACATTGAAAAAAGTCAACCTTAAAATAACATGTGTTTGGCATCTTGAAAACCTACCCCCAAATAGAACCCACCATTGGAAATTTTCTAAATATAGGCAAATGTCAACCTTCAAGGGTCATATGTAATGGAACTTAATAAACCTTCCAAAGGCTCTAGATCACATTTGCAAATCACGAAAGAGATGAAGAATGAAGTCTAATAGGTTTGAGAAACATCTAGTTTGAGAGAAAACAAGGTCAAGAAGTTTACATGGGACTACATAACCAAAATGTTTCAAATTGAACTCCTTTTATGTCATGATAGATTTAAGATGTTTATACACCTATAATACACCAAAGAGACTCATACATGTGTTTGCAAAGCTTTACCTCATGATTATAAATCTCCTACAACAAATGAAGACTCACACTTGGGTAAATAAAACCCTTTCAAGGAAATGCCATACCTCCTAATTGATTGGAGTCTTGCCCTTGTGTTTGCAAAGCTTGTTTACTTCAAAATTGGTCATTACAAATGTCAACAAGAAGTTCCAAACCCTTTTTAAGGTTTGGAGACCAACACATAAACCTAAAACTTCTTTCAAGCATGATCATCTTTCAATCAAGTTTTCTCTCTCTCGCTCTCACCTTGATGCCACAAGTTCTTTCTTGCAATACCCACTTTGGCCTCTTTTCTCTCCAAACTTTGCACTGCACACCTCAAATGCAATTCAATCACTTTCTCTCAAGCTCTAACATCCTAGCTCATACCTCTTTCATGCTCTCCTCAAAGATAAAAGTTCTTTGAAACCACACATGAGGCCCACAAGAAACTAAGACACAAACCAAACAAGTTGGGCCACTAAAATGGGTGCAAATCTGAATTTAGTGAGCCATTTTTTTGGGTTTGTAAATTGAGACCACCCAATTTCAAGTTTCATGCCCAATCTTTGCCCAACAAGGGGTTCCAATCCCCACTCCACCTCACTTTACATATAAAATTAGTAGCTTGAAGATAATAAAGAATCAATGGAAATAATAGAACACACTCACATCAAGGAAGGACAAAACTTCATCATCAACATCCACTAATAACAACAACAACAACAGCTGATAATAGCAATTATGGACATTAAAAAAATGCAATAGGAAGGACAAAAATTGATGATCACCAGCCAATACAGCTAATGTATGCAGCAGCATCATTGAAGAACAGGACTGGGAGAGAAGATTGAGTGTTTGTAGGCTGCTTCAAACCCTCTAATTTCAGAAACACTACTAGGCTAATAGATCTCCTTCCAAATCAAAACATTGAATTGAAGATGCAACACATCCATGGAAGTAATAACTTGGGGAGAGAAATAATAATAATATCCAAGTTTTTCAATCAGTGATTTTGGTTCTGTTGATTTTGATTTTGATTTGGATTTCTCTACTTTCCTCCATCATCTCTAATAATAGAAGTTTCCAAGATGGAAAGTGCAATGTGGTTTTTTGCAATGTGGGAAAAACACTAGGGCCCTAAATAATTATTATAATAATACTATTACTACAAAAAAGGAAAAAAAAATCCATTACAGAAGTGGGGCCAGAGGAATGCATCTTTTTTTAATGAGCAAATTTGCATTGTTAGTAGTACCAATTGGTGTTTTGCAAAAAAGTTTTGTCTGATTTTGTTTTTATTTCTAGCTGTTTGTTGCTACAAAATGGTTGCAGAATTTTGGTGAGCTTTCTTGTGAGTTAGTAAGTGAGAGAGAGAGAGAGAGAGAGAGTTATGCTTTTTTCTTGTAAGGGGTTTTTGGGTTTCTCTTCTGTCGGTGGAGAAGAGAGAAAGAGACAAAAAGTTTTAGTTTTCAGTGGACGTTGTTGGAATCTGTGTTGAGAAAAGTTGAGTAGGGGATCAAGAAAAGAAAAAGAGATTTTGCAAGCAAATTTTGGTTGTAGAGTTTAGGGGAGGAGGGTTCATCATTGAAGAACAAAAAAGCTCAAGTGGGTACGGAAGTTGTTTTGGATTTTCTGGTGAGAAGAAGAAGGAGAAGAAGAAGAAGCAGAAGGAAAAGAAAATGTGAATGAGGAAAGTTTTGGTTGTAGAGCTTCGGAGGTTCGTAGTTGAAGAGAGACAGACAGACATACAGAGAGAATGGGATCTCGCACTCATGAGCAAATGGATGCTTGGGTTTTGGGAGGCTGAATTGGGTTGCAAGAGATTTCGGAGTTTTTGATCAGCAACCCATCATCTGCAAAAACATCATGGGTTGGTGCAAAACCCATGTGAGCAAAATCCCCAATTCCACCACAGCATGCGAGTTGGTGAGTTTCTTGGAGAGAGCAGTGGGCAAAGACACTGTGACTTTGGTAGAGATCAAAGTGAACAAGAACAGCTTCAGGCCCAAGGGATATGGATTTGTGCATTTTGGTAATGAGGAAGCAGCAGAGAAGTGTGCAGTATTGGCAGAGAATGGTCGGCTCGTGCTCCTTAACAGTGTTCTTAAGGTCAGCCTGGCAGAGAGAGCCATTGTGCAAAGACCTCAGCATAATATGCTGCAATTGGAGAATGCAGCATTGCACATGTGCTGCCTCATGCGGCCGGACACTGCTTCCATTTTATGGTCTTCTTCATCAAATGCGGTCACCGCAGAGCTTGATTTCAGCAACAGGCATTTGCGTCTGCTTTTGTCAGCTCCTAGGGATTACAAAATGGACTTCAGATTTCAAGACATTTACAGCATTGAGGATGTCACTGTTTGTGGAACCCGCACCCGAGCATTGCTTCTTCAGGTTAGTTAGTTAGATGCTACTGGGTAATTTTATTTTTGTTTTTACCCCCCTTGACTTCTTGTTGATTCAGGGAGCTTCTTTCTGCAACCCTTGATGATTCTGCCCTAATCTTGACACAGTTTCCTCCTGCAGCTATGGAATCCACCACACGTGTATCGTCGCAAAGATGTAAGCCAGAAAACCAGTGAATTTCTGCCAGGCATTTTCTCATCTTTCAGCTCAGCAGATCCATACTATTTCCGCAAAGAGGAGAAAGAGGATCCTTGGATGCGAGCGACAGACTTCACTCCCGATAAGAGCATAGGCCAGTCCTTGGTTTATGTTTTGGAGCTTCCAACAACTGTAATCGAACAAACCCTGAATGACATCTTCAAAAAGCTTGCAGATTTTCGGTTAGCTTCATACCCTCCAGTTTTCCGTGAAATTAGTCTGCAGACTGGGAAAGCTTATGCCTCATCACAGGTGCTTGTCCCAATTGTAAATGCACCATTGGGTATAGATGTGCCTTTTGAGCTCATGTTCAAAGTAAATCAACTTGTACAGTTGGGCAACCTGAGTGGACCAGTCTTAGGAGAGGAGTTTTATTGGCTTCTCCAGTCCAATGTCATGCCCTTGGAGCATGCCCAAGTGGCATTGGAGAGTATCATAAATGCAGAGGATGTTTGCTGGAATCCAGTGAAATGGGTGAAAGATGAAGTGGACGAGTACAGGAAAGGCAAGCGGCAGGCAACATCTGTTGCAGCTGCAGATGGCTTGATGTGGGTGCGCCGTCTTTATGTTTCTCCAACCAAGGTCTATTGCATGGGGCCAGAGCTTGAAGGCTCAAATCGTGTAACTCGCCATTACAAAGATCATATTGACAGATTTCTTCGGGTGTCCTTTGTGGATGAGAATTTTGAACCTGTTCCTTCCACTGCACTCTCAGTGCCTACAAGAGGGAACTCTCTCTCAGGCCTTGTTGCTGAGAGGTCAGAAGTTTTTGATAGAATTCTCACAGTTTTGCGACAGGGTGTCACAGTTGGAGGACAGAAGTTTGAATTCTTGGCATTCTCAGCAAGTCAATTGAGAGAACAATCAGTGTGGATGTTTGCATCAAATCAAGCTCTAACGGCTCAGAGCATCAGGACTTGGATGGGGGACTTTTTGAGCATTCGCAATGTGGCAAAGTGTGCAGCTCGTATGGGGCAATGCTTCTCTTCATCCACACCCACACTAGAAGTGCCTGCTGCTGAAGTTGAACACATTCCTGACATTGAGAGAGATGATGAGTTTGGGCTGTTTCGATACTGCTTCTCAGATGGAATAGGAAAGATCTCCAAAGCCTTTGCAGTGGAGGTTGCAAAGAAATGTGGTGCTAAGAAACTGCAAGCTGGTGACAGTCCATCTGCTTTCCAAATACGCTATGGTGGATACAAGGGTGTTGTGGCAGTAGATCCCAAGTCAACCTTCAAGCTTTCACTCCGCCCAAGTATGCGAAAGTTTGCATCCACTCATGTCGGTCTTGATGTCCTCAGCTCATCCCGATTCTTACCATGCTTTTTGAACCGGCAGATTATAACATTATTATCCACCCTTGGGGTGAGTGACAGCGTATTTGAGCAAATGCAAGCAGCGGTTGTTAGGCAATTGGATGCAATGTTGAAGGATCCTGAAGTGGCATGCGAGGTTTTACAGGTCAAGGATTTCTCCTTCCTGTTGCTTCATTTTGGGATATGGATTTTTCTGTTGCCATCTGACATTGGAATTTCCCAGTGCCAAGATTAGAAGTCTTGTTCGTCTGCAATGCACCAGATGAAGATGAAGCCCTAGTACATTTCTCTGTTATATTTGAAGTTGAGAATCTGGCCATGCCCATTTTTTTCCCTTGCCTACAAAGGCTTTCTCAAAACCAACCCTGACAATCCATGGTGTTCTTGCCAGATCTGTGAACTTGGCTCCACAAAATACACTGATCGAAGCGCAAGGTTGAATGGTTTTGCAGATGACCAATTCTGGGGGTATGCATACAAAACTGGTTTCGATGCTCAAGGCTGGCTATAACCCACAAATAGAGCCATTTGTTCTGGGCTTACTGCAAGCTTTCCGCACTTGTCAGCTGCTGGATTTGCGAACCAAATCTCGAATCTTTGTGCCAAAGGGGCGCTTGTTGATGGGGTGCCTGGACGAAACAAAAACTTTGAATTATGGGGAGGTGTTTGTGCAGGTGACACCAAGTCCAGGAGATCGGCGATTTGTAGATGATGGTCTCACCCAATTCCCTAAGTACCCTCTAGGAGAGACAAAGAAAAAGGGGGTGGCACATGTTGTGACAGGGTGGGTAGTGGTGGCCAAAAATCCTTGTGTGCACCCAGGTGATATCCGCAAGTTGAAGGCTGTCGATGTCCCTGGGTTACACCATATGTTTGACTGTTTGGTCTTCCCTCAGAAGGGCCACAGGTGAGTTCCTGCTATTCTGACACTTGATCAGCATCTCCTTTTCTTTGTTGCAGGATTAAGGTTTAAGATTCATTCAGATGTGTAGCTCTGGTTTGGAACTAAAACCCTACTTTGGTGATGTACAGACCACACCCAAATGAATGTTCTGGTAGTGATCTTGATGGCGACCTTTACTTTTTGAGCTGGGATGAGGCACTCATTCCAGCCTCTGCTGACAATCCTATGGACTACTGTCCTCCAGGACAAGTGTCACTTGATCATCCTGTAACTGTTGAGGCAAGCCCTTATCCCATGTACTCTCTTGATGACCCCTGTTTGCCCATTGGTGTTGGCATTTCAATTTTTTTACACCTGCATACAACACCACCAATATATCACATACCACAACGTCTGTTTCTTCACCACAAAGAATGTTGTAGAGCAGTCTTTTGCTTAATTTTTTTGAGGGGTGGTGGTGTATGCAGGAGATTCAGGAGTTTTTTGTGAAGCATATGGTGAATGACAGCTTGGGCACAATTTCCAATGCACATGTAGTACATGCAGACAGAGAGCCGGAAATGGCACGTAGTGCCAAGTGTGAAGAGCTCGCCAAGCTTGTTTCAATAGCTGTTGACTTCCCTAAGACAGGTGTGCCTGCAGTCATCCCCAACAATTTGCGTCCACATCAGTATCCTGATTTCATGGAGAAAGAGGATAAAGAAACATACAAATCCGAACGGGTACTGGGGAAACTGTTTAGATTTGTGAAAGAGGCAGCAAACCAGCAGTTGCCTACCTCATCAATCTCCAAAGCTGATATTGTACAGTCCTTTGATCCACAGTTGAGGTTTAATGGGTATGAAGACTTTCTGGAGGAAGCGAGTGTGCACAAAAACTGGTATGACAGGAAGTTGATTGGGCTCATGAACCAGTATGGGATAGAAACTGAGGCCGAGGCCATCAGTGGTAACATCATGCGCCTTTCACGTCATTACTGTAAAAGAAATGGTGCAGTCAATGATCGAATTCGTGAATCCATCGACTGCTTGGAAAAAGAAGCTCGCAGTTGGTTTGAAAGCCATGATCTCACTGAAGAAAATGAGACTTGTGCCAAAGCATCAGCATGGTATTACGTAACTTATCATCCCAACTATATTGCCAATGGCGAATACTTTGCAGCTGATAAATGTAAGGTACAATTGTTGAGCTTCCCTTGGGTTGTTTGTGATGTACTTCTCCGAATCAAAAGGTTCAAGCAAGCCCTCCAGTAAACAAAGAAAACCAATCAGGCAGTGGATACCAACATGGAAGATGGGCATGGGACTAACTCTTCACATAACCATCAGCAACAACTGAAATTAGTTTTTGACTTCCAGGAGGTTCTGCACATTTCATTTTGTTTCTCTTGAGATTTCCCTTGTGTCTGGTGTTTTATTTTATTTTGTGCAAGCTTTTGCATGTGGAGCTCTTGGGCACACAAAGGTCTCTCAAGACAATGAACAATTTCATTACTTTACCAATGCTGCCATTCCAGCAACCTTTCTGTCCAACTCTGCTGTTTACTTTCTACTATCACAGCCATGAGAAATACTGTGAGGGATTCTGTTCCAAATCATGAGGTATAAGAAGCACCCACTGCCTGGAAAAACACTCATTCAGAAACAAGAATGGATAGATAATGATAAATTGTCTGAAGCAGCTTCTAACTGTGGTTGGTGGACAGGAAGTCTAATACATACTTCACTGCCCTGAAAAATGGATGAAATATCAATGTGATTGCAGAGAGAGCCTTCAGAAAAAACAACTCTTGTGGGTATCAAGAAGCTCCAGAAAAATCATGTAACACAACAAAACACATGACATGTCAGTTACACCATCCCCATTCAAAGACAAAATGAGTGCAGATATAAACCTTGTTAGTGTTAACATCACATTTACCATGAATGGCAGTGCGAAGCTGTCATTCTTCCCCTCTTAACTTCATTAACTTCCAGTAGTGGGTGTGGATCAGTATCTAATAATCTGGTCAAATTCAGGCAAACAATTATATGAAAAATCTGCATTCTGGGTTTCTGTGGAAGCAACAGGAAAACCCAGTCATGATATCAGCCAGCAGAGGCATCAAAGATTAGATGAGAGCATGAGAACTAATTTCAGACAAGGCTGACAGCCAGGACCAGAGTATATTCCCCATTATTGACCACAGGCTGAAAAGAATGGAGTAGCCCTTTTTCCTGCAAATTGCATGTATGTGAGTGTATGAGTAACATGAAAGAGGGCAAATAAACTGTGGCAAGAACTCGATCAAAAATTTGAGTCAATGTCTCCTGTCCGAACAGAAGCAGGGGTTTGGCTATTTCCTGCTGTGGCATCATCATTATAGACAGTAGAAGTCCTAGTAGTGGCTGCTATGTCCCCCCCCTCTAAAGTGCTCCCTTCTTTCTCCCGCCTCAATGCCTCTTCCAACAGAAGCTGCTTCCGAGCTTCTCCATTGCCATTGGTTTTCTGGCGTAGAACACTCACCTGATCATCATCATCACCACCAAAATCCTCAGGTACTAAGATTCTTTCTCTCAGCTCACTGCTGCTACGAAGCTCATCTAAGCCAGCTTCCAGATCATCAGGAAGTGGAAGCAGGTCTCCAGGTTCTTCTTCATCTTCTACCACTTGGACAGAAGTACCCAGAGGATATAGATCAATAATTTGGTCAAGCTCCTCCCCAAAGAGCTCCTCTTTCTCCATTACCACCTGCTAACAATACCATGTCAAAATATATGGAGGCAATCAGCATGCACACTCCACATGCAAACCAGATTTCACTACAAAACCCTAAACTCATAACAATCTAAAGTTACATCCCTTCAATGTCTCTTTCTTGCAAAATATACTGGAATGAAATAGAAAAGAAGAAAAAAGGCACTCACATAAACAGCCTTTGTCAACGCTGCATGATGTTGCTTCAGCAATGTCAATGTCTTCATATACATGTTGTCTAGGAGTGCTTTGGTGCGCAAGGTTGTCTCTTGTACCAAATCATAGTTAAGTGGTCTCTCTACAAATCCATAATTGTCATACAGACCACCTTCAAACCCCAGTGAAGGCCCTGTGAATACTGCCTCACGGGACCATGGATTTGGATCTCCAGTTATAGTGATGCCCCCCTCTAGGTTCCATCTGCAAAAAATCAGTAAATTTGATTATACAGAAAACCTGAACTTCATTCCCCAAGCTCTTAGGGGAGAGGCCAAGATCATAATTAAGTTTCTAAGTCAATCAAATTCATATGTTTTGATGTAAGATCAACACAACAATTGCCCTTACATGAGTTCAAAGAAAAAGAATGCTCACACTGATACAAGCTTGCGTGCAAGCCACGAGGCATCTGGCAAATGCAGGAGTGAGAATGTTGATGTGTCTCGCCCATACATCACTTCCTCCGCTGCCCTGCCTCCCAACATGACCTGCTTTCTCCCACCAAGATCACCCTGACTTTGAATAAGGGGACATAACAGACTAATCAGAAGACAGCTTGAAGTAGCCTTCTGAAACCAACCATGTGAAATGCCAGAAGAAGCACTGAGAAGACTGACTACAATGCAATAAAGCTTTTCTATGACATGATTGGATTTTGATTCCTCAGCCAAGTGGCATCAAAAGAGAGAATTTCACAATGCAAAGCCAGCAAACATTGAGGAACTACATACTGGTTGAAAGAGTACATGAGAATGCATAACATACATAAGATTTGCATTTTACAAAAAAAGGATAAAAACATAAGCTAGGACACATGTTTGCACCTGCAAGCGATGAAGGAGTGCTGGGAGTCGCTCAAACAAGTATGCTTCATCATCAAGCCTGTCAAAAATAGTGCGAGCCAATGTCTGCAAGATGTCAACCAACAACCAATCCTAAACATTTAGTGAAAACACCAAATCCCACAAACAGCAGTGCCAAAGAAAGCTTTCTCAAAGTTCTGAAAGAACAAATATAAGAAATTGACTGCGCAATGTGAAGCCCATGGAGAACTTGACAAGCAAAAAGTTGACAAAAATAATGCCCTCAAGGCATGCGCAAACTGAAAATGGACAGAAATTATAAGTAGCTGGGAAAGCAAAAGAAGCAACCAATTGCAACCAATTAATTCAAAAGGGTCAAGCCATGTGAAGGAAAGATGCCTTAAATATTCCAGATGAACATGTCAAAACATCAATGAGCTATCTCCAAAGGGTCATGGTGGGAAAGAAGAGGATTTCACATCCACAGGATTGGGCAACCAAGGCACAATAAAAGTACATCCAGAGCAAGACAGATGAACAAACCTCGCCACGGGGCACAATGGAGACCCGGTCGCAGAACTCTGTCTCTGCATCCTCAAGGCGACGGAGGAGGTGAGAAGTGAGAGCCAAGCCTGTCTCATGAGTGGCCATTCGACGGTGCACTGGCAGCCTACGTTGCAAGCCAATGCGCTCAGAGCCCATGGTGAGGCGATCAAGTGCACGGTCCATATCAAGTCGATTGATCACTGTTCCCCCATGACGAACAGCCACCAAAGCAGCCTCTTGCAATAACTGTGCAAGTTCTGCTCCAGACCAGCCTGCCCTTCCAGCCCACACACACCTGTTTACTAACACCAATCACCACATATGGTTCCAGAAATCCAAATCCTTCAGATCATCTGAAACTATTTGTCTCCATTGCTCCTAGAATTACTCATCATTGAGAGAACAACTGAAAACGAACCAGGCAGATTCTTCGCATAAGACTCCAAATCTACTGATTCGTCCAGCTTGACACCCTTTGAGTGCACTTTCAAAATTTCATATCGGCCTTTGGCTCGTGGAGGCCGGATTGCAATCTGTAAGCATAATGAGTTCCAACCAATTTATCCACTATTTTGGAACACAACCTGCAAACATAACACTACTATGGTACAACTACACCCTTGCAGTGTCTACAAAAGACAGCAAGTCACAGACACTCAATCTGAGCAAATTCAGGTGCTTACTGCTTACCACTAAACCAATGAACAGAAAAAAGTAAAACAAAGAATTGTGAAGTGATGTGTAAACACAATCTTTGCACAATATCAGCAATTCATTCTAGGAGTACCTTGAAAGAATCAATACAGCCCAGGAGACATAAGGTGGAGTAAGGCACTGACTTTGCGGTCAAAACGTCCTGGACGTAACAAGGCTGGATCTAGCATATCCATTCGGTTGGTGGCACCTAGGAACACAACACCCTTGCCTGTGTCGAAACCATCAAGCTCTATCAGAAGCTGGTTGAGCGTGGTTTCACGCTCCTGTGCTCCAGCATTATAGCTGTCCATCCCCTCCTCTCCTGCTGCCCCATGCCGCCTGTTCACCAATCCTTTGGTTTCTGAGTAATGCTCTTGGTGTTCAAATTGTGATCTCATGTGCCCTTTTGGCTCCATGGATGTGTTAGATTACCTTCCTGATTGCTATGCTTGTACACATTCATATCAGCAATTGGAACCTCCAAATATCTTCCTGTCCGATTAAGAAAAATCATGGGCCACACCTACTCTATCTACAAGTAGGTTCAATGTCAAATTGAACTCTGATTGACACTGGAATAGCTTACGGGACACTCACATGGCTCCCAATGCATCTATTTCATCAATAAAAACCACAGATGGCCTGTTCACCTGCACAAGTACAGAATGCTTAGCTACCAGAAATTGAGAGAGCAGGTAGATGTGCAAGTAATGAAGTTAGATGATGAAGGGAGAGGTCCAACTAGGAACAAGTAAGCAGGAAAGAGAAGAAAGGATGAGATGAGCTTAGAAAACCTTAGCACGCTTGAACAGGTCACGAATTCGTGCAGCACCAACACCTACTAACACCTCCACAAACTCAGAGCCTGCCATTTGATAGAAAGGCACTCCTGCCTCACCTGCTATGGCCTTTGCCAACAAAGTCTGGCCACGTAACCCCAAAGTTGATTAATCATCACAACAGAAAAATTTGTACACACCCTGAATTTATTGATGTGGCAAATTATGGCAAACCATTCAAGGAAAGTGCCACTAGCACATATGTGTACCTGAGCAGTTCTAGTTTCTTATATGGTACAGACTGGAGGAGTCTTGAAGTTTTTGTCTAGCAAAAATAATTCCAAGCCAAACATGGTGGCATACTTACTGTACCTTTCCACAGCCTGGAGGACCTTCCAAAAGAACTCCATGAGGGGGCTTTGTGCCCATTTGATTGAATCGCTCAGGATCCTTGAGGTAGCTCACTAGCTGCAATTCCAACCACATTATCCAGAAATCACATTTCTGAAAAAGTGCAGAGTTGATCTGATCAGAAGATCCCAAAATAAACAGCAGAATAAGTACGCAACATTTGAGGATGGTTGCACACAATTGCTTACCTCTTGGAGCTCAGTAACAACATCATCAATTCCTGCAACATCTGCAAAGCCAACACCTGTTGTGCCCTACATCCCCAACAACCCCTTTTCACATAAACTAATTGCTCATGGATCAGCTGGTGAAGATGGAGTTTTTGCACAAAGTATTACCTCTGAACCCACACCATTATTCTCAGCATTGTAAAAGTGATCATAGAACTTGCCATCAGAATGCAATGATAGCAAAACCTATTGTCAAAAAGGAATTATGGGAAGCCCATACTAACCTCAACACGTGCTTGTGGCTTGGATTGTCCAAACTCAATTGCTTGCCAAAGATCCTGGGGTTCAAACCAAGCACAGATATCAGAGGCTGCAAAAATATGCCAAGCAACCTAGAGAGAATCATTAGCAATGTATGAAACAAATCACTACATACAAAAGAGCACAAAGCATGGTTGGGAAAAATCACAATCCGCATACTTACCCACTTGGTGAAGTCTTTAGGCCTTCTCGTCAGTGTGAACTTAGCAAGGGCTGCCATGGCCACCAGAACGAAGATTATTGCACCAAGAGTGCGTGCTGAAGAGAAGAGGGCCCCTGATGTGAGGTACCTATAACCATCAGAGAAAAGGGCAGGAAGACCTTTGCTGCCCACAGCACCACCACTGAGCACACCCAGGATCACATTGCCTGTTGCCCTTGCAATATCCAACACCAGACCCAAGACTGGATTCACCAAAGGTGCAGCTAATGGCCACAGCACACGTAGTAGCAGTACTGAGAGTGTGCCTGTGAGAGTGAAGAGCAGCACTGATGCCATCCCTCCCACAGCAAAAGCAGCAGCACCCACTAGGCTGGCAACCACACTGAGCTCCAATACCACTCGCCCAGATATGGAGGAAGCTGCAGGATGCGGTGTTGCTGGTGGTGGCTCGACATAAGGCTTGTGTTCCATCCCATTCCCCAGTAAGTATTGCTTCCATGTTCAAAAGTAAAGGGACAAGGATTGAAGTAGAACAAGATGATGAGTGCTAAAACTGAGAGGATGATGATGAAACACAGAGTAGGATCATAGTTTAGAGCAGTACTTTACAAAACTCTCCAAAAGAAGAACTATTGACCATCACTGACAAACTAGAAGGTCCTAACTCCCCATACTGCTCTTTCCCCAGAAATGGAGTGGCCTTCTTATAAGTGATGCAAGTCTCACCGTAAAATAAGTTTCAACTTCATTCTGAGGCCCGGTATACTTGCTTAGCACAGTTTGTGCCTCTGGCTCTGTTAAATGCATAGCCCTAACATTGAGAAAACATGCAAACACACATTAGCACACCACAATGTGACATGGCTCTCAAGAAGGTATGAGTTTTGCTCCATCTTTCTTACCAACTAATGGGTGACCAAGAAATGACAAACTAACCCGTAAAGTAACACTGTAAGGGCCATAGAAAAGAACTTTAAATCAAAATGGAAGAGACAGTGCACAAAAATGACAGGACAAAGAAGTATCTTCATACTTACTGGGAATTTCTCAATACTTATGATTAGCTCTACCTAAAAAAGAATTAAGGGTATACCCCGTAGTAAGGTTATGGACATTTCAAATCTGACAACATAACAGCAACCAAACAGCAGGATGAAAACGAGCAATTCCCAACCCTTAAGAGAACAAAAGACCACAAAACAAAAATTGAGGAGCAGATAGAACAACAGCAATTGTTAAAATGCATTCAGAGACCAAACCTTCAACAGCAGCATGACTCGACACACAAGTCTCCAAGAGCACATAAGGGAGGAGATGAGAAGAATTGACCTACCAATGTCTACGTTGCAAATGTTGTTCACCAGGTATGCTCTTCAGATCCACAATAAAGTCATAATAGACAAATTCTCCACGAGGGGAGGCATGGCCTCGTGACGTTAACATCTCTACCTGTTGTGCATTCATAGCCTTTAAAAAGCTTTCAAATGTCATCTCAGGCAACACATCCAAAAGCCGATTGAACTCTTCAAGCTCTGAGACATGTCCTGAAAATGCTTCCTCTGGTACATACAAGTTGCCCCGGTACTCTCTGAGGAGATCAGATAGGAACACTTGTTTATCACGCTCATTTGCATCACTCTTTTTTGAGGGTACTGGTATCTCATCCTCAGGTTGTGAGGGTGTCTCAGAGCCCACTTTAGCAAATTGATTTTGAACAGTTTCAACTGCTCTCTTCCACAGTGGTGTTTCCAATCGTTGTTTCTCTCGGAGTGTTAACAATTCATCTCCAATCAAGTATTTGGGCTCGACCTGACTTGGTCTCTCCCTTAACAATCTACTCACATAGTCCTCCCCCAAAGAAGAGTCTTTGTTTGCTGCAGCTCGAATATACAAAATTCGAATCCTAGTGGTGCGAGTTCTTATCCGTAGCCGCAGCAACCTCGGTGTTGACCCTAACCCTAACACCCTGCCGCAGACTGTCCCAACAAACATTTGTGCCAATATTTCAGAACTTATCTAGCTCTCTAGTAAATCTCCTTGTACTGCAAGGCATCTCCTTTGAACAGAAAGCCATGCAAACATTATTATTAAAAGGTGCCATCCTAAACCCTACATGCAACATTTTGTCTGCATGAAACCCCAGAGCCAAAGAAAGACCAACTCTAAAACCCTTAATCAGGGGTTGAGGCAAGGAGGACACAAATACACACACAGTCTACGAAATCTTCTGCCGTTTGTTATATTGTATTGCTCCTGCATAATAATTCCTTTAGCTTCCTCAGAAAATCATGTGATTCCATGGCCCCCTGTCATAACCCTAATTCATATGTGCTACTTGTAACTGCAAGAATTGCGTTTCTGCTCTTCACACTTCAACTCAATTGTGCATACACCGAGTTCACAGCACTTCTGCCTGATGATGAATGACGGTACTACTGCAAAACATGCAATTGAAAAGGAAGAAGAAAGATTGGCAGCACAAACCTCTGGTATTATTATGACAAGAAGAAACAGGTGGGAAAAAACACGGCGGCGGATGGTGGGCTTGCAAAGCGCTGGCCGCCGCCATCATCTCCATCCCCTCCCGTAAAGTATCCAACTACCACCACCACCTCCGGCTGCTTCTGATTCTTGACATCAGACTCACATTTGAAAGCTAACAACAACAGCTACGCAATTTCCTCTTCTTCTTCTCGCTCCTTACCTTCGACCACAGAACACATTATTAGTGTAATGCCCAACTTCCTCCTCCTCCTCCTCCTCCTCCTCCTCGTGTGCCCGGATTCTTCTTCTTCTTCTAAACCCCACCTTCCTCCTCCTTACTTCCCCTCTTCTTCCTTCCTCCTTTTCTTGTGAAGAATCTTACACACTCTGCCAAACTCCCTTCTGTAAAAGCGGAATGAAAACTGCAGAGCAAGCGCAAAGACACCCTAAACACACCCGAAAAAAAAAAAATCCAAAAACTGCAAAGGAAGGAGGGGATGGCAAAAGGAGAGAGATGAAGCTCCCTCCTACTTCTTCTGCAAACACAGCAACCAGAAACGACGCGCAAGCAAAAAGAGGCAGACAGAAAGAGAGAGCCTCCGGCTATGGTCGAATACCATACCATTCCATCCCAGAATGTCACAGACGCCAGACCATTATGCAGTTACGGATATTGGAGTTCTCAGATTCCAGACCATTATGCACTTACGGCTATGGAAAAAAGGGCTCAGATTCCAGGCCATTATGCAGTTACGGATATTGGAATGTTCAGACTCCCGACCAATCATGCACTTATGGCTATGGAAGGGCTTGGACTCTACACCATTATGCAATTTACAGGAGTTGAGCATTAAGACAATTCTGGTGCATAATTTTCCACAGAACTTTACACTGTGTAAAGCTCACATCCTGAAGCATCATCCCCTTTTTTGGCTCATTACGTGCTGTAATCGGCTTCTAGAAGAGGGGCATAAACAGTGCCCATTCCATTTGAGAAGCAAATTATTCAAAGATTACGTACCCTCAAGGGGCAGAATGTGCTATCTTTTGGTTGTTATTTCTTTTCTTTTCTTTCTTTTTTCTTTTGTGGGGTGTGTATATCCACATCCATTTACTATAAATAGTAATTTTTTCATTTCCTATTTTCCGTCCAGGATCTCCTCAAAGTTGTAAAGAAATGTAAAAGAAGTAGGATGTAGGAAGAGGCCTTTTTGGATGATTTATTCTTGGGGGGTGAAAACTAGTAATGGGCTTTCCGAAGGAAAAACTAAAAACTAACTTTTTTTTTTTTTTTTGGGGTTCTAAGAGCATCTCCATCGATGCTCAGTATGTGATCCCACCACAAATGTTTTTCACATCCAAGTTTTTTAGTTATATACTTACTTTTTTTTCCAACCCCACCCATAAAAAAAACTAACTGAATACTGTGACACCAAATAGATGTGGGGACTCCTAATAGTAAACCACCTGGACGAATCATTATGATGGGTCAATAATCGAAAAACACTGAGCTGCAGTCAGGTCCAATTTATTACACTCTTTTCTGGAGGTACACAGCGTTTGCTGTTGCTGCGCCTTCTACCGGCCAACGCAACACTGTGCAATTATGTTAAGAGTCAAATCCATTTTCTTTGACCCAAACCGGCAAATTTTTTGACTTTTCTTCATCCAATGTTCCTGTGTGTGTGCAGGAGGATCACATACTGAGCACCGCTGGAGATGCTCTCTTAATCGTTTAGGGCATTAGTCAATCTACTAGTCCTGTTTTTTTTTTTTTTTCCTTTTCAATTTTTGATTTTGCAAAAGTGGCCAATTTTTTTTTTTTGCTGAACAAAACACATTTAATATTAGAGAAAAAAAAAATTCCAAGTTCTTCCCCAAAAGAAAATTTGTAAAATAGGTACCTAGTTGAAACTCTACCACCAACCACTACCAGCAGTTAAACCACAAATTGTGGCTTTTTTTTTCTTTTTTTTTTTCAATTTTTAATCTGCTAGAATTCACGAAATCTTGCTGAAAACAAAACACATTTTACACTAAAATACCTAAACCATTATTTTTTCCCCAAGATTTTCTCAAAACAAATTTCACAACACGGTGAAAATCCACCACCCAAAAAAAATTAAAAAATCATTGCCTATTATTACTATACTTGATATTATTTTGTTTTTCAAAGAATGGGAAACTTGGATAAATTATATATGCATTGTGTATAATAGGGTAGCCCTAAAGTTCAGCTTTCGTATTAATAAAAATGAACAACTCATTTTGTTCAAAAATTAAAATGAATTTACTTTTCAGAATCTAAAAATGGATACTAATATTTTCATGATCTATACAAATAAATGTGCTAGTGGGTCCCTTGTTGTCATCCCTCGATATATTAAACCTCTTGTAAGGTCACCCATCCCAATGGATATGGTTAATTTGTTTAGGATGGTTAAGTATGGTATATGTACATGTATGGAAGGACAATAGGCTAGGGTCTCTTTGTACACAAACTAATCAAAATTGTAACTGGGATTGGAGATAAATTGTGTCCATTTTTTTTTCCCCTTATAATATCCAATGGGTATGTATCATTAGAAAAAAAGGAAATCATTAAAATAAAATAAATTGTTGGGTGAAAAATAAAATGTGAATTATAGTGGGTGTTTTTTTTTTGTAATGCCCCACAAATAGCAAAATTTTAAAAATTATGTTTTGTAAGCTACTCTTTAAGTACATTAGAAAAATGAGTGCATGTCTTTGTGATTATTTATCACGTTTTGTTTTTGGTCATTTTGATTATTTTGTAAATTGTTATTTGGGGTCTACATTGCTCCACACTTGGGAGATCATTCCTTCTATATTTTAAGAAGCACTTCAAATAAAAAGATTTTTTAAAAGTCCAATGACAATGATTCATTGAAGTTGGTTTAGGTAGAACAACTTTAGGTTCTTCAAGTGATCATACATTGGAAGATTCTACATTGGAATTTGTTAGTTCATTAGATGGATGGAATTATGTTTTTCCATATTTGTGTATTTTGTTTTTTCTCAACAACGTATTCACAAAAAAATATTGAATATATTTTTCACCAATTTGCACATCAATTGTCTTTAATTGAATTTGAAATCAATTTAATTGAATCTTAATCCAATTGTTGAATTGGAATTGAATTTAGATTTAATTGAATTCAAATACATTGAATGGATTATAATTTTATATATGAAGGAATTAGTGTCTTTCACTTCATGATGAACATGTAGAAAACAATTCTTGTTTCAAAATGATATTTGTTGTTTCTTTGATTTTCAGTGTTTTTAGTCTTGGTGCAAATAAAAAGGATTTATTGCATGTGACACATTGCATCATATCATCATTACCCTAAATTGGCTAAACATTTCATATCATTAGCATATGAACATGAAATGAGTTTCCTATGTTTGGGCACGAACGTATTTTTTCTCCTTCATTGTGATTCGCACTTACTTTAAGTGTTAAACATTAAGCAATGTTCACCTCATTATGTATGAATTATGTGAAAAGAAACAATTGAAAGAATTAATGGACCAAAAAAGGAAAGATTTATTACTTTCTTCAATGTTTTTCTTTTTTTTAATTAAATTTGGTTACAAAAAATTTGATAATCTGATTAAATGCATCAAAAAATACTTTATATTGCATGTTTTATGATATAAACCCATTTATACCTTTACAAGAATGTTTTCAATAACCTAAATATTCATCTTTCAAAAGAGGGAAAAAAAAAAGAACTTAAGCATTAAAAACCTACATATGTATGAAATTATTTAACCAAGATAAAGCAAAATATAAAATCATTTGAAATGCAATAATACAAAAAAAAACTGATCAAATAATGGTTGAAGATGTATATGAATAATGTTATCTTTGAAATTTACATTTGATAATTTTTATTTTCTAAAATCAATTTCCAACAAAATTGAACAAGAATTCATTAGTGTTTACATGACAAATTCTACATGCAAAATGTCATTTTATCATTGTTACACGATTTCATACATAATATGAATAAAAATAAAAATATTTTTGCGCATGTCTTGTGACAAAATTAATGGTTATTAACAATCTATTGAAATAATGATATGTTTCAATATCCAAATTTTCCTATGATTCTTTTTTTAATGATTTTTTCATGAATTTCTACTGAATTAAAAAGATCTTTATATATATTCATGATCAATTAAATTTGCATCAATTAAGTCATCAATAGTGATCCTTTCATTAGTTTCTTTTGAAAATTCATTAATTAAAAATTCAGTTTGACTATCGTTAATTATATCAATAAATGACCAACATTATTCTCATTACAAATGCCATTTCTTGATGATAAATCCAAAATAAACTTAGAACATAAAAATTAATGATATATTTTTGAAGGAATTTAAAATATCTTTGAAACTAATAAAAACCTTTACATTTATTATTAACATTAGTAAATAGGATAGTAGATTAAAATGTTACAATAAAACAAACATCATTTCATGAAATAAAATGGTTTGTATGTTTTTTAAATTCATTTCATGCTCCTTGTCCCATTTGCAAATATGAGCTTCTAAGAAAAAAATCATTTTGTTTATTCCATAATTTATTGTAAATGGATGTCATTTTTATATTTAAACTCATTTATTAATGTAATACCTTGGCATCTTTGACATTAATTACATTATTTGCAAAATAATTATATTTTTCAAATTTTATTTTCAAAGAAATTTTTTTTGTGAAGGATAAAATACATAATTTTTTGGAATATTCAAGATTTTTTTCTTTTACTCAAAAATTTCAAATTTCATTAATGATTCTACAAACATGTGTTGAATTTTCATTTATACTATAGTACTCAAAAATATTTATATAAATTTGAAAATATTATGAATTTATTCAATCATTTGCGTTTTTTTATCCCATTACTGTGTTTCGGAGGTTATAATTTTCTCTTGATGTGTGTTATTAATTGAATTAGACGCATGGGAGGATGAACGACTTGTTGGCATATAAGCTTTACATGGAATTTATATATATATTGATGAAAAAAAATGAGTTAAAAAAATGATCTAGTTTGTGGGCAAATCATCGATACTTGCAAATTGAATGTTAATTAAAATGGGCAAAACTTGAAAAACTAAAGATGTTGATTTTTTTCAAAAAATCAAATCATTAAACTTTCCCATTTTTTAATGTGGTTTTGAAACATGTTCAAACTTTTGATTTCAAATTCTACATTACTCAAAGATTTAATATTTTGGTTAAATCAATTGCATGTTAATTATAAATCACATGTTTCTCAACCTACTATCATTATGTTCCCACCAAGGTTTTGAAAACTTTGAGATTTTTTTTTGTATGTTATTATTTAAAAGTGCATGACACATTTAAATACATTTTTGTTTCATCTTTTCATTCAACAATGACATTGTTAAGTTTAAGGTTACCCTAAACCTTTTTAAATAATACATTTTTTAATTTGAAAGATGAATATTAAATTATGATTAAAGTTTTCAACCTATAAATCATGATTGCAAATTGTTTTAAATGTTTTTAATTTCAACATTTTGTTTCAGATGAAAAGAATAACATGTCTTGGTATATTTCAAACCAGTAAACCAAATTCCAGATCCATAAATGTTTTTATTGGATTTGATATTGATTAATTTTCATAATTTTCATAATTCCAACAAGTGATAACAATAAACTTAACATGTTGGTAGCTTTTGGTTTGTATTGAAATCAAATTTACAAAAACAAAATTGAAATTCCATTATAATTTTAATTTAAAATTTGGTTTATCAAGATTTTTTAAATAACTGATTTTTGGTTTTTTTAAATTTAAAGATTATTAAAATAAAAAAAGAATATAATAACTTTACATTAATCATTTTTACTAATTAAATTATATATGAGAACATAACATTAAATTTCAACTTTTTGTAATATTTTAATGGACACTTTTTAATCAAAATTTTAAATATATTCAAATCAACATTGAAAATGATATATCCATTATAAAAGTTGACAAGTTTACATTATTTTTATCAATGTCATGTTGTTTATGAAATTAGTTGGATCTAATAAACTCATTTTAAACATCAAATTCATTAATATTTAATGGGAAGTGACATTTGACAATCTTTTAATATCACCTCCACATAAGACTTGGCAGTTGGACATTTTATTTTGTCCCTTCTAACACCCTTTCATTAAAATGGGTAAACATTTTTTTCCCCTTCTAATTATTTTATTTTTTCACATCAATTGAATATATTGCCCTTGTCAACTTTGATTGCATTTAAAACTAATGAAAATTTGACCCATCATTTCAAAGTATTTTGAGCTTTTAAACCATTATGCTTGTTGTTAGGCCAAGTTTTTGAAAGGTCCCAAGATAGGATGTCAACCTAGCAAACGTTTTCAAATCTAAACATCCTTATAGTTAATCAAAATCCAAATTGGTGAAACGTTTTGGTTTGAGAATAACCTAAGTTTTGTCAAAAAGAAAAACATAATTAAACAACATAATGGATGATAAAAAAATGGAGAAGAATAAAAAGATAAGAATGTTGATAAGGATTGTCAAAATGACAACAAGAAATAATAAGGGTGTTGAAAAGGCGCATTTGAAACACCAAGGGTGTTAAATTGAACATGAATTTTTTTTTTTTCAAGCAATAGAAGGCATCAAGTCATTGAAGATTGAAGGCATTGGATATAATGTTGGAAGACATTGAGAAACACATAGGGGATGTTGTGGGTTTTAGGGTTGAAAATATTTTAGACTTTTAAACCAAGGATTATTGGGAAGCATATGAAGGACATTGCGGGACCTTAGAAAGGCTACCAAAAATGGATTTTCAAGGTAATGAAAAATATCAAAAAGGACATCATGGGTGTTCAACATATTAGTGTTTCAATAGGTGAAAATGAAAATTCATATTCTAGAATTAATGAAAATGAAAATAATTTCATGGGTAATTTATATGATCATGGATTACCAACTTTTAGTAACGAATTATCTTTTAAATAATTTATTTAAATAAATTTAAATCTATCAATATTTTGACCTTGTGTAAATTGATCATCACTAGTAATATGAAACCCAAGTATGGTGTGAAATAATGGAATATTTTAGTTATATTATAATTATATTTTCATAATTAATTATAAGCACACTATTTATATTTAAATAAATTATTATTATTATTTCAATAACTTGCACCTTATATTTTTCTACACATTATTTGGAATAAAATGAAAGTGATTTCCTCAAGGCTTTACATTACTAGTAATAACCATTAATATGTTATTGTAAATGCAATTGTCAACAAGGTGTTGTCCAACAACTTGAGTGCACTGTGGTAAAAACCACCAATTATTTTAAAACTATTTCGAAATGTTATAAATTTGTTATAAATTCAAAGGCAATTTTTTTGAAAATAGAAGCAATGTTCATAGAGAAGGGGAAAAAACATCAATCCTATACAATACTTAAAAATAAATCAATATTAAACTATGTGAATTTTTTTTGAAGGAATCCTTTCAAAGCGACTTTTTCTTTCCTTTTAATGAAAGCCTTTTATTGAGGTACCAACATGGTTTATTGTGTAATAAAAATCCATTTTTTTCCTCTAATGTGAATTGTGAATACAAATATACAATTTGCAAACACACATTCATTGATATTAATTACGACGATTATTTGATGTCACTTTATATTAGTTTTATTTAAGAGATAATATCAATCTAGTTGGGATTCACAAATAACATGGAAATAATGGCCCAAATGTTTTTGACAATATTAAATCAATTGTAAATACATAATTATATGGCATAATTAACATACTTGTTGTATATATGTTGTTTTTTTTTTTGTTTTGTCAAAATTATGATGATAGGTTGGAAATGAAATTTTGCTCACATCTTTATTGAGGTCTTACCTTTATTAGATATTTGGCTACCTTCCTAACATTCATACCAATCTCAGTTTTTTTCATATGCATATTAAATAATATAAAATATTATATTATATTAAAATATTATGAACACATTGCAATAACATTTAAAAAGTTGAAGGTCATTAGAGTATTCTTCATCTTTACAATCCAAAATAAATGGAAGCAATGTAACCTACTTAAGTTGGTAAAAAATTCTGAAGCACCAAGTTGTAATAACAATGTGTGCCTAATTTCAAGGTTGAGGAATTAGTCATGCAAAGTTTTCAACATTATTGCACCACTATTATTAAAATTATGTTTGATAACAATTTTTTGTTTTATGTTTGTCCAATTTTCAACCTTTCCAACTTCATGGGCATCATTTTCTTCATTTATTTGCTCTTGTTCAAGAGGTGACATTTACAAATCACACATGTTCATAATTGTATGGGTATATATGTTGCAAAAAAGACAACATTGAAAACCATAGAAATTGCAAAATGATATATTTGATGAAGGATTTTTATATAATTTCATTTATTCAAACATTTATTTGGAAAATGTTAATGTGCATATGTAAAACAAACTTGATAGTGGATGGTTTATAAATGTCATTTCATATATCATGCTTAATAGTCCCTAACATTATATATATTCAAGTTGTATTACATTATCACAAAAAAACATTGGAGGTTACAAATCACACAAGTCATAATTGAGTTTTTAATATTTAGTATATTCCAACTCAATTGAAAAATGTTCATAAATTATAAATTAAATTGACGATTATGGGTGGAATTTTCTTATGAAATTTGAATTTAAGAAATTTCTCCTCATTCTATGCATAGTTTTTAATGATTCTTTGTGCCAAGTAGTATTCCACCTTTGATGAACACCACTACTATCAAAAACATTATTGTTTAGTTGTCATTGTTTTTGCATACAAATCCTTGCCATGTTGATTGTCATTCTTTCTTTTTGCCTTACATATTGACATGTTATTTATGAAAATGAAATGGTGAAATTATTTTTAAAAACCATTGGACAACAACAAAGGTTTCAAAAAATCAATGTTTGTTTATCCATGTTGTATATCATAATGTTGATGCAATAAAAAAATACTATATAAGAAAATACATTTGTAAAACTCAAGTTATGGTAGTCAACATTATCTTTGACAAACCATTACTAGAAAAAACCAAACATGGAAAAAAAATAAAGTTACTGCAAAATCAAAGGGCTTTCAAGAAATATCTTAAACAACTTAAAATTTAATCACTACATCCTTCATGAAAAAAAAAGAAAAGAGATGAAATGGAAGGGTAGAATGACATGTGCCTTTTTATGTTCATGTATTTGGGCAATGGAAACGAGTGAGATAACTAAGCGTGAAAGAGGTAGTTAATTTTTGGTGTCCATTTTTCTAGGATGAAACAAGGTGAGCTCATTATTTTTCCCCCTTAACCATCTTTGATTTATTTTTCATCATTGAAATTAGTTCTACAACAATTGTTATGAGGATATGGAAGTTTGTTTAACTTTCCAATTAATTTTCATGACGAACGTATATTGTAGAACCATGGCAACTTCAACATGTCAATGCCATATAATTATTTTATTTTGAGGATTCCATGTTTAAAATAAAACATTTAATTTTTATTTTTCTTGAAAATTTCAACATTAAAAAAGTAATATAGTTAATGTGGAATCTGTTAAGGTATTATGGTTTTTTGAATTGGCCTACAAGGAAAGACCTTCTAGTTGTCAAGGACATCTTCAAGGTTAAGTAATGTATGTTCACCATTTTCCATGAAGGAATGTTGAAGCTATGAGACAAACATCATATGTGTTGCAAATGTCCTACACATAATTCAATTCAAACAAGTTTTGGGAAATTTGGCACATTTTGATTCCCATTTTACCATGAGGCAAAATTTCACCAACTTTTTATTGTTTGGACAACTTTTTAAATGATTGTCATCAATTAATACTATGTAATTCTTGGGATGCTTGCTCATATTATTACACTAAAATTTGGAAAAACATATCCTAATGCCATTGGTTAAAGTAAACCTCACAATTGCTTTATACTTATAAATCGAAAGAAATCCAAATACATTATCATGAATTTAGTGGATGTTGTAAAAGGGGTTAAGTCAAAACCATATAACGACAACAAAATTTTATCAAACATCATGTAAAAAAATACATTAATTTGAAATTAAATGTATGTACAGAAGAAATTTAGGTCAAATTGAATTTGGGTGGGTTTCATGACTAGTGAATTTGGTTGGGTCAATGAAGAAAAATGTAATAGTTGGGTTTCATGAACAAAAAAAATAAAATAATTGTGATGCCATTTTTTGGTGATTTTTGTCAAAATCATATGTTTGAGGCTTAAACTTTCAATTGATCGTTTATGAACATGAAGGTTGATTTATTAGTCTCATCTTTATCACTATGATAAATTTCTTGGTTGTGCATGTGTTTTGATGTGTGGATGTTCACCACATGTGAATAGCCTTGCATGTTCCATGTCAACAATTCAATCTACACCCAAAAAAAGGAAACATGATCATTGCAAATTAAAAAAATGGAAATTCCACAAAATTTGGAGTTTCAAAATTTTCTCAACAAAAAAATAAAATGCAATGTTTCAAATCTTCAAATGCCATGGTTATTTATTGATTGTCAATTAAAGTCATAATACATTGTCAAGAAATTTAACGTATTTTTGTTCCAATTTTGTTAACAAATGTGAATTATATCATACATATCAAGCATATGATCATCAAAACAATGCAAAGGGTCAATGTACACACATTTGTTGTTTTGTACGTGTGCATTGTATGAAGGTTTCCAATTTGTCATAATCCATGTTCTTAACCAATGGTCCCTATAAGCTTTGCCTTCCTTGTAATTTTCATGCAAGCCAGTTATTCGGTCATTCTTGTTGATCCTTCAAATAGAGAAATGCAATGACTATGAATAAAGGTTGAAGATTACTACATTTTTATGTACAATAAATTGTACAAAACATTTTTTTATGTTAATGCATAATATTCACATGTTCAACATTAACACGACTAAATTACACATCTTTGTGTAGGTTATTCAACACATTACATACCATCAATCCAATGTTTTTGTTAGTTGACCCTCGAGTTGGATTTTGAAGAATACCCTTATTGACTATCATTCATTTCCATTGGTATCTATTTATAATGAATCAATATTGGCCCATAACCAATATTATAATATTGATGTGTATAATTTTGAAGAATATTATTTCAATATTATTGTTTGATTGGATCCCTTTGAGATAACATATGACAACGTTACCTTACATCAGGATTAGTGGCAAGGCTTCTCCCCATCAAAAGAATTGGCAAGCCAAGGCTCGACCCTACTACTGCAATTATCGGATATGTCTATTCCCCTCCATCAAGTATCAAGAATAATATTTGGAAAAATGACTATAACATAGTGTATTATATCCACATTTTGCATAATGAATTTATATTTTAACATATAATAATGATTTACAATGAAGCAAGTATGCATGCAAAAGGTTACATAACATAATATGCAATGCATCTATCCAATTTGAAATATCAATTTTTAATTTGGTTATCCTCAACATCCACAAATTGAACTTCTATTAAAGTAATTCATTTTCTACAACAATTAAAGCATGTTGATTTAATCTTGACATTTTTATAACATTTCCAAGTACCTATGCACTTTTGGAGATTGAATGTTCCATATATGCAAGTTGAGTGTAAGGGCCCAAAAAATAAATAAATAATAAAATAAAATAAAATCATGATTAATAGGCAAACCATTCAACTAAATGTTCATGGGCAAACAACATTTTCACAAGGAAATCATATTGAATGAATTATTTTGCCAACCATGAACGAATGCAATTGAAAATGTAAATTAATCTTTTAACATCACATAACATTGGTGCAATTGTCAATATCATGATTCACAAATGCAAATACTACGTGGATAGATTAAAAAGGCAAACAACAATATTAAGGTTAAGTGATCAAATGACAAACTTGAGGCTTGAACCAACATTTGAACCAATCCATTTGCCCCATGCTACATATGGACCACATCCAAGCGAATTTACTTGATTTTCAAGCTTGTTCCAACAAACATGTATATACAAGTCATGTAAAAGCAAATTGTGACAAACTTTTGTGCAAACAAAATCCAAGGTTTATAAACCTTTTTTTTTTTATCATGCTTTTTTTTTCCCCAATTATGGTGAAGGTTGAATGCACATGTTTTGCAACAATTTTGACAAAAGAAAATATATTCTAGTGAAGGGTTTCTAGTTTCTACAATCAAGAAAGATCAATTTCAAGAAACTACCTTACCAAGGTATAGTGAAATATAATTGTGGTTAATTAGGGTTAATTAAACATGGATTAATTATTTTTTAACAAACATGTGTCCAAGTGGCCAAGGTAAATATAATGGTATTTTGCTCGACCCCCCAAAGATGTTCTATGTGCCTAGTTGCATGAATTTTGAAAAAAAGAATGGACTCTAAGTAGAACTGTAATGTGTAAAGGGCGGAATCTTTCACAAGTGACAATTATGGCACTTAATGGAACTATAAATAGCCAATAATTCTTGGTCGTTGTTACGATGCCCCGCTCATTTCTTAGTGATTGCGGAATCCTCCGTTATAAACTATTTCAGAGTTTCTATGTCCTGTTGTTAAGGGGGTCTGTTAGGTCTTATTCCGCCTTTTTCATTGACTACACTCGAGTAGAATCTGCCATTGATTTACTGCTGGTGATGATTCTGCAGACCGACGTAATGAGCCAGGCCTTTTGCCTATTCTGGAACATCTGTCAAAATGAGCTGGTAAAGTCACAGAACAGGCTGGATTTGGCTGATTCTGGCTCGTAACTTACTTACTAACTACCCTGTGGCCCTGAACTTGTTAGGCACGCCAGGACCCAGAATCAGCTTGGAGTGAGTTCCCATTTTTTTTTTAATAAAATTTTAATCATTTTGCACCCACCAAAAATTATCCAAATTTTTTTGGCCTTCTTCGCAACAAACAAAAATAAATAAAAATCATGGCAGTGCATTATTTTGTGTCGTCTTGCCAGACGGCCGGGTGGCTTCGACATTTTATAACCCGTAAAAGTTCCGGCAGAAATTTGTTAGTTATTAACGGCATGCATATTCTAATGCAAAATCTACTCTCTACAAATGGCCCGGGGGCAGGACTTTTTTTTTTTTTGGGGGTTTTAATTAAAATTTTTTTTTTTATACATCTCTATCTTTGAACAGAATGCTCAAAATTTGTGTCATTTTGAGGCGGAAAGAAAAAAAAGTTTACAAATTGTGTCTTCAAGTGTGTCTCTTTGTACATGTGGATAACACACCCTTGGATGACGACGGAATTGGCTTGGTCCGGTGCTTGGCTAAGGCCTCCCACCTCGTAATGCCCTCATCCTCCCTCGGGCATTTGCCCTACACTAAAAATTTATTTGTGTTGCGCTCGGAAACTATTCGGAAAATGTAACCACTTTTGGTGTCTTATTATTCAGGTACTATTCAATTTTAGGTTTTGTCATGACGGAATGATCTGTCAGAATGATGTGTTACCCTAGAACTTCAAAGTGGGGGGAGGGGGGGGCATCCCGGGAATCACGGGCCCAGCTAAGCTAAGCTTACAATCGAATTAATATTTTGTGTTGGGGGGGGGTGTAAAGGCTCTTCCTTGAATAATAATGGGGGCATTCCTGAAACAAGGGGTTGTCCGAGTGTCTTATCGAGTGTTGTCCGGTTTCTTTTTTGTTCCAAAAAGAGCCTTCGGTCCTGGTTTTAACTTTAAAAAATAAAAAATAAAAATAATTATCCAGGATTTTGTTCGAAGGTCTGGCCTAGTCTGAAGATCGATTCTTCGGATTTCTAAATTTTTTTTGGGTTCCAGTCATTTTTCCCGTCACCAGTTCAACAGAACAGCAGCTCGCCCTACCGGGCTCCTCACATTCCGGGCTGGAATGGGGTTCTGTTTCCTGGTATATTCTGCCCTGGAATGTACCTTCTTCATTCAGTGGCATAAACTCGGGCAGTAGGTTTTTTTTTTTATAGTACCTATTCCACTGCAGGCTGGGGCAGTATTGAGGGCAGAATTTAAGTTTTATAAGCGGGCAGTGCACGCAGAGCGAGAGAAAGGTGAGAGAGAGAGAGAGAGAGAGAGAGAAACGGGCGTTGTTGTCTTGTGTCTCTCGCACTTCCTTCTTCCGCCATCGCCGCTGTTGTCAGCGATTTCACTACTTCCAAGGACTTTGTGTTGCGGGTTTTAGCTGCATGGAAGCTCTTCCAGTGCTCTGAACAACGAATGGCCGACGGTATTTGAACATTTTGGCGAAAATGTGGTAAGACTTTCAGATTCTTCTTCTTCTGATCTTCGTCGTCTTCTTCTTCTGATGCATGCCTGGAAAGCCTGAAGTAATAAAGCTGGAGCTCTCTCTGTCTGATATGTAGGCGGAAGTAGTTATATCCGGAATCTGTGGTTGAGAGAGGGGGGAATGAATGCGAGAACGTAGGATTTTCATTCAAGAAACGGAGCTCAAGCTGTTGCAGCTGAAGCTCTAATACTATTCTGCAGCCAACTGCCAATCAGGCAGGGCATGCCGTTGTAAGTGACGACGAACGAGAGCGGCACAATGAACGACCTTCTAGCGGTATGTATGCTGCTAACCCTGTCCTGGTATCACGATTTCTCCTTTCTGTAAAAGAGTCGCTCGTAATGGATTGCTTGCTTGCGATCCATCAGATTCCTGCCTCCAACTGCCTCCAAGGAACTGATTCCAGAGTGTTTTTTTTTTTCCTCTTCTTAAAACTCGCAATCCTCCTGTGTTGTTGTAGCTTTAAACAAGATTTTCTTTTCTCGTCCGAAACAGGACCTTATCCGAAGAAGCAAGTGCTTGTCGGACTTCTGCTGCAACGTTGTGATCAGATCCTTCACCGTAGAGATGCTTAAGGAAACTCTGCGACCTGCTGAAACAGAGCTATTATGATATTTCACGGTGCTTCGCAGGAGCAAATCGGCAGTCTAGAGGAAATGCGGGGTTCCGATTAGCGGGATGCTTGCTTGTTTGCTTGTCTACTGATTACATTGTGCACATCGTCTTCAGAACTTGAACTAGTGTCAACAGTTCAGGCCATATCAACTACCAGAACTCTAGGATCTTCTTGTCTCGACTGCAAAATAGGTTGAAACAAACGCTTCAGCTGCTCAGAAAAGCAAGCTCTACCAGAACTAGTATTGTTTTCACTGTTCACCACTGAGTGCGGGAGAAACAGTGGAACCTTCTGATCCAAGCAAAGCTTGTATGATGTGTTATGCTTTCCAGTGCAACTACAAAAACTGCGTTCCATTAGGGCTATAACAAATCAACCGACTTGATTGATTTCCTGTGCAACTAGAAAATGCAATATAGAGTTACAACAGATGTGGTAACAGTGGCCTCAATGTATACCTTAGGTCTTACATGCAGCTGCTTGCCTGTACAGAAATGAAGCTTACCCTCATCACAAGCTTGTTCACAGCTTGGGTGATTACTAAACATGATTTTCATTACTGATGTCTCTTTAGTGCTAGCCAACATTGTGATGCAGTCCTCCTGTTGCTTCCAGAAACTTAGCAGAAACTCAGAGGATGCACATGTTCTATAATGCAGTCTACCCAAAATGTTGGGCAGAAGATATAACCTATATACTTTATCTACACCCACCCACTGTCGGGAGTTGCTGAAGTTTGTAGGGAGTCATGGCAGCTTGGGTACTGCTATTATTGACAAAGCTGATGTATGACACTTTGTGAGCAACACTCATGAAGAAGGTCATGACCACCACACTCAAAATTGTTGTGTTTATCTTCAAGGTCTTGTTTTGGGGTTTTTGTCTGGAATGCCTATGAATATGTTGGGAGTTGAAAGCTTGTGTGACCTAATAGCTCAAAGGACATGGATGTGGGATTTTCACGCATTATGACAATATTATCTGATTGAGTTAGCTAGCTCAAGGTGGGGTTCTGTTACTGTTTTTGAATTATTGTGGTGCAAGATGCAGGATTCTAGCCACAAGGCAGCAGGTGGAATCAATGGGGGCGATCTGGACATTGAGAATGGCATGTCAATTCCCCCTGTTGAAGGCCAAGACATGTCCCAGTTCTTCTCTGAGGTCTGGTGTTCTGTTCCCTGAAAGTGAAGAGCAAATTGGAAAGTAGAAGAATTTAATGAAGGTTGACTGAGTGGGTTACATCAACTGTGCAGGTTAATGACATAAAGAATGGGATGGTGGACATCCGCAAGAAGTTTCAAAAGCTCCAAGTGTGTCCCTCCACTCAAAGTCCCTGTTAGTGTCTTGGGAGAACATTAATGTGAGGAGGCTTCTATCATATGGAACTGCTATCTTTTCTTTTGGTAACACAGAACAGCTTTGATTACTGTAACTGTGTAGGATGCAAATGAGGAGACCAAAAGTGTGACCAGAGCTGCAGCTATGAAAGGTTTGCCTCATGCTATGACCTTTTCCATCAGTAGGACATAACTGACATGATAACTTTGCAAATGAACTGTGAGAATAGTTATGACTCTGTGTACCATTATGATTGTTTTCATGGTATAGAGCTGAAGGAGCGAATGGAGCATGACCTTGATGATGTCAGTCGAGTTGCACAGGGTCTCAAAGTGAAAGTGGAGGCCCTTGACAGAGCTGTATGTCCTCCAACCTGCCTTTTTGTCACATGACAGCCATCTACAATCTTCTAATTGCTGGGCACAGAGCATGACAGCTGTGTGGTGACCTAACTCCATAGATGGTCTCCACATGCTGATGGTCACAATCCTTGCATATCACAACAAATGTTTGGGTTCCTATCTGCAGAATATTTCCAATCGCAAAATCAAGGGTTGTCATGAAGGCTCAAGCACAGACCGCACACGAATGTCTATTACAGCGTGAGCAGCCTGACCTTATACTGTCAGTACTTTGAACCATTTGTTAGTACATCAATTGTTGGAGTGCACTGCACAGGTTGGCAGCATGAAGCCTCGAATATTGTAAAGGAGACAAAACTTGTCTGAATGTTGCATTTGCTGGGGTGACAAAGACTAACCTTTTCTACTGATTTTCAGTACTTTGAAGAAAAAGCTGAAGGATCTTATGTTGGACTTCCAGGTACTGCTATTGTCTTGTTTAGATACACCTTTAATTTCTGCATATAGAAAAGCTGCAGTTGATGTCCATTTGTGCTGTTTACTCTTGGGGTTGAATTTTGTGTGTCTCTGTCTGACTGAACTTTTCTAACATGGATTTCTTCTCTCATGTGCTTCTTGCTGGATTCCTACAGGCTTTGAGGCAGAGATTTCAGGAGGAGTATCGGGAGGTGGTTGAACGACGTGTTTACACAGGTGAGATTGTTGGTTTTCTTCTCTGGATCAACTCAGACTACTCTTCTCTCATGTCATCCCTGCAACTATGCTCAGTGAGGGAAGCAGATGTGCCAAAAGGGCCAGCACAGCTCAGGAAACATTAGTTTTTGCATCTGTAGAACAGTTCATGGCCAGTCATTTAAATGCATCGTGCTCCATGGGGCTCCTTGGATTTTTTTTGTAATTCTTGTTACCTCATTCACCCAATAAATATAGCCCAATATCTTGGTAGCTGAGGAAGGCCCTGTGGGGTGGTTTGGCTGTGTGAACAGTGACGGGGCAGAAGGTGGATGAGTCGGTCAGTACTCTAATCCACTCTTGTGCCTTCATCTTCAGTAGAATACCATATTTGCATTGCAGCTTCTTTGACTTGCACTGATTTTGCTGGAGCAGTTTTTAGCTACTGGATTTGAGGTTTCATGGCAGCATATGTCTCTAGGTTTGTTATATTTTGGGTCAATGTGGAATTGGTGGGGAGAATTTATTGCTCCATTGCACCTTTTGACATATATAATGATGCTCTCTGGACATTGAAAATTCTCAGGTGATTGAGCAACTGATAGAGACCGGAGACAGTGAACAAATTTTCCAGAGAGCAATTCAGGAGCAGGGCCGTGGCCAGGTTTGCAACTTTCTCATTATCCATGTTGTGTGGGATCTGAATGGCTGCAGATTGTTTGAGGTTAGGATTGTGTTCATCTTCTTGATACGAACTCTACACAAGTTAAGTATAATGCCTGTGGCACATGATAGTGAGTTCCATGGGTTTGTCACAGTCAAACAATTTCAGTTCACATGATAAGCAAGTAAGGAAAAGTCACTGGGCATTTAGTTGTAAAGAATGAGTTATGAACACATGGTGAATGGGGGTTGCAGATATTGGACACAATTGCCGAAATCCAGGAGAGGCATGATGCTGTTAGGGACATTGAGAAGAAGTTGCTGGAACTACATCAGGTCCTTCCATCCCTGTTCCAATAGTTTTTCAGCCTATTGACCATGTGTTTTCCCTTCCAAAGTTTCACAACAGTTATTTATATGGTGCACACAGTGTGCTCTGAGGATGTATACTGTTTTTGCTCTGAGATAGCTGGGACACTTAATTTTGAGAAGCCAAGATCATTCTTTGATTCTGTATGGATGCTGTGGTGAGTCTTTGTGGAGCAGATTTTCCTAGATATGGCAGTACTGGTTGAGGCACAAGGAGAGCTACTTGACAATATTGAGACACAGGTGTGTAGCCTTTGCATATGTATGTGCTTTTCACCATGTACCAGCTGCTCTTAGTTGTGCAACACATTGTATGTCGGGGATGCTGGTAAATTGAATATATTGGGGAGGGGAGGAAGCAGGTAGGGAAAGCAGTAGACCATGTTGCCTCAGGGACCCAACAGCTACAGAAGGCCAAGAGGAGTCAGAGGGCTGCGAGCAAATGTGTCATGATTGCCATCTTGCTCTTGTTGGTTGCAATTCTTATTATTGTCCTAGTTGTCATCCAGCCTTGGAAGACGAAAAAATGAGCATGTGCCTCTGTTCTGGGTCTGTCCTCGGTCCTTCTCAGAGTCATCTGACCTGCCAAACTCAAGCACGCAAAACTTTCTCAACATACCTAGCTCTGCTACCTTCTATTCAGCATTTGCAGTGGAGTTAAAGCGCATTATAGTGTGTACTTTGTCTACCGGTGTTCGTAGTTTTCAGGCTGTGACATATTTGAGTCCCATGATAGTTGTGGGTGCTAGGGGGGATCCTTAGTTGCCAGAACCTTCTCTATCCTTTGTCTTGCACAGAGTAATATTTCATAGGCACTGCTTATTTACCTATAGAAGGGCAGACCAGTCTAGTTTGCAGATTGTGACCATATAAACTAGCTTAAAAAAAAGTCAGTTATTCTGTAATTTTGAGGTACGTCATTTGCAGGTAGGATGCTACTACATGTGCAGATGTGATCTTGTCAGAGCAAGGAAACATTCAAATATTTGTTTTAAAGCACTCGTGACTGTATAAGTGGATGAAAATTTACATGAAATTGGCTCTTAAGGTGGTTATGAGCACTCATCAATGTCTCTCTTTGCTGCAGCATCTCAACAGCAGAGTTTCTAAATTGCTGCTGCAATTCTTGATGGTACTGATTGACCACCAGGTCATGGTGCCAGTCTTTCTTGAGTTCAAAGCATTTTAAAGATTAGATCTCTTTCCATGCTTTGTGAATATTCATATGGTTGACTCCATTGCATTCCTTGCGGACTTTGTGTGTTTGGGTGTGGGGGGTGGGGCAGTTTTGCAATATGGACTTTTTCTCGCCCAAATTTGAATTTTGATACAAGGTCAACACCGATTCCCAATTCCACTTCCAAGTCTCAACTCAGCTGTAAGCTCTCTCAATCCAAATGAATTTTCATTACATCAATCTCAGGTTTCTTCTGCCTATGGAAGGAATACCTCTCTCTCCATGGTCTTTGGAGGCATTTGTTTGGTGAATTTGGAGAAGCAAGCACCTCCACATCTAATAATCTTGTGTCTATGAAGTAGGTGTAAGATCTGTCTAACACTTAAAAGGAGTAGGTGTAAATACCCCCTTCTCCCCATTAACAGATAAGAGAAACTACTAATAGCAAACCACCTGGACCAATCATGATGTTTGGCCAATCGAAAAACAGGGAGCAACAGTGAAATCATGTTTATTACATGCTTCTCTAGCAGGTGCACAGATTTTGCTGCACATTGTATCAGCCCTCAGCAAACTGACCTCAGCAAACTGACCATACATGCCAGGAGCAAAGCCGACATTTTGGCATTCCCTTGTCCACACATTTTTGTTGCTTTTCAAAAATACTCAAAAGACCTACAAAAGGACTAGGCTTTGCGCACACAAGTATCTCACATTCTATCATTTAATTATTTATTATACTCTTGCACCCTCGCTCATTGAGAGATTTTCAAAGGTACCAAGAAGAGTGCAATGTGACGGCTATGATTTGGAAGATCCAAACATAACAAAACAACACAAAACAAACAAACAAACAAACATCTAACCTTCATTAACAATAAAATTGTTAAAAAAACATTATTTATAGGGTAACCCAAGTTTGCAAAAAGGCGGAGTTTTTGGGCATTTTGTTTGTCAACAACACTATTTGCCACAAACCTATCTAATAATTATCTTACATTGTATTATTGTTAATTTATTTGTCAATGGTAGTTTGCAACTTTGCAAAAAAAGGGATTTTTGTGCTTTTTTTAAGGGCAAAAAAACAATTGTTTCACCCAAACTATTTTGATATTGCCTTATCTTATGTTCTATTGCTAACTTATTCACTAATGGGTTACTTTACAACTTTGTTAAAGTGAGGTTTTGGGCCATCATGCTTTTTGTCAACAACTCTTTGTCATGCTTTTCCCCAAACTTATCTAATATTATCTCACTTTCTATTCTATCATAATTTATAGTTTATTTATTTATTGATAGGTTAGAACTTAACCAAGTTTGCAAAAAAGGGTTTTTTTTTAATTTTTAATTTTAATTTTAATTTAAAAAAATTTAGGGCTTTGTTTTCACAAGAAAACAACTATTTCCCCAAACCTATCAAATAGCATCTTGCATTTCATTATTTTGAATTAATTTATTAATGCAAGCTTTGCACCTTTGCCAAAAAAAAAAAGGGGTGGATTTGGTGCTTTCCTTTTTTTGAGTCAACAACAACTCTTATCCCCATACCTAGTTAATATAATCAT
>Ga0209208_10000930_pt1:10000-40019 | contig 40019 bp, 43 predicted proteins | sample S1TSphfallax_3_FD_187694 | JGI IMG/M metagenome (GOLD analysis project Ga0209208, IMG submission 187694) | Host-associated microbial communities from peat moss isolated from Minnesota, USA - S1T2_Fd - Sphagnum fallax MG (SPAdes) (version 2) | ecosystem: Host-associated > Plants >... | reverse complement strand
CCCCCCCCCCCCCCCGGGGGGGGGGGATCACCAAAAGAAATGTGTTTTTATATTTCCTAATCATACAGATCGTTGATTTCTTCCAAAATTTGTCAACCCCCAGTACTAAGGAATAGAACAAAATTGATAGATTTTACATCTAATAGGGTTTTGTAGCTCAGTGGATTAGAGCCCATGGTTCCGAACCATGAAGTCAAGGGTTCGAATCCCTTCTGAACCATTGAAAAAAAAAATGGAATATATTTTGATCTTTTATCTAAGTCCCTTTTATCCTATTCATTTCTTTCTAATTGCGAATTTTTTTAATAGAGAAGAAGGATCTATTATAAAATCAATGGGAGGAGCTAATCCCGATTCGACAAATGGAATTAAGAATCGAGTTTTATTTAAGTAAAAAATAAAAAAATATATTTTTTCTTCTTCCTCTTTCTTCATCCTTCGAATATCCAAATTTTGTAGTCGATCGCGGAGGAAAATGAAAAAAAAAAATAAGGAGGAGAAGTTTATGTCTTTGATGAATTGGTTTGAAGACAAACGCCGATTTGGTGGATTAATCGGAGCCCTCATCGAAAAAGCTACTAAGGGTTATATTCTTAGTGAGAAAGAAAGAGACAAATATATTAAAATTGATACTACTAAAGGATTATGGACTCGATGTGATAATTGCGAGAACATGCTTTATGTTAGATTTTTGAGACAAAACAAACGTATTTGTGAAGAGTGTGGATATCATTTGCAAATGAGTAGTACAGAAAGAATCGAACTTTTAATTGATCGTGGGACTTGGCATCCTATGGATGAAGATATGATTGCTCGAGATGTTCTCAAATTTTCTGATGAAGATTCGTACAAAAATCGTATTATTTTTTATCAAAAAAGAACGGGTTTGACTGATGCTATTCAAACGGGTACAGGAAAATTAAATGGGACTCCTATTGCTCTTGGAGTTATGGATTTCCAATTTATGGGAGGTAGTATGGGTTCTGTAGTGGGTGAGAAAATTACTCGTCTTGTTGAATATGCTACTAAAAAATCTATGCCGTTAATTATTGTGTGTTCCTCTGGAGGAGCACGTATGCAGGAAGGAACTTTGAGTTTAATGCAAATGGCTAAAATTTCTTCCGTTTTACAGATTCATCAAGCTCAGAATAATTTATTATATATAGCTATTCTTACATATCCTACAACAGGCGGAGTTACTGCTAGTTTTGGTATGTTAGGGGATATCACCATTGCCGAACCCAAAGCATATATTGCATTTGCAGGTAAGAGAGTGATCGAACAGACATTACGTCAAAAAATACCTGATGGTTTTCAAGTTGCTGAATCTCTATTCGATCATGGTTTACTTGATTTGATCGTTCCACGTAACCTTCTAAAAGGCGTTCTGAGTGAAATATTTGAACTTTATGGTTCAGCCCCCCATATCCGTAGGGAATGTAACCATTCCTTTTCCGGATAAAATTTTCCCCATATTTTTTTAATACCTTCATTTTTTGTTTCAATTTCTTAATGAAAATGAAAAAAGTATTTCCAATCTGGTTCTTGGTCATTCTTTCTATATGTTATAATTTCTGCATATTGGAAAAAAGTTACATATTAATATGATTCGATACATCGTTTAATATAACTCCATGACTACTCATTTCTGATAAATGAAGAAATAAATAAAGAAGGAATTTAGATAATCATAAGAAATGTATATTCACATATTTCCCATAAAGAAGGTATAATCAAGTTCCTCATTTTGTTTTATAATAACTCCTTTTTTTTACAAATAATATCACTAGAGGTAATTTTTTTATGACAGCTTCTTACTTACCTTCCATTTTTGTGCCTTTAGTAGGTCTGGTTTTTCCAGCAATTACAATGGCTTCTCTCTTTATATATATCGAACAAGACGAAATAGTTTGATTTCTGATATATCTGATACAATGGAAATTCTAATGGAATTATCTGAATAATAAAATGATCTAAGTATGGTTTAATCACCGGATTATGAAGCAGGAAAAATATCTGTATCTTGAATAAAATCCAGAGTTTGAATATATTTCTTCTTTCTAGAGATAAATATATTCAGACTTGATTGTATTATCATCCCCCTTCCCCTAATGAATATGACTAGTATCGGTGAAAAAACTAATAAGTATTAAGAAGGTAAGTATGAGGAAATACGTATTTATTTCTAATAGATTGATACGGACATTTGTTTCCAAATGAAAAAAAAAAACTCCGAATGTTTTGGCTGTTCCATTGTCTAAAATTTAGCAAAATATAGGAGACTTCATTTGTTATGGTTATGAATTGCCAATCTGAATGGCTTCGAGTAGAACCCATAATAGGATCTCGAAGAATAAGTAATTTTTGTTGGGCGTGCATTATTTTACTAGGTGCTCTAGGATTTTTTATTGTTGGAATTTCTAGTTACTTTGGTCGAGATTTGATACCTCTCTTATCATCTCAACAAATTCTTTTTGTCCCTCAGGGAATCATAATGTGCTTCTATGGTATTGCCGGTCTATTCCTCAGCTTTTATTTGTGGTGTACAATCCTGTGGAATATAGGTAGTGGCTATAATCAATTTGATAAACGAGAAGAGATGGTTCATCTCTTTCGTTGGGGATTCCCTGGAGGAAATCGTCGTATTCGTATCCAATTTTTCATGAGGGATATCCAAGCAATACGTATGGAAGTCCAAGAAGGTATTTATCCCCGTCGAATTATTTATATGAAAATAAGGGGTCAACGCGATGTTCCTATAATTCGTATTGGAGAGGATTTAACCCTAAGAGAAATGGAAGAAAAAGCTGCGGAGTTGGCTCGCTTTCTGCACGTATCAATTGAGGGACTCTAAACCCTGTTCCGAATATCATTTTGAAAAAATGGAATATTAAAAAAAGAAGGATAGATATTTCTTCGGTCGAAATGGAAAGAAAATTTTTTTTGGGGGGGATCCGAAACAAAATAAAAAAAATTATATTGTTTCTTCTAGTGAAGCATGAGTAGCACCTATGAAATCATACTGGGCACAATTTTATTGTTGGTTATCAAACACTCCGTATCGTTCTTTAGAAAGGGCTTATGAAGCGAGCAAACGGATACGATATATAAAGAAAGATTACATGTCCTATAAAGATATGGTTTCATATCCTAGACGATTTTGGCAAGCCATGTTGCTATATATGAATACGAAATTGAATAATTATATATTCATCATATATTGGAGCCTCTCGGAATGTAAAATTAGCTTATACTTGTTGAATCTTCCGAATAATTTATTATTTATTATAACAAAGACATTTCCATTTCTTTTTTCAAAAAAAGCCAAAGCTATTGGTGGATTTATATCTTTCGCTCATTCGAAGCAACAGTCTCTCATTTTTCCACAATTTCATCGTCGCGAGGTTTGGAATAACTCCTCAAATTTTTTCTCTTTATTTCTTTCCAATTCTTTAGAAAGAATCATGAGAAAAACTAATAAAAGAGAGATACAAGATAAGTTTGATTACGCAAATAATTTAAAAAAGAAACCTTATTTCATTTCGAATGATTCGATCAAAAAATATTCGAGAAGAATTAGACGAATGAATAAAAAATTAGCTTGGATTGAAGCAACCCTAAATGATTTAGATACTTGGAAACAATACTATTCCCTTTCTGCTTCTTCCTCTGAAATGGGGGGAACTTCGGAAAATCCTTCTTATTTTTTTAATTCTAAAAATTCCAAAGATTCCGTAGTTACTGCAACGGCTTACGAATCTATAGGTCTCGTACCTCGTTCCATAACCCGCACTTTGTCTGGATTTCAGACGGAGCTAACGGGTCAATCGAGTTCATTAGTACTCCAAGAATTTCGGGTAGCTAAATACCAAGCATTAGCTTCTTTACAATATATGGGATGTTTACTATTACTTCCTTGGGGACTTTCCATTCTTATAAAAGAGTGGTTCCTAGAACCTTGGGTTAAATTATGGTGGAATACCGGTCAATTCCATATTTTTATTAATTCTTTCCAAGAAGAAATAGCACTGAAACGTCTTCAGGAAGTAGAGGAACTTGTTTGGTTGGATAAAGTAATGACGAATTCCTCGGAGATACAATCACAAGATCTTGATATAGAGATTCACGAAAAAACAATTCAATTGGTAGAAACATACAATGAGCATAGTATTCAGACTATTCTACAACTATTAACAGATACTATCTGCTTTGCTACTTTGAGTGCTTCATTTCTCTTAGGTAAAGAAAGACTCGCTATTTTAAATTCTTGGATTCAAGAATTATTTTATAGCCTGAATGATACAATGAAAGCCTTTTTCATTCTTTTATTAACCGATTTATGCATCGGATTCCACTCACCCCATGGTTGGGAAATAGTAATAGGTTCGTTTTTAGAACATCTGGGATTTGCTCGTAACAAACATATAATATCTTGTTTTGTTTCAACTTTTCCAGTTATTTTAGATACAGTTCTTAAATATTGGATTTTTCGTCATTTAAATCGTATATCTCCTTCTATTGTGGCGACTTATCATACGATGAATGAATAAAAAAATAATTTTGGAATAACGAAGTGGTTTTTCTAACCATTACTTCTTTTATTTGACTTTGGGTACCAATCACTAAAAAGAGTAAAATACTTCCGGTTTCTTACCTTTGTTGTTACTACAATGGGCAGAGTCATAAATGGGGGGTAGCTACAATAACTGGGATGCTGAAGGCACCTTACTTGTGGAAATTTTTGAAACAATAATCAAACTATGCAAAACAAAAATATTAGCCACTGGCTAAAAGAATGGGTGATTCGATCTATTTCGGTCTTGATCATAACGGGAATAATAGCTTGGCCGTCCATTTCCGAGGCATATCCTATTTTTGCACAGCAAGGTTATGAAAATCCCCGAGAAGCAACTGGTCGTATCGTATGCGCTAATTGTCATTTGGCCAAAAAACCTGTAGATATCGAAGTTCCACAGTCTGTACTTCCGGACACGGTTTTTGAGGCTGTCGTTAAAATACCTTATGATACACAAATAAAACAAGTTCTTGCTAATGGTAAAAAAGGAGCCTTAAATGTAGGAGCGGTTCTTATTTTACCCGAGGGATTTCAATTAGCCCCTCCTGATCGTATTCCTCCCGAAATAAAAGAAAGAATAGGTAATCTTTATTTTCAATCCTATAGTCCTGATAAAAAAAATATTCTTGTGGTAGGTCCGGTTCCTGGTAAAAAGTATAGTGAAATTGTCTTTCCTCTCCTTTCGCCAGATCCTTCGGCTAATAAAGAAGCTCATTTCTTGAAATATCCAATATATGTGGGTGGTAATAGAGGAAGAGGGCAAATTTATCCCGATGGGAGTAGGAGTAATGATACCGTCTACAACGCTTCAGCTACAGGTAAAGTCAATAAAATTATACGTAAAGAAAAAGGTGGATACGAAATAACTATTGATAATGCATCAGATGGTCGTCAAGTGATTGATATTGTACCTCCAGGACCAGAACTTATTATTTCAGAGGGTGAATCAATTAAAGTAGATCAGCCTTTAACCAATAATCCCAATGTAGGTGGTTTTGGTCAAGGAGATGCAGAAGTAGTACTTCAAGATCCTTTACGTGTTCAGGGTCTTTTGCTCTTTTTTGCATCAGTTATATTGGCACAAATCTCTCTAGTACTTAAGAAGAAACAATTCGAAAAAGTTCAATTAGCTGAGATGAATTTTTAATTCTACGGATTTATCGATAAAAAAAAAAGGTTCAATCGAAGCGTTTGATTAATAGAAAATTTATCCCTTATTGATGGCTACTGCAATGAAATTGAATTTGGTTTTTATATACCATATAGTTCCTACAGAAACTAAAAATTTCGAGTATTCTTATTTTTCCCCCTTATTAAGAGAAATTTCGAATCATTGGGGATACTCATCGGAAGTGACTATTTCTAGAGGAATGGCTCGACAGACACTAATGCATATATTTCAACTCGCTGAAGGATCCTATCTCTTCCATATATATCATAATTATAATAATTTATCTTTCTCCATCGGAGAAAAAAAAAAAGAATGGGTGTTATATTCCCAATTGGAAGAAATTTATCATAGGTAATTATTAGAAATATCACCATTTTTTTTTTGTAATTCCCAACAAGGAATAGGGAGTACTTACCAAATGAAAATGGGGAATATTCTTGATTTTTCCTATTTTATTAATAAATCACCAAAAAAAGGTTTTTCGTATATACTTTTCGAAAAAATTCTGACTTCCAAAAAATGGAAAGCTAATGGATTATATATTATACATATGGCTCGTATTACTTATCGCGAAAATTAATCATAATTTTCAATCAAACTTTTCCTTTCGGAATGGCTTTGGAATGGCTTATTTCGAAAAAATAAATATATTTTTTCTTGACCTACATTTTCGAAACTTAAATTAATGAGAAAATTTAGAAATCCATTGTAATTATTTCTTTCTATTCAATTTATGAAATTTTTTTATTTATTCATTCAAAAAAAAGGAAGGGTTTGAAAAATAAAGAAAAATTTATTTTTTTATTTTTTTTTTAGCATATGGGGAAAACATTATTCAATTTATGTGATAAATTGAATAATGTTTTCCCCATCTTTTTATTATCCCCCCCACTCGGGAGTGGAAGGAGAGAAGGATCGAATAATTCTATCCAATCCTAGTATTTGATATATCTCCCATTTCGACATACGTTATTTTTCTGTACGTCCAAATCTTACTCAATTACTTACTATAAGGATGAACCTAATCCAGAATATGAACCATAGAAGAAGATACCTACTAAACCAATTACAAGGATACCAGCTACAGTACCTATTAACCACAAAGGAATCCTTCCGGTGGTATTAGCCATTTATTTCACTCCCTTTTCAATTTCATTAGGTAGTCGCGACTCGGGACATAGACAGTCACAAATACTAAGGATTTGAATTTCTTCCAAATGAGGCAAAGAAGCTCTTGCTGTAACTAATTGAAAAAATAATTAGAAAATAAAACAGCCAGTACGAAAATGAGTAACAATCCCCAATAGAGGCTGGTACGATTTAATTCCACACTTTGTTTGTTTGGGTTTGGTTGTGTCATAGTTCTACGCTCCAAATAGAGTTTATCGTTGGATAAACTGCATTGCTGATATTGATCCCAAGAAGAAAACTGTAGGTATGGCCAGGCCGTGAACGGCCAACCACCTAACTGTGAAAATTGGATAAGTCCTATCTATAGTCATTAGTACCTCCTAAAAAGATCTAGTAAATTCATCAACTTGTCCCAGCGAATTGAAACGGCCAGTAATTAAAGGAACTTCTTGTCGGCTTTCTGTAAAATATTCATTCGGCCGAGGGCTTCCAAACACATCGTAAGCCAAACCTGTGCTAACAAATAACCAACCTGCAATAAACAGGGAAGGTATAGTGATACTGTGGATCACCCAGTATCGAATACTAGTAATAATGTCAGCAAAGGGACGCTCTCCCGTATTTCCAGACATGGTTAGCTCCATATATTTTTGTGGGGTCAAGGGGGGAATAATCCCATAGGAGATAGAAGCCAGGGGATATAAAATCTACCGGAATCTTTCTCAGTCCTTGTTAGATTATCAATGTTATACCGAGGGTATCTCTGAAGCATACTAGACCAGTATATCCGGCGTTCTTTTGACGCAGCAAGACAAATAAAAAATAAATGGGATAAGCTAAATACCTCGATTTTCTTTCCGTCGGCTTTGTTTGGCTAACCCAATCAATATTTAATGAAACCAGTGACTTAAAAGGAAAATGATTTCGTATGGCTCGAGAAAAGTTTGAACGTACAAAACCTCATGTAAATATTGGAACAATCGGGCATGTAGATCATGGAAAAACTACTTTAACAGCAGCCATTATAATGGCTTTAGCTGCTATGCGTGGATATACTGCCAAAAAAGACGATAGAATTGATATAGCTCCAGAAGAAAAAGCAAGGGGTATTACGATTAATACCGTTCATGTAGAATATGAAACTTCCCTCCGACATTATGCTCACATAGATTGTCCCGGTCACGTAGATTACGTAAGAAATATGATTACCGGTGCTGCACAAATGGATGGTGCCATCTTAGTAGTATCAGGGGCCGATGGACCTATGCCACAAACCAGGGAACATATCCTCCTGGCCAAGCAAGTAGGTATTTCTAATATCGTAGTTTTTTTAAACAAAGAAGATCAAATTGATAATGAGGAATCGTTGAAGTTGGTAGAATTCGAAGTACGCGAAATTTTAAGTTACTATGAATTTCCGGGAGAGAAGATTCCTGTAGTGTCAGGCTCTGCTTTAATTGCTTTAGAAAGTCTCACTGAAAATCCTAATTTAAAAAGAGGTACTAATAAATGGGTTGACAAAATTTATGACTTAATGGATCAAGTAGATATTCATATTCCGATACCCAAACGTAGAATAGATAAACCCTTTCTTATGGCTGTAGAAGATGCTTTTCCCACTAAAGGTCATGGAACTATAGTTACGGGGCGTATAGAAAGAGGAATTATTCGGGTAGGAGAAACTGTAGAAATAGTTGGATTAAGAGGAAGTCATAGTACCATTGTTACAAGTCTAGAAATGTTCCAAAAAACTCTTGAGGAAAGTATTGCTGGAGATAATGTGGGAATATTACTCGGGGATGTGCAAAGAAAAAACATACGACGTGGAATGATAATTGCTAAGCCTGGAACCGTCAAACCCCATATTCGATTTGAAGCACAGGTCTATATTCTTCGGAAAGAGGAGGGAGGACGCCATTCCCCTTTTTTTCCGGGATATCGTCCCCAATTTTATATTCGTACTATTGTTGTAACTGGTAAAATTGAATCATTCCAATATGCTTCTTCGGGTGAAAAAACACGAATGGTTATGCCGGGTGACCATATAAAAATGGTGGTAGAGTTGGTTCAACCTGTAGTTATTGAAAAGAAAATGCGTTTTGCAATTCGTGAGGGGGGCCACACAGTAGGAGCTGGTGTTGTATCTGGGTTACTTCATTAAATCAGAGACAGATGGAATAATACGAATATTTATGGTTCAAGAAGAAAAAAATGGCATATAGTTTCTTCTTCATTTTCTACCTTCTTCTTATTTATTGATTATTGTAAACAAAAAGATTTTCTACTATTTCTAATATACTTTCTGTTTGATGGGGTGACGAATAGCAATAGTAATAGATATAGATATAAAAATTGGATATTTAAGTGTTGTAACAATAGTTACTTCTCATTTTTTTATTATATCCCTTTTTTTTGCGATAAAAACCATAGGTAATTGCTTCGTAAGGGTGTATACTAAACTTGTTATATTGACACTAGGATTTTTTTCATGCTTACTACAATCAGCTATTTTGTACTTCTAATTGCCGCTCTAATTTCAGCTTTGGTTTTATTTATTGGTTTGAATAAGATACAACTCATATAGGAAAAGGAAAACTCGTAAAAGTTTCGATAATCTCATTGTATTTCTCAATCCAATTAAAGGTTATTGGGATTAACAACAAACTTAGTCAGTTTCTAACTCTGTCCCTCTTAGTTAAAAAAAAAATGGTTGAAGCTTTACTGTCTGGAATTGTGCTGGGGTTGATTCCAATAACTCTAGCTGGATTATTCGTAACGGCTTATTTACAATATCGGCGTGGTGATCAATTAGATCTCTGATCAAATATTAAGTTATATTTATTATTACTATTGTAGGCCTCCCTAAAAAAAAGAGGGAGGTCCGAAATAGATAAATTCCCATTTTTTTTTGTTTATCATTCCCCTCCCATTTATTTTTATAATCACGCCCTGTAGGATTTGAACCTACGACATCAGGTTTTGGAGACCTGCGTTCTACCGAGCTGAACTAAGAGCGCTTCTTTACATCAAAGAAATATAAATATAATTTCGGATCAAATTGAAACTTAGAGATATTACGAATTCAGCGGGAAAAAATGATTCGTAATATAGAGTTCAGGGTAGGGATGACAGGATTCGAACCTGCGACATTTTGTACCCAAAACAAACGCGCTACCAAGCTGCGCTACATCCCTCCCATTTGCTATTTCCTTATTTGCTGTAATTGTATCTTATTCGTAGCTTTTTGCCTATACCTTCTCATTTTATTTACTCTATTTCATTTACTCCCGACTTTTTTAAATTTTAATGAAATTGTTACAACACTTGGAAAATAAGATGTACCATAGTAATTTGGTGGAACAAAAATAAATATAATAAATATTTCCCTTTTTTTCGTCCAATTCCTCCTCCTCGAATCATTGGTAATTGATCACTCAGTTTGTTGGTACCATTTCATCCATATAAATCTATCCGTATAAATAAACCCCATTCTATATGATGTGTATGAAATAATCAAAATATCGTTTTTTTCATTAAATTTAGGAAAAATAATTATTTGGGATAAAATAAGTTTAATAAGATATAGATCAAAGATTGAATTAATTATTTCACAATTCTTCGTCAATCTCTCCCGGAATGGAATAAAAATAGTGAGATAAAAAAGAAATTGGTGGGATTTAATATAATACCGATTAATTATTTAAATGGTTCGAAAAAGATAAACTAGAAAGTGTTCAATTAATCTTTTCTTTTGAAATTTCATTTCCTTATTTCGTTACGCATATTTTTTTTTGTAAAGAACACCGAAAAGACTATATTTAGATATATTTATAAAGGAGGAATTCACAATGCAAGATGTCAAAACATATCTTTCTACGGCGCCCGTACTAGCTACGTTATGGTTCGGATTTTTGGCTGGCTTATTGATAGAAATTAATCGCTTTTTTCCAGATGCTTTAATTCTTCCATTTTTTTAAATAAAAAAAAAATATTTTTTTGTTATCTCTATCTGAAGTTAATGGGACTCCAACGTTCAATTGATTAAATTAACCAATGGAATGATTAGATGAAATTGAAATATCGGGGGGCATTAATTCGAATAAAAAGAGGAAGAGAAGAGAAATATCCTATACAAAGATTGAATCTGGGACTCTATTTGCGAAATTATATTCATGGGTTGCAATCGTAATAAAAATAAAAAAAAATTATTATTATTATTATTATTATTACTAGAATTCGATAAAAGATCCGGGAATTAATTGATTGATCTTCTTTGCTAGAACCTTATGCTTTTCTTTTTATAAGCATAAAATCTTATAGGTTTTACAAATATAATATCTAAAATGGGATTATGGCTAAGAATAAAGATGTAAGAATAACAATTACTTTGGAATGTATTGATTGTGCCCAAGATAGTGAGAAAAAAAAAATAGGTGTTTCTAGATATACCACTCGGAAAAATCGTCGTAATACGCCTATTCGATTGGAACTGAAAAAATATTGCCCCTATTGTGGTAGGCATACCATCCATAAAGAAATAAAAAAATAAATAGCATTTAGAGGTTTATGAAACAAGCCATAAATAAATCCAAACGATCTTCTCGTAGACGTCTGCCACCAATTAGATCGGGTGAAATAATTGATTATAAAAATATAAATTTGCTTCGCAGATTTATTAGCGAACAGGGAAGAATCCTATCTAGACGAATGAATAGATTGACTTCGAAACAACAACGCTTAATGACTATTGCTATTAAACGAGCTCGGGTTCTAGCCTTACTACCTTTTCTCAATAATGAAAATTGATTCGATCTTTTATTCTATTACTACTAATAATAAGTAAGAATAATTTCATATATTTTTCATCTCATAAGAAAGAAAATCTTTTCGATTTGACTTCCCCGGAGTGATTATACTCCGAGGAAGTTATTTTCGTACCTCCAGTTTACCTTTATTTATTGGTTCGTTTCATAATTGTAGAGAAGCAATCATTATCTAATATAGCCATCTGTGCAAGCATTTTGCGATTTAGAAGCACTTGGTTTTGATACAAATCTCGAACTAATTTGTTGTAGGAGATTCCACTACCTTGAGCTGCCGCATTGATTCGAGCAATCCATAAACGGCGAAAATCTCTTTTTCGCCTACTTCTATCTCGATGAGAGGAAGCCAGAGCCCTCATTCCTTGCTGATTAGCAGTTCGAAATAATTTCGAATGGGCTCCCCGAAATCCTGATGTAAGTGTAAAAATAAATCTCCGTCGTTTCCGAGCTACATACCCACGTTTAACTCTAGTCATTGATATCTACTCTCGCAAATTACTAAATAGTTTTAATAAAAAATAAAAAAATAATTTATTCTATGTTTTTTCCCTTCCTCCTCTTCCGAGCCAGGTAGGGCTTATCCACAAATACAATATTTTTCTCATTTTGTTTTTATTCCGTCACTGAATAAAAATAATAAAAATATCTACTTTATTATATTTATTTCTGGAATAATAATTCGGACACTGAATAAAAATAATAAAAACATCTACTTTATTATATTTACTTCTGGAATAAGAATTCGGAATAATAGGGTTTCGATAAGTAAAAAAATAGATTGTTTAAATCACTGTTATTTCTTCAATGAAGGAAAGAGGCATAACCATATATTTATGTATATATGGATATATAATAGATAGAGAGAGTTCGATCTATTTGAAGTAATAAGATCTGACTAACTTTTCTGATGTAGAAAGTAAGGATTCCACTGGCTTTTGCTGCTGCAACCTTCCTAGCCATTATTTCTTATGGGTTGGAAACCCTCCCAGTAAGGAATGGGACCTTAAATAAAAAAATAATGGATTCCATCGTTTCTATGGTTCCTACCTCAACGGTGAGGTCCTCTCTATATGCCGGAGCCTGAGAATGTCATCGGTTATTTGTATAATTTCCAATTTATAGCTCTGTTTTATCTACCAAATAGAAGGTCTCACTATATGTAATGAAAGACTTCTCCATCCAGTAACGACACGTTATTTCGAGGGTTTGCTGGACAGCTGACCCTATCAATCCGTTTTTGCATCGATATAACTCATTTTTCTTCCTAAATTTCGTTGCATCTTTTTTTTTCTCGCTTAACGGATCGATGACCCACCAATACCATTGAGAAATTGCTTTTTTCACCCCACATCGAGATAATTGGATTCGCACCGATGGGAACCATAAATTTCATTTACCGTATAGGTAATTGATAGATCGAAACTCTACCATAACAAAAGAGTTCTTCCGCCATACTGATCCCTATTTATTATTTTTAAGTTTCTAATCCAAACGAGTCGCACATACACCCTAGTACATACTCCTCTACGCTGAGGACATCCCCGAAGAGCTGGAGATTTTGTTCTATTTTCTACCGGTTGTCTTCGATTCCTGATTAATTGTTGAATAGTAGGCATTTTCCGTCGTATGCAGAATTTATCGGTTCGGATTAATCCCAACCATAAGAAATTACCCAACCATAAGAAATTATTATAAATTTTTCAATTATACTTTGCTTTTGTACGAATCCGTTACTAATGAGAAAGTTAGATTAGTGCAATATTTCAATAAATCTTTCTATAATTTATTTTCCCACTTCCTTTTATCCCGGGCGGGGCCCAACCAAACTAATAGTCATTTATTCCCAACTTCAATCGCTTATTTCTCGGTGGGGATACATACAATATCATTTCATAGATCCAAAATTTCTTTTTATTCTTCAAGAATTTGGAGCATTTTCTATAGCTACAAGATCAACAATACCATAAACTTTTGCTTCTTTTGCCGACATAAAAACGTCTCTTTCCATATCTTCGGAAATAATCCATAGAGGTTTACCCGTTCTTTGTACATAAACCTTGGTGATGCAGTCGCGAAGTTTTAAGACTTCTTCTGCTTCCATAATACATTCCCCCGCTTGTCCGTCATAATAAGAACTAGCAGGTTGATGAATCATTACCCTACTAATCTAATACCTTTTTTTTCGTATTTTCTACAAAAAAGGAGTTCGATGAACTGTACAAGCATTTTTTTATGCATACAGCTCCAAAACAAATAAGGGAAAAATCTAGTCAAGAGATGACGCAAACTTTTTCAATTTCGCATATCTCCGGAACCTATTTTGGATAACTGAACCACTCATATATATACCATTTTGTTCTTTTTACTAAATACTATAATGGTTCCATTGCTTCGGATATTTTCCTATTTAGCAATCCCAAAGTTTCTTTCAGAAATAAAGCCAAATGGAAAAAAGGCTATAAATCCATTTTCTTTTTTAGAAGATCGATTATTCATTATTTATTGAGGATCAAATAAAACGGGGAGTTTATAACGCTAGAATAAACTGGTAAAAAATGGAATCAAAAAAGAATAGTTATTGTTATTTAACTACCTCGAGATAAAGAGTTTTCTCTACAATATTTATATCGAGGTCTGTATGTCATGCTACTATTACCTCTCGCTCGGCGCAGACATTTCTCCCTTGATCGAGCAAAAAGAAGCATTGGCGCAAAGCGTGGGGCAGCGCTATACGTTTAGTGATTTCTCCCCCAGTTAGGATGAAAGATCCCATAGAAGCAGCCAATCCCATGCAAATTGTGTGTACATCCGGTACTACGAATTGCATAGCATCATAAACAGATATTCCAGCTAATACTGCTCCACCAGGAGAGTTAATATATAAATACATGTCTTTGCTTTCGTCTTCCCCATTCAGGTACATCATAATACCAATGAGTTGATTTGCGATTTCGTCATCTACATGCTGACCCAGAAAGAGTAATCTTTCGCGATAGAGTCGATTGATTGGAATAGATCGATAAATCCTCTTTCTCTGGAACCGTACAAGTTTCTTTAGAAGCATACGGCTCAAGCGGTTCAAATAAAAAAGTCATTTCTTTTTTCCTAAAAAAAAAATAAAAACTTTCACATTCTTTTTATTTTTCGATAAACCCTTTTTTTTACCACCCTCAGTTCGAGTTTGTCTCTTTCTACAGTTTCACTAACCGAACTACTTGTTAACTAATACGGGTTTTTTCTTTTCGTTATTCCCGTTATAGCAATATTTTCTTGTTTATAAATAGGTTCCTAACTAAATCTTTAGGTTTATGCTCTACCTCGGTAAAAACTATCCGATCCTCACTTGCACATATAGGACAAGCAAAGGTATTACCTTCTTCTTATTTTCTATTCCAGAAACAAATTATTCCCAGTTTTTTTGGTATTTTTTTTGACTGAAATCCCATTAATTATTGAGTCTATAGTTCCAATGAGGCCTGAAAACTCTATTTGTTTGAGCTAACCATAGAAATCTGAGATTAATAATTTTTTTTTTACTTAATCCCTCTCATCATATCATAACCTCACGCTCTGAAATATTGATGATCCAATCAATCTTGGGTGAGATAAAGACATCTAAATCGGAAAAGACGATGGATAGTTTCCATATAACCGGAGATATTTGACAAGTCGCACTATACGTCAATCCAAACAGCATCTTCTTCTCCAGGGAGCCTAAAAGGCACTTTTGGAACACCAATGGGCATATTTTATTTCTGATATATTGGATGAAACCCTTCAATGGTAAGGCGTAATGAATCAATAAAAAATGAATAATTAAGTCTTCATCTTTTTTTTACGATATAATTATAGCATATGTAATCTATATATATAAAGTACTTTATTTCCATCTTTTTCTCACCCCCCCCCCCCGAGGTTCTTTCGTTCCCACTATAAACTGAATGGGACCAATCTCTGCATTGTTATATGAAACATATAAATGCTAAACTATTTCTGTTTGTCTTTATTAACAAGATTAACAAGAATAAAACTGATGCCTCGATTTCTATTTATTCCCCATCATCGAGAAAGGTAAAACTTCTCAGATAATTAAATATTGGTTTAATCTTGTTACGGTATAGTCCCCGATGAATGCGAAAAAGTTACATAGTCTCTACTTCTCTTTGAGAAAGGGGTATATCTCCATGGGTTTACCTTGGTATCGTGTCCATACTGTCGTATTAAATGATCCTGGCCGTTTAATTGCTGTACATTTAATGCATACAGCTTTGGTTTCCGGCTGGGCTGGTTCTATGGCCCTGTATGAATTAGCCGTTTTTGATCCGTCCGATCCTATTCTTGATCCGATGTGGAGACAAGGTATGTTTGTTATACCTTTTATGACTCGTCTAGGAATAACAAAATCCTGGGGGGGCTGGAGTATTACCGGAGAAACTGTAACTAATGCAGGTCTTTGGAGTTATGAAGGTGTGGCCGCAGTGCATATTGTATTATCAGGTTTGCTTTTCTTAGCAGCTATCTGGCACTGGGTCTTTTGGGATTTGGAGCTATTCCGCGACGAACGCACAGGTAAACCTTCTTTGGATTTACCCAAAATCTTTGGAATTCATTTATTTCTTTCGGGAGTTCTTTGTTTTGGATTCGGAGCATTCCACGTAACAGGTCTATTTGGTCCCGGTATATGGGTATCAGATCCCTATGGATTGACCGGAAAAGTACAACCCGTAGCTCCAGCTTGGGGAGCCGAGGGTTTCGATCCCTTTGTTTCGGGAGGGATAGCTTCTCACCATATTGCAGCCGGTATTTTAGGTATATTAGCAGGTTTATTCCACCCCAGTGTTCGTCCCCCCCAACGATTATATAAAGGATTACGTATGGGGAATGTTGAGACTGTTCTATCTAGTAGTATTGCCGCCGTATTTTTTGCCGCTTTTGTCGTTGCTGGAACTATGTGGTACGGTTCCGCAGCAACTCCAGTAGAATTATTTGGTCCCACCCGCTATCAATGGGATCAGGGATTCTTCCAACAGGAAATAGATCGAAGGATTCGTTCCAGTAAAGCCGAAAATCTTAATTTATCAGAGGCTTGGTCCAAAATTCCCGAAAAATTAGCTTTTTATGATTATATCGGTAATAATCCAGCCAAGGGAGGATTATTTAGAGCAGGCGCGATGGATAATGGAGATGGAATAGCTGTTGGGTGGTTAGGCCATGGTGTTTTCAGAGACAAAGAAGGACACGAGCTTTTCGTACGTCGCATGCCTACTTTCTTTGAAACTTTTCCGGTCGTTTTAGTAGATGAAGAAGGAATTGTTCGGGCGGATGTTCCATTTAGAAGAGCAGAATCTAAATATAGTGTTGAACAAGTAGGTGTAACTGTCGAATTTTATGGCGGTGAACTCGATGGAGTAAGTTTTAGTGACCCGGCTACCGTGAAAAAGTATGCCAGACGTGCTCAATTGGGTGAAATTTTCGAATTTGATCGCGCTACTCTAAAATCGGACGGTGTTTTCCGCAGTAGTCCAAGGGGTTGGTTTACCTTCGGCCATGCCACATTTGCTCTTCTTTTCTTTTTCGGACATATCTGGCATGGTGCCAGAACTTTATTTAGAGATGTTTTTGCCGGTATTGATCCCGATTTAGATTCTCAAGTCGAATTCGGAGCATTCCAGAAATTAGGGGATCCAACTACTAAGAGACAAATAGTCTAAGATTCATGAAATTTTTCTTTCTACCTCTCTAAATAGAGAAGTGATATATATACATTATAGAATTCTTAAATGAATCTATTTCTGGATTAGTACGAAAGCTATCTTCATACTTCTCACTCTTAATTAAATCTATGGAAGCATTGGTTTATACATTTTTGTTGGTAGGTACTTTAGGAATCATTTTTTTTGCTATTTTTTTCCGTGAACCACCTAAAATTCCAAGTAAAGGAAAAAAATAATTCCTATTTCATTTTTTTTTCTCAGGTCCCTCCTTTCCTATCCCTCCCTTTAATAGGAAACTAATGACCCTCCCTTCATTTATAGGGAAGGTCATTGATGAATTTAGTCTTCGTGCTCTTCGAAAGGATCCCTAAGTTCTCTAGAAGGTTGCCCAAACGCTGTATAAAGGGCATAACCGGTAAAGCTCACGAGTAAACAAGATATGGGGATAGCGACTAAGGTTGCAGTTTCCATTGCTGGGTAATCCCAAAAAAGTGGTTTGTTTTTTTAACATAGTAGTACACAAAGTTAATAAATCTCAACTAATGCAATAAGTTCTATGGCTACACAAATTATTGATGATACTCCCAGAACTAAAGGAAAACGAAGTGGTATAGGGGATATTCTGAAACCGCTTAATTCAGAATATGGTAAAGTGGCTCCCGGGTGGGGAACAACTCCTTTAATGGGTGTTGTAATAGCATTATTTGCAGTTTTCCTAGTTATTATTCTGGAACTTTATAACTCCTCTGTCTTATTAGATGGAGTTTCCGTGAGTTGGTAATAGATTCAAAAGATTCAATAAAAAAGGTTCAATAAAAAAGGGATATTCCTTATTTTATTGAACCTCTTTTCGAATATCTAAAAAAAAAAAGGGAAGAGGTGCTTCCTATTCAGGATTTTATTTCCCTCTATTCAATCGATCCTACGGTAGTCTAATCGTGTGATCAATTAATTAATTAAAGGATCTTTGGATTATGGGCGTGCGACTCGTTCGAATGGATCCAAATCAATAGTACAAAATAATTTGTTAATCTTTTTATAAGATTATCCCTCTCCTCGCTGGATGTTTATAAAATTTAGTATCTAAAGCGCGATATTCTCTAGGTATTTAGGTATTTCTGAAACAGAAAAAAAAGCCTCTCGGGAGAATTAAACTATGGTTAATTTACAAAAATTTGCTATTCAGATTTCGTTATCAAAATGGAAACTCTTTTTCGGAAAAAGGGGCAACCGAGTCAATGATAATGAAAGAATATTTACCCATTGTACCTTTCTTTTTTGAGTCATCGGAGTTCAGTAGAAATCTAAGGTTTAGTCATCTCTATTAGGATTCGAACAAGAAAATATCCAGGAATTTTTTGATATTATTAGGAATTAAATATCTCGAAATAGGTGGGGTAAAAGATCACTCAAGAGAACAAAAGAAACAAGCCAACTTGAGATTGGGACGACGAAAAAAGCGTGATGGAGTACGAAAAAAAAGGGAGATATATATCTTTTTTTGTCTAAGCCGTACGGAGGCAAACCACCATGTACGGTTTTTGGGGGGGAAATACATAAAGGTTTATCTATCTCGATAAAGTATATGATTGGTTCGAAGAGCGTCTCGAAATTCAGGCGATTGCAGATGATATTACTAGTAAGTATGTTCCTCCCCATGTCAATATATTCTATTGTTTAGGAGGAATTACTCTGACTTGTTTTTTGGTACAGGTAGCCACTGGTTTTGCCATGACTTTCTATTATCGTCCCACAGTAACAGAAGCTTTTGCCTCTGTCCAATATATAATGACTGAGGTCAATTTCGGTTGGCTAATCCGATCAGTTCATCGATGGTCGGCAAGCATGATGGTTTTAATGATGATCTTACACGTATTTCGTGTTTACCTCACGGGAGGTTTTAAAAAGCCTCGCGAATTAACGTGGGTTACTGGTGTAATTCTAGCTGTATTAACAGTTTCTTTCGGTGTAACTGGATATTCCCTGCCTTGGGATCAAATTGGTTACTGGGCCGTTAAGATCGTAACCGGTGTACCTGAAGCTATTCCTATTATAGGATCCCCCCTGGTAGAGTTATTACGTGGAAGTGTTGGTGTGGGTCAATCCACACTGACTCGTTTCTATAGTTTACATACTTTTATACTACCTCTTCTTACTGCGGTTTTTATGTTAATGCATTTCCCAATGATTCGTAAACAGGGTATTTCAGGTCCTTTATGAGTATAAATCGTTATAGTTACCACGAATATTTATAGTATTACAAGAATTATTACACGAGAATTCAATCGCCATAGAAATTTCTATTGAATAAATCCATCACATAATATATGAAATATTTAGTAATATTCTATGGATTTCTTTATTTCGGAGTATTTCGAATACTTCATTTAAGAAATTTTTTTAGAGAGACGATAGATTATGGGAGTGTGTGACCTGAATTACTTATTGGATTGTGTAGATATCTCGATCAATCTGCCGCATTAATATCAAAAAAAGAATGTGTTTCTATCCCAATTTATCTTTTTCTCCAATAGAGAGATAAAAAGCTTGGCTAAAAAAACGAGTTTCGTTTTCAAGGGAAATTCCTTTCTATGATCTGTTTCATCAGTCGAATATTAACCAATCGAATAGGCTTCGTTAAATTTGATAGGAATAAAATCAAAAATAAATATATTGTATGATAAGAAAAGCGCATCCATTTCCTTTGTGTTTTTCACCGAAATAGGCATCATCGGAGTAAAAGAAAGGTCTAATGAAAAGAATAAGCCGATATATTGACGGGTCAATACCTAGTATAGCTAAAATTTTTCAAAGTGTCCAAAAAGAAATGACTTACGGGGAATAAGACTGTCCAAAAATATATTGATTTTTATATAGAAACTCATAAATAGACTTGGATCATGAGCTTACGATTGAAATGAAACTCGTTTTATTTAATAAATAGAAAAAGTCTTTAATTTGTTTCAACTTATATCACTTGAAATGAATTAAAGATGCGGGATACATAGACATAGCGCGAGTCGGACGAAAAAAAAGTTCATGTCCGGTTCTTTTGGGGGAATATTCCTTTTCGATAACCTATCCTAATAACAAAAAAACCAGATTTGAGTGATCCTGTATTGCGGGCCAAATTAGCTAAGGGTATGGGACATAACTATTATGGAGAACCCGCTTGGCCGAATGATCTTTTGTATATCTTTCCAGTAGTTATTTTAGGTACTATTGCATGTACCGTAGGTCTAGCAGTTCTAGAACCCTCAATGATTGGTGAACCAGCAAATCCATTTGCAACTCCGTTGGAAATATTACCTGAATGGTATTTTTTTCCTGTTTTTCAGATACTTCGTACAGTCCCTAATAAGTTATTAGGTGTTCTTTTAATGGCTGCAGTACCCGCGGGATTATTGACAGTACCTTTCCTAGAAAATGTTAATAAATTTCAAAATCCTTTTCGTCGTCCAGTAGCTACAACGGTTTTTTTAATTGGGACTGCAGTAGCTCTTTGGTTGGGTATCGGAGCTGCTCTACCTATTGATAAATCTCTAACTCTAGGACTTTTTTGAGATAATTCGTATTTTTTTCTTGTTATTAATCCCCATATTTAGTTAGCATCTAGGGAGTATTTAGTCCGAAACAAATACTCCCTAGAGATTCTATATGAACCAATCAAATAAAAGGAGAAGAAACTCTCACAAATGGGCGAAGAAGGAATGGGAACATTCTCAATGATTTGTTTTGTTTCAAATAATTATGAGAAGGGCTTGATCTATCTATTCCTTTATCTAAAAAAAAAGATGGAACCATTCACTATTTAATGGAAATAAAGCTTATTTTTTGGTAATTTTATCGAAAAACGTTTTTGTAGAGCTTCCAATACTTGTTCAACAGATTTCTTTCCGAAATTTTTGATTTTCATCAAATCATCCTGACTGTAACTTAATAAATCAGATATCGTATGTACATCAACTCTCTTGGGACAGTTATAAGCTCTGGCAGGTAACTCTAGTTGGTCGATAAATATATGTTTAAAAGTCATTTCCTTTTCCATCTTATTCTCCGATGGTGAGGAGGAAAAATGGAGCGTATTAGATTCATTCTTATTTCCTAATCCATGCATTACTTCTTCTTTTTCCGCATGTAGGAAAGGAATAAACAGATCAATTAGACTTCGAGAAGCCTCATAAAGTGCCTCTTTGGGAGTAACACTTCCATTGGTCCATATTTCAATAAAAAGTATTTCTTGTGTCTCGTTTTTATTTTCAAAAGAATGAACACTATAATTTGCATTTCGGATAGGTGTAAATACAGCATCTACAGAGAAGTAACCATCTACGGATTTTATTGAATCCTGCGTACGATACCCACAATCTTTTTCAATTTTTAATTCAATATCTAAATGAATTGCTTTAGTAAGGGTGGCTATGTATTGCGTAGTATCAATCACTTCAACAGAAGGTGGAAATACGATATCTCGAGCTGTTACCTCTTTGGGTCCAAAAATAGATAGAAATGCTTTTTGAGTTTCGCAAGAATTACTTTTACTTTTAAGTACGATTTCTTTCAAGTTGATTAAAATATCGCGCACCGATTCTTGAATGCCTAATATTGTAGAATATTCATGCGTCACTTTTTCAGATTTTGCACGTGTGATACATGTTCCTTCGACTCCTCCAAGTAGTGCTCTGCGCACAGCAATTCCTACTGTATTGGCTTGACCACTTCTGAATGGAGATATGGCGAATCGACCATAATGAAGACGTTCACTATCTACTTTGGATTCAACACACCTCCACTGCAGTACTCTAGCGGAGACTGGTACTTCTTCATTCCGAATCATATTAAGTAAGAGCTCTTTACAGTATATTTCATCCTTATACACGTCTTTTTTTAGGAGGTCTACAGCCATTATGTGGCATGGGAGTCACATCACGTACAAAATTAAGTATTACACCACTTCTCCGAATGGCTCGTAATGCTGTATCTCTTCCTGGACCAGGACCACTTATCATGACTTCTGCTTGTTTCATACCTTGATCAATTAACATACGAATAGCATTTTCCGCCGCAGTTTGAGCAGCAAAAGGCGTACTTTTTTTCGTACCCCTAAAACCACAGGCACCCGCAGAGGACCAAGAAATAGCTTGTCCCCGGATATCTGTAACAGTAACGATTGTATTATTAAAACTGGCTCGAATATGAATAACTCCTTTAGGTATTCTACGTCTTCCTTTACGTAAACTAATTTTTTTTACAGGTTTTGTCATAGTTATTCTCGCGTATATGATTTAGAAATCGGAAAAAAATATAGAATATAGAATTTATGTTATTATTTTTACTTATTAGATAGATTCATTTGGGTTCCCGACACTGATAACTCAGAAAAAAGGGTTACCCTTGTCTTTGCTTATGCTTCGGATTAGAACAAACCACCATAATTCGTCTTCGTCTACGAATCAGTCGACAATTCTCACAAATTTTACGAACAGAAGCACGAATTTTCATGTTTGTATTCCTCACTCTGATACAATCAATAATATAAAAAAATGTAGAGTTTTTTTATTTATGCTAATAAACTCCCTTTTTTATTTTTCCTATCTCCCATTTCCATTTTGCAGAGTTACTTAACCATTTGGAGATTTGGTACGGAGTCGATGGATTATACGTCCTTTAGTTAGATCATAGGGACTTAATTCGACTTTGACTCTATCTCCTGGTAGTATTCTTATATAATTGCGTCTTATTTTTCCCGAAATATGGGTTAGAACTTCGCACCCATTATCTAGAGAAACCCGAAACATGGCATTGGGGAGTGATTCAGTAACTATACCTTCCATATCAATTAGATTTTGTTTCTTCATTAGAGGGGAAATCTCCTTTTTTTTTTTTGATTGACTAACATTGGTAAATATAGCATTAGCTAGCCTTTTTTATTTATGAGGATTCCCCCACGCAAAATGGTTTAAACAAAATGTAGATGAATTACCATACATAACATAGAATTTCTCCTCCTATTTGTTTTTGGCGTGCCTCCCGATCTGTTACAATTCCTTGAGAAGTGGAAAGAATAGCAATTCCTATTCCACCTAGAACTTTGGGAATTTCTTTATGGTTGGAATAAATCCTTAAACCGGGTTTGCTAATACGCCGTAAAGTAGTTATCTGTGGTTTTTTTTTCTTCCCTCGATATTTTAGTGTAAAAACTAAAAAATAGTTTTTATCTTCTTGATGTTCCCTGAAACTTTCCATAAAACCTTCTCGTAGAAGAATTTTTCCGATATCTCTAGTAGTATTAGTAGCAGGTATCTGAACTACTTTTGTTCTTCTTAAGTTTGCATTTCTTATAGATGTAATCATACTAGCAATGGTATCGTTACCCATAGAGACTCCTTCTTACTATTAATATAAATAAGCTTTCTAAGTATGGCGGAAAAAAGTTCTGAGATAAAAATTCATTTTATTCTTTTTGGGAATTCTCCTCAATCATAGAGTAGAGATAGTGAAAATCCAGAGGAAGATATATACAATAACCAATTATTTGGTTTTTTTCCAACGAAATTAAAGTAATTGAGGAAAGATTGTCATTTCCATCAAAAAAAGAGAGTTAGCAATAGTATTTATTACTCAAGTTACCCGTGGGAAGCGGTAAGAAAATATAAGTATATATATGTAAATGCGAAGTTTTTTTAGTTCCAACTTATTAAACTCGAAATACTATTAATTCAAGTATTTCGTTACTTCTCCTCCTCATTTATAATACTTCGGGAGCCAACGAAACTATTTTGGTAAAATCGGATTCTCGTAATTCTCGAGCGACTGGACCAAAAACACGAGTTCCTTTAGGATTTCCTTCTTGATTTATGACGACGGCAGCATTGTCATCGAATTGTACACTCGTTCCATTTTTACGTTTGAGTTCTTTACAAGTACGTACAACTACTGCCCTAACTACTTCTGATTTTTTGAGAGGCATATTCGGTATCGCTTCCTTAACCACGGCAATAATAACATCACCAATATGTGCATATTTCCGATTACTAGCTCCTAATACTCGAATACACATCAGTTTTCGAGCCCCACTATTATCTGCTACATTCAAGTAAGTTTGAGTCTGAATCATTTTTTCATTTTATTGGAGGGATCAACCCCCCCCCAGAGGAGGGAGAAATAAAAAAAAAGGGGGGTCAGGGGGGGGGATATTACTAATTTCATTTATATAATAATTCTTTCCTATCGTTATAGGGAGTTTTCCTCATCTATTACTTGTCCCTATCCATCATTTGTCTCTACCCATCACTCATATTTTTATCAGATATAACAGTAACAAATTGAGTACGTATAGGCATTTTGTATGCAGCTATTCTCATGGCTGCTCTAGCAACAGTTTCTGGTACTCCGCTTATTTCATAAAGTATTCTATTCGGTTTAACGACAGATACCCAATATTCTGGAGACCCTTTTCCTGAACCCATACGTGTTTCTGCAGGTCGCATAGTTATAGGTTTGTCGGGAAATATACGTATCCATATTTTTCCACCGCGACGGGCATAACGAGTAATTGCTCGTCGTCCCGCTTCTATTTGTCTAGAAGTAATCCAAGCCGGTTCGAGTGCTTGGAGGCCAAATCTACCAAAACAAATAGAATTACCTCGAGTAGCTATCCCCCTCATTCGCCCTCTATGTTGTTTACGAAATTTCGTTCTTTTAGGGTTATAGTCGATTTAGGGTTATAGTCGATTCATCCTCCTATCTCTACTTCAAAATCGGACATGAAAGTTTTCTTTCATCCGGCTTCTCGTGAGTAAAATTTTCCATTTCACAAAATTAGTAATTCGATAAACTTATGCAATAAAGGTTTCACGGGCGAATATTAACTCATTTAGAATTGGCTCGAGAGATTATCTCCAGTTAGTCATAGTCATTTGTAGCTTCTCTATGGATTGGGAATCCTTACCAATTCGGTTTATTTCACCATCCTACCCGAAAATGAAATAAGATTGAACATTCCATCTATTCATTCATGGGTTTCATCGTTCCCATTACTTCCAGATTGACGTTTAGGTTCCTTCCTTGCAGTGGAGCTTTCTCTCTATCAATATATAGTCAATTTTCCTAGTATTCCTTGATATAAAGCTCTTTTTTCTTCTTATTTCCTTCAAAAATATATTAATTATTGTAATAGAAGAATCTCTTTTTATGCTTTATCACACTGCTTTGCTTTTTAAAAGGTTACTTCTAACCATGCGACTTCGTAGTAATAGATCTAATAATAATAATAATAATAATATATAATAATTTTTTTATTAAAGAAAACTATAAAATACTTTCGCGCTTCATATACTTCATCTATGTAAAAAGCTTCTAAACGAATGTAACTACGACTTATTCATTCGTTTATTGAGTCGCCCCAATACGAAGTAATGAGTTATTTCCTAGTAGAAATTAGAATCGTGCTTTTCGATTTTTGATTCATTTGACTCAAAAAAACAGCGATTCGAACGAGTCGCACACTAAGCATAGCAATTTTGTTGGAATGGGTAATAAGATTAAATAAGATTATAAATGGAGTTCGGAAACGATAAAAATTGGAAAAATTAAAGATTTTTCTGTAAAAAATGAAATCGAAAGGATCAACTATTTTTTGTCTTGGAATATCCAAACTTTTATTCCTAATACTCCATAAATAGTCTGAGCCAGATAGTAACAATAACCAATTTTAGCTCGAAGAGTTTGTAGAGGAACTCTACCCTCTCTAGCCCATTCTACACGAGCAATTTCAGCCCCATTAAGACGTCCCGCAATTTGTATTTTAATACCTCTTATATCTGTTTTTTTTGCCAATTCAATAGCTTTTTTCATGGTTCTTCTAAAAGCGACTCTACTTTCTAGCTGTAGAGCAATATATTCCGCAAGAATATTGGGTTCCCCATATGGTTTTGGTATTTCTGTCAAAGTCATGTGAAGCTTACGATCCCCAAAATGGAGAAGATTCCGTACATCTACTTTCAATTGTTCAATCCCTCGGCCACGACTTTCTACCAATAATGCGGGAAATCCCGTATGTATTTCGACTTGAATCAAATCTGTTTTTCTTTTTATCTCAATACGTGCAATTCCTCCATAATTAGAAGAACTTCTTATATGTTTACGTACGTAAATTTCGATGCAATTACGCATTTCCCGATCTTCCCGAAGAAGTTTAGAATAATTTTTCGGTTGTGCGAACCAATAAGAATGATGATTTTGGGTCACACCGAGTCGAAAACCAAGTGGGTTCATTTTTTGTCCCATGCATCTCTTCCTTCTTTCAATGATATTAGCATAAAAGCTTCCATATTCTTTTTTTTATCGGATCATCCATTTTCCGTTATTATCCATTTTTAACCGTAATAGTTATATGACAAGTAGGCTTATGTATAGGATAAGCACGTCCTTGAGCTCTGGGTTGAAATCTCTTCAGGGTAGTACCTCCATCTACTCTAGCTTCACTTACAATCAAATTGGTTTTATTCAAATTTGAATTGCGACTTGCATTTGCTGCTGCGGAAGAAAGCAATCGTAATATGGGATGGCATGCTCGGTAAGGCATAAATTCCAATAGCATAAGTGCTTGTTCATACGAACGACCACGAATTTGATTAATTACTCTCCGTGCTTTATGAGCAGACATACGTATATATTTAGCTGAGGCTCGGATTTCCTCTGAATTTGAGCCATTAGTTCTCATTTTGGGTGTTACCTCCTAATCAACGACGAGATTTCTTATCACTTCTTGCATGTCCCCGAAAAGTTCGAGTAGGTGCGAATTCTCCCAATTTGTGGCCTACCATACGATCTGTTATATAAATAGGTAAATGTTCCCGCCCGTTATGAACAGCAATAGTATGACCAATCATTGTGGGTACAATGGTAGATGCGCGAGACCAAGTTACTATTACTTTTTTTTCTCCTCCTACATTAAGATCTTTAATTCTTCTCAGTAAATGATCAGCCACGAAAGGGCCTTTTTTTAGTGAACGTGTCATTGCCAACTACCTTCTGTGTTTTTATTTATCTCCTTTCGCTTTTCGTACAAGTTTTTCTCTTAGCTTTTTCTACGACGACGCAAAATAAAATTATTACTATATTTATTACTTTTACGAGTCCTCTTTCCAAGTGCAGTCCGACCCCAAGGAGTTAATGGTTTTTCCCTACCGATCGGGGCTCGGCCCTCACCACCCCCATGAGGATGATCTACGGGGTTCATGACAACGCCTCTTACTCTGGGGCGTTTACCTAACCAACGTTTGGATCCGGCTTTACCTATAGTTCGATTATTAGCATCAACGTGACCCACTTGGCCAATTGTAGCTAAACAATCCTGAGATATTAGACGAACCTCTCCAGAAGGTAATCTTAGTGTGGCTAGTCGACCCCCCTTCGCAATAAGTTTGGCTACAGAGCCTGCAGCTCTCACTAATTGGCCACCTCTACCAGGTGTTATTTCTACATTGTGTATAGTTGTGCCTAAAGGCATATTGGTTGAAGTAGACTATCACAAAGTCAAATGAATTGATCGCAGTCTCTTCCCAAACTGTACAAGCCTTTTTCGAGGCATACAGCTTTCTGGGTGTATATAGCGTAATCCTTTTTTACTAATTACATCCTAGGTTTTCTCCATCATCTGGCTTACTTATATCTGTGTAGCTTCAGAATGAATGACTTTACCAATTTACGTCAACATTTTTTTATGTTTCATAATAACTTAGGAGGCATATTCCATTCTTTCTTTCTGGAATGAAAGAAAAATTATTATCTAGCTTCGAAATTGTCCTTGACCACCAATTCGAATGTAATTAGCTCGTCCAAGTATATATTAAGGAACAACAAGGGTTGTTCGTATCTATATTTTTCTCCCTATGCTTAAGACAAACAAAAGTTTTCTCCATATTATTCTATATCCCCAAGGTTTATGACATAAATACTTCATAGTACGATGCGATAAACTCAATCACATGCTATTGTTCCTCTTTAGTTTCCTTCTGAGGCTTATACCAATAAAAACAGATTTACTATTGGATTAGTGATGGATTTACAGGTTCTGCTACTATCCCAATCGGTTTTCCGATTACGTAAATGAATAATTCAAACCGCACTCAAAGGTAGGGCATTTCCCACTAATATGGGAGCGTCTATACTAGAAATAACAGTACCTTCAATTTTGATTCCTCGGGGATGTAAAATATATCGTTTTTCACCATCCTCATAATGTATGAGACATATATTTGCATTACGATTAGGATCATACTCTATGGTTGTAATTTTACCAGAGATATTTTTTTTATTTCGTCGAAAATCAATTTGTCGATACAGACGTTTGTGACCTCCCCCTCTATGTCGGCTAGTAATAACCCCTCTATTATTACGACCCCTTTTATTATGTTGTCCATAGGTTAATTTCTTCTGAGGATTGGATCTCACTATTTCTTCAAATCCCGATACAGAACGATTGCGTGTACCTGGGGTATAGGCTTTATACAGACGGATGGTCATAATAAGATGTTGTACTAGGATGAGAAAAATTTTATCTGTTCGGAAATAGTGGGATGGAATAACCGGACCTAAGTGTAATAATCATTCGTTTATAACGTACCGAATGTCCTATTATTGGACCTATTCGTCTCTTTTTTTTCGGAGGTCGATGACTATTCATTCTTATTACTTTAACACCGAAGAAACCTTCAATCCACTTTTTAATCTCTGTTTTGGTAGATTTTTGATCAACATCAAAAGTATATTGATTTTTCTCTAACAAACGAATCGTTTTTTCCGTAAGTACCGGGTATTTCATTTCATCCATAATTACTTTGATTCCTTCCCTTTATTATATCTTATATTCCGCATCGTACGATTCGACGCATTTTCTTCCAATAAATACTTTTATTTTTAATTCATATTTCTTTTTCTCTTTTCTGATCGTCGCCCAATCAAATTAATTATTGCAGTTACTATTATTATTAGTCCGCCTGAGATTCCACCGGATCTGATTAATGAATTATGGGTAAGTGCCACCCAATACCCAGAATTTGATTCATTCTTTCCCATGCATCCGACAGGAGTTGAACCTGCGAATTCTCCAATTATGAGTTGGGTGCTTTAACCGCTCAGCTACGGATGCTATTGCTCCAATTCATTATTAGTGGTATATCTATTCTTTGACAAATCCTACTGCTCCCTATCCAATAAGAGGAAAATATCCAATGATCGGGAGAGTGAGAGGCAATTATGCACTATATTGAATCGATCAGGAATTCGTTTTTTGAAAAATATTGTTTGACTTTCGTGCTTTGATTTGGTTGGCTCGTCCGAGATAGTTTCGATAACTTACGGATATCTATATCAGGCTGATCGACTGCGTGAGGCCCACAAACAGGAATAAATATGGCCAAAGAAAGTATAGGTAGCTCTTTTTTTCTTAGTGATTGTGGAATCCTCCGTGATAAACTACTTGCATCAGTCCTATATTTTTTTTATTACGTTTCCCGTGGACCGGGGAGAAAGTAAGAGCTCAGTGGGAAGAGGATTGTACCACGAGAGAGCAGGGGGGGTCAACCTGTTCCTATTTAGA
>Ga0209208_10000929_pt1 | contig 40020 bp, 24 predicted proteins | sample S1TSphfallax_3_FD_187694 | JGI IMG/M metagenome (GOLD analysis project Ga0209208, IMG submission 187694) | Host-associated microbial communities from peat moss isolated from Minnesota, USA - S1T2_Fd - Sphagnum fallax MG (SPAdes) (version 2) | ecosystem: Host-associated > Plants > Peat moss >... | reverse complement strand
GTCAAGGATGGGGTACCCGGTTTAGGAGGCTCCCCTTAGGGGCTAAAGCCCGATAGCTAGGTCGGCCTCATCGGCACGACTGAGGTCGTACCCTGTTACAAAGCCAAAACCGGCTTGCGGAGCCGAAGTCGCTTTGCGGAGTCGCCGCCTCGATTCGGTGCCAAAGTTCACTTAGCGGGGCCGACATCGCTTCAGTTCCACGAGCTTTCCGTGGTTTAGTGAGCGGCGACGGCGACCTGTTCGGTCTCGGTGACGCCGTTCTTCTTCTTCCAGTCGCCGATAGCGGCGCGGATGGCGTCCTCGGCGAGGACCGAGCAGTGAATCTTGACTGGAGGGAGGGCGAGCTCCCGCACGATGTCGGTGTTCTTGATTTCGAGCGCTTCCGCGACCGTTTTACCCTTGACCCACTCGGTGGCGAGCGAAGAGCTGGCGATGGCCGAGCCGCAGCCGAAGGTCTTGAACTTGGCTTCTTCGATGATCTGCGTCTCGGGGTTGACGCGAATCTGGAGGCGCATCACGTCGCCGCACTCCGGAGCGCCGACCAGGCCGGTGCCGACCGTGTCGGAACTCTTGTCCATCTGGCCGACGTTGCGGGGATTGTTGTAGTGGTCGATTACCTTGTCGCTATAAGCCATGGTGGTGACCTCCTCAGGTCGCTATTGCTTTGATTCGTTGAAGACCGTAAAGTTGCCAGTTTGAGAGGCAGATCCTTCGCGTTGCTCAGGATGACAAATTGAGAGCCGGATTAGTGCGCCGCCCACTCGATCTTGCTGAGGTCGATGCCTTCTTTGACCATCTCATAGAGGGGCGACAGCTCGCGCAGCTTGCTGACGACGTCGATCACCTTGTCGGCGACGTAGTCAACCTCGGCCATGGTGTTGAAGCGGCCGAGGCCGAAGCGGATGGAACTGTGCGCCACGTCGTCGCCGAGTCCGAGAGCCTTGAGCACGTAGGAGGGCTCGAGCGTGGCCGAGGTGCAGGCCGAGCCGCTCGAAACCGCAACGTCGTTGATGCCCATGAGAAGGCTCTCACCTTCGACATAGACGAAACTCATATTCAGGTTCCCAGGTAGGTGGTGCTCCATGGAGCCGTTGACCTCGACGTAGTCGAGCGCGGCTTCGAGCTTCCGGCGCAGGTGGTCGCGCATCTCGGTCAGGCGCGCGGCCTCGGTGGCCATCTCCTGGCCGGCGATTTCACAGGCTTTGCCGAGTCCGACGATGCCGGGGACGTTGAGCGTGCCGGACCTCATGCCGCGCTCGTGGCCGCCGCCGTCGATCTGAGCGGAAATCTGGACGCGGGGGTTGCGGCGGCGTACATAGAGCGCGCCGACTCCCTTCGGTCCGTAAATCTTGTGCGCGGTGAGCGAGAGCACGTCGATGTTCATGGCGTTCACGTCGACGGGAACCTTGCCCACGGCCTGAACGGCGTCCGTGTGGAAGATGACGCCCTTCTCGTGGCACAGCTTGCCGATTTCGGCGATCGGCTGGATGACGCCGATCTCGTTGTTGGCAAACATGATCGAAACGAGGATGGTCTTCTCGTCCATGGCCCGCTTCAGGTCTTCGATGTCGATCAGGCCGTCGGCTTTGACGGGAAGATAGGTGACGCGATAGCCATATTTTTCAAGGCGCTTGCAGGTGTCGAGGACCGCTTTGTGCTCGGTGACCTGGGTGATGATGTGGTTGCCGCGCTCCTTGTACATCTCGGCAATGCCCTTGATGGCGAGGTTGTTGCTCTCGGTGGCGCCGGAGGTGAAGATGATTTCCTTGGCCGTGGCGCCGATGAGCTTGGCGATCTGTTCGCGCGCCGTTTCGACAGCCTGTTCGGCTTCCCATCCGAAGGAATGGTTGCGGCTGGCGGCGTTGCCGAATTTGCCGCTGAAATAGGGAATCATGGCTTCGAGCACACGCGGATCCATCGGGCTGGTCGCGTGGTTGTCCATGTAAATCGGCAGGGTTACGCCTGCGGGAACTTCGACTGTATTTTCCAGAACGCTCATCATCGTCTCCACATCCACACTTGCTTTAGGAAATCCAAAGAAACCGGCTCGCGCCCCGCGGGCGGAGAAAAAATCGAACTACATGGTCACCGACAGCGAAACCAACTGGTGCAATTGCGCCGCGCGCGAGATTGCGGTTTCGTGATCGACCAGGTCGTATACAGTGATGCTTCGAAGCACCTCGGCGATGCTCTCATTGACCCGCGCCAGCGGCTCCTTCACGGTGCAGTTGGGTTCCAGATCGCAGGACTTCGCTCCTTTGACGCAACTGGTGATGAAGAGCGGCCCATCGATGGCGTGGATGACCTCGAACGCGGTAATCCGGCCCGCGTCCTTGGTAAGCGCGTAGCCGCCATTCATGCCGGCGTGGGACTTCAGAAGGCCGACTTTGGCCAGCCGCTGCAGCACTTTGGCCAGAAGCTGCGCCGGAATTCCATAAGTGTCGGCAATATCTTTCGCGCTCACTGAGGGCGTTTCCGGGTGCTCGGCGAGGTACTTGAGCGCCATCAGACCGTAATCCGCTTTCTTGGTGAGCCTGAGCATGAGGGGCGACCCTTTCGGTCTGATTTGAGTATACGACCGTTTCTGTCGCTATTTCAATGGGCGGAGAAGAAATCCCAGCCTGCTTCGATGAGCCGGAATGGAGGTTTTCCGCAACTTCGGCGGCCGGCGCGCGATTTCTTTATCAAATCTCTATTGGCCAAAGGGCGAAGGCTCGATACAATCGGGCGCAAAGGCCCTCATTCCGAAACAGTCAGAAGATCCTCATGGCAAGCACCTGCAAACATCTGAAAGTCCGAGTCGTCTCCCGCACCGAAGATGCGGAGTATGTGGAATGTGTGGAATGCGGCGAGGTCTTCGACTCGGACGAATTCCGCGACATGGAGATTGAAGAAAAGACGTGGAACGGCGCGGAGGACGATACGGGCGGCTGACCGCCGCGGTCGAGCAATTTGGACCCCGCGATCTGCGCAAATCGGCTTGATTGCTTGAGAAATCAGGCGAATGCGAGGCCGTCAGCCCGGCTGAGAGTCCGGCAATTTGCCAATGCGCCGCGAAGCTACCCAGCCGTAGTGGAACCCCGATGCGACGGTTAGGAAGATGGTTGCGTCCAGCATGGCGGTCCGCGCGTCCTGAACCCATGGCCGTGGATCGATGAGGTAGAGCAGGACCAACCCGATGGCCACGACCTGGCTAAAACTGTTGGCTTTGCCCAGCAGGGAAGGGCGAAAATCGCGGAGCTCGGTGGTGGTGTAGAGGATAACCGCTGTGAGCAGCATGCCAATATCCCGGCCGAAGACCAGGATTGCGACGCGCGGCGCGAGAATGCCCATCCAGGTGAGGGCCAGGAAAAGGGAACTGAGCATCAGTTTGTCGGCGACGGGGTCCAGATACTGGCCGAGCATGGTTCGCTGGCTGAGCCATCGGGCCAGCAGGCCATCCATGGCGTCGGTGGCGGCGGCCACCAGAAATAGCGCAAAGGCGATCTCGAATCGCCGTTCGAGCACGGCCACAATCAGAAACGGAGCCAGAAAAATGCGCAACAGGGTGAGCAGGTTGGGCGCCATTCGCAACGGGTTTCGCGTGGCCGCATACGTCACATCGGGGAGATTCAGACCCGATACATTGGTGCTCGTACTCATACCCAAGCATGTTAACGCAGTCTTACAAATGCTGCCGAGCATGCCGCGAAAATGGGCCTTCACGGAAATTGGCGAATCGTCCGCCGATTCGCCTCGGCGGGCGGTTGCTGCTAAGATAATTTGTAGGAACTGAAGGCGCGTAGCTCAGTTGGTTAGAGCGCTACCTTGACACGGTAGAGGTCAGGAGTTCGAGTCTCCTCGTGCCTACCATATTTTCAATATCGTAGAGATCATGGCTTCCGTTTTCCCGCGTTTCATGCACGTGTGTGTCTCTCGAATTCCAAGCCGCTGACGAGAGTGGCCGTGAACGCGGCGCTGGCCAGCTAGAGACTCCTGGTACTATTCGGCGCGCCTCACATCGAAGGGCATGGTCAGTTCCGAGCGGTCTCCGCTGATGGTGGTTGCCGTCAGGGTCACGCTGTATTGCCCTGGAGCCGCGACCGTCCTTCCTTTTTCCGTGAAGGAGTCGGTAGAGATGGTCAGGGTATCTTCCTGCGACAGTGTGCTGGAGAAATTGACGACGGAGGTGGCGAGCGAACAACTGGCATTGGGGGTGTTCGTCGAGCAGGCGAGATGGACCCGGCCGGCATAGGTGGGGGCTTGCAATGAGACCGTGCTGGCCGCCGAAGAGCCGGCTTTCACCTGCAAGGACTGCCATTCCATCCGCGGCGCGGGAACCGGGGGGATTTTGTAAACGCGCACGTAATCGACCAGCATATCGGCGGGGTTCGGAGTGGTAGCGTTCGGTTCCCCGGCCCAATCGCCGCCCACCGCATTGCCGATCAGCAGGTAAAAGGGATGATCGAAGACCCAGGCGCCGCCTTCCGGAAGTTGGCTGGTGTCGCGCACGGTGTACACGTTGGCCGGATCGTCCACATAAAACTGGATCATGCCCGGCGACCAGATGATGCCGTAGGTGTGAAAGCCCGCGTCGTCGACCCGCGCGCCGTTGGGCAGCTTGAAGTCGTGCCATAGGCCGTCGCTGCCGAAGTATCTCGGACCGTGCAGCGCGGAGCGGATCATCCTCGGTCCCAGGCCGTTCGAGCCGGGCGTGAGCGAGACATTCTCCATAATGTCGATCGAGCCGGAAGCCGGCCATCCCACGGTGTCTTTATCCGCGCCCACCATGCGGAAAAACGGCCACAGTCCCACTCCGACCGGCAATCGCATGCGGGCTTCGATGCGCCCGTATTGAAAGCTCTTCAGGCCTTTCGACTCCAGCTTGGCCAGGGTCCAGACGCCGGCGGCATTGCGTTCCGCGCGCAGCACCAGGTGACCGGAGCCATCCTGAAAGGCGTTGGGGCGCTGCGGATCGCATTCTTTGGCGCGTGTGGCGGCGGAAGTGCAAAAGACTTCCCGCGCCTCGACTCCCCCCTGAGGCTCCAGATCGTAGGTCCATTTCGAGGCATCGGGCAATTGGCGGGCCGCGCCGTCGAACTCGTCGCTCCAGACGGGGTCGCCCCACTGCAACTCCTCGCCAATGGCTCGCTGTGCCCGGTTGGACTGCCGTCCCAGCAGATAGCCGGCGAGGAAGACAAGGGCCACCGCGCCAGCGAACGCCGAAGCCTTCCAGAAGCGTGGCCACGGGACGTTCCCAAGGGGTAACTTTTGCGAATCACCCTGAACGGAATCCGCGGCATTCAGGTCCCCGGTTTTCCGATCGGGCACGGCGGACTGCGGAAGCTCGGCGGGAATCGCCGGCGCTTCCGCAGCCTTCGGAACGATGAGTTGGAGATCTTCCGAGACGCCGTCGGCCTCCGCGACCGATCCATCGACCGCATCCGGGCCGCCGCGCGACACGAACCGAGGGAAGTAGTGCCCCACGGGAAGCGCGATTTGGATTGGGCGGTCCCGGCCGTCGCCCGCGTAAATGCCGACCAGCTTCTTGCGCAGCGTCCGCGCGGTCACGCGGACGATCGGATCGGCGTGGGAATCGAAGTTCGACGATTTCCGGCCCAGAGCATTGACGGCGATCGAGTGTTCGCGAATGTCCTGCGAATCTCCCTCGAAATACTTGTTGCAAATGAAGGAGAGAAATCGAACCAGATTGGCGGAGCGGTTGATCTCCGGATGGGAGAGCACCCACTCGACTTCGCGCCGTTCCGCCTCAAAATCCGGAAAAGAGCTGCCGGCGCGCTGCCGATCTGCTTCCCGGTCTGGCAACACGGAGACGCCGCTGTCCTGTAAGCTCCTGGTGGTTGGATCGGGATGCATTCTTGTCAACGCTCAATGCCGGCAACGTCGAACGCAACATCGGAGAAAGCAGACCGAATCGGGGAAACAGGTCTCGATGTGTGCGCTGGCAACGTTCAACCCGAGATTTCTACCCGCATCATAGCATTTGTTTTGGACAAAGCGAATTTCAGCATTCGCACACGGAGGCGGGGCGGAAAACGACCGCTTCCCGCCCGCCTGCATTGCGGTCCTCGATAGCGTACCCCCGAAACGCCCTTCCCCAGCTCAGGGCTTCAGTTCAATTTGCTCAGTCAAGGGCGTGTTCTCGGATGAATCGCCCACCGCGATCGCAAACGCGCCAGGGTCCCAGCGCCATTGGTTCGAGGCGGTATCCCAGTAGGAGAAGGACCGCTCGTCGAGGGCGATCGTGACCTGCCGCTTCTCTCCGGGCGCCAGGCGCACCTTCTCGAATCCCTTCAGCTCGATGCGCGGCCGCGCGACCTTGGCCGATGGATCGCCGACGTACACCTGCGCCACATCCGCCGTGGCGACCTTGCCGGTATTGGCAACCTCAAACGTCACCTGCGCGGAGGGATGGCCATCGGTGACGGCGGAGGTGACTTTGAGTTTCGAGAAGGCGAACGTGCTGTAGGTCAGTCCGTATCCGAAGGGAAAGAGCGGCTTTTTGCCGCTGGTGACAAAGGCCCGGTAGCCGACGAAGACCCCTTCCGAGTAGCGCACATGCTGAATGGCTCCTGGGGCGGCGGGCGGCGCGTAATAGCTGTCGTGGGTGGGATTTTCCTCCCAGCTATGCGGAAAGGTGATCGGCAGGCGACCTTCCGGAGAGCGCGCGCCCGAGAGGATCTCCGCCAGCGCCGTCGCTCCCTCCTGCCCCGGATACCACTGATGCAGCAGCGCCGGAACTTTGGCGATCCAGCGGTGCGTGTCCACATCGCCGCCGCCAGTCAGCACCACCACGGTCTTCGGATTGGCCGCCAGCGAGGCTTCGATCAGCTCATCCTGCCCCCAGGGGAGTTGGTAGGTGCGATCGTAGCCTTCGCACTCCGTGGACCCATCGAAACCGGCGTCTACGATGACCGCGTCCGCCATCGCGGCAATCTTCCGCGCCTCGGGCGTGACCATATCCTCGACGTTGCGAACCGCCAGGCCAGCCTGCGGGTTCGATCCGTTGGGCATGTAATCCAGCCGCACCGCAACCGTCTGGCCGGCCTTCAGCGGCAACTCCACCCACAGGGGCTCGATCCCCTCGCGCGACAACTGGGCGATCTGGAGCTTGTCGTCCACATAGAGGTTGTAGGCTCCGCCCCCGCCGGCCGTGGCCAGAAACAGATACACGCCGTCCTTGGCGGGATGTAACTCGGTCGAATAGCGCATCCCCTTGGGCTGGGGAAACTGTGGCCCCTCGGGATAGAGAATCGTGTCCACATGGTCCACGAACCGGGTCGATAGCGGGGTTCCCGAGAAGTCCGCGTTGTCGTACTGCTCCACCATCACAGCGTGGCCGAGCGCCGAGGGCAGCCCGGATGCCGCGATTTTTTCCGGCAGCCGGAACGCCGATTTGCCCAGCATCTCGTCCATCGGCGGCACGCCGCGCGCGTAGAGCACCTTCACCTTGCCGAGGAAGTAATCGCTCAGCCCGGTCATCAGGCTGGAGGCCGAGTAGGGCGTCACCTGCGAACTGCCGCCGCCGCCGGTAACTGCCGGCCACGCGTCCGGGCCAAGCACGGCAATCGTCTTCATCTTCGGGATGGGCAGCGGCAGCAACGAGTTCTCGTTCTTAAGCATGACGATGCTTTCGCGCGCTTCATCCAGCGCCACGGGGCGGGCCTGCTGGTTGTAGGCGGGGATGGTGAGATCCTCCTGGTCGTTGTTAATAAAACCAAACCGAATCGCGGTACGGAAGATGCGGCGCACCTTGTCGTCGATTGTCGATTCGGAAACTTTGCCCTCTTTCACAGCCGGAACCAGCGTCTTGGCGTTCATAAAGTTAGGGTCGGGCATTTCGAGGTCAAGACCGCCATTCGCGTCTCCAATGCCGTCATAGGTCGAGCCCCAGTCGGACATAACGAAGCCCTTGAATCCCCAGTCCTTCTTGAGAATTTCGTTGTTCAAGTGCGAGTTCTGCGTGGCGTGCTCGCCGTTGATGAGGTTGTAGGAATCCATCACCGAGCCGACGTCGCCCTCCTTCACCGCCGCCTCGAATGCCGGCAGGTAGATTTCGCGCAGCGTCCGCTCATCCATGTCGGAGCTGACGTTGTGCCGGTCCCACTCTTCGTTGTTGGCGGCAAAGTGCTTCACGGTGGCGATCACATCCTGGGACTGCACGCCGCGGATGTAGCCGACCACGAGGCGCGAGGCGAGAAACGGATCTTCGCCGTAGTACTCGAAGTTGCGGCCAGCCATGGGGGCGCGATAGATGTTTACGCCCGGCCCCAGCAGGATATGCACGCCGCGTGCGCGCGCATCCTGCCCAATCGCCTCGCCCACCCGCTTGGCCAGCGCCGGGTCCCAGGTCGCCGCCATCCCGATGCCCGCCGTAAACGCCGTAACGGGTCCCCATCCGCGCACCCCGAGCGGCCCGTCGGACATCTTCAAGCGCGTAAATCCAACCGCCGGCTCGGCACGGATAAACAGGCTGTCTTCGCCGCCGATCAGGCGTATCTTCTGCTCGAGCGTAAGCGCGTGAACCATCTTTTCCACGCGCTCTTCGATTGCCGGACTGTCTGGAATGGGGCCCTGAGCCAGGATTTTGGGTAACTGAATGGCCGATGCAAGCAAGAGAAGCAAATAAGCCGGCCTGAACCACCGATAACTGCGCATGGAATTTTTCTCCTTGAGATGTTGAAAGCTGAAAATGAAACCGACTCGCCGATTCAGACCACGCGGATGCTATGGCGCGGACTCAATCCTTCGAGCGCCACAGTCAAAAGCACCGCCGACATGCCCAGATTGCGCACTCCCAGCGGCGCGCCCGTCTGCGAGTCGTAATGCTCGCTCACGCCTACCTTCAGCGCATTGTCGAGCAACCTTCCCGCCTGTTCGGCCACTAACTGGCGATGGCCGTAGTTATGCAAGCCTTCGAGCGTCTGGTAGACCGAAGACGGCCACACATCGCCTCGCCAGAAGCCGTCGCTGCGATACTCCGCGTCGAGCCGGTCGACTGAAGGCAGCGGCAGGGGCGTGTTCCAGTGCGGCCCGGCGAGCGCCTCGGCCATCCGAGCCGCCTGTATCGCGGTAGGAATGGCTCCCTGCAACGGCACCATGCCCCCAATGGTCGCGGTTTTCACCTTGCGCATGCCTTCGCGGCCGCCTTCGCGATTGACGCCGAGAAAACAACCCTGCTCCTCGTCCCACATATGCTTGCGCATGGCCGCGATTCCCTTGGCTAGGATGGGCCGCCGCCGCTCCGCCAGCGCATGGTCGCCCGCGGCCTCGGCCAGCGCGATCAGACTCTGCTCCGATAACAACAAGTAAGCGGTATTTGCCGGGATATAAATGTCGCCGTACCAGTTGCCATTCTGCGCGCCTGCGGGGCGCGCTGGATGCGGAGTTAGCTTCAATGCGTCCAAATCCACCTCGTTGTCGTAAGTCTCATAGCGCGCGTGCTGTAGGGAGCCATCGTAGACGCCCACAGTTACAAGTCCTACTCCGTCCAGATCCCGTTCGCGCCAGTACCAATCGTGAAACTGCTCGAGCGGCGCAAGCGAGGCGCGCACCAGTTCCAAATCGCGGTTGCGCTTGTAAACCCGCTCCACGCCCCAAGCCAGCAGCGGCGCCTGCGAGTAAGCGGGAAAGGTTAGCCAATCTTTTCCAGTGAATCCCGGAGGACCGCTATCCGGCGCGATGAAGTTGGCGATCATGCCGCGCGCGTAATCCGGTTGCGCCTTGTTCCAACGAGCCTGAAACTCCCAGTAATTGGCATAAATGCCGCGAATAAAGTCGCGTTGCGCGGGAATAACCGCCACCAGATCGGTAAGAAAGGTGGTGTCCCATATCCACTGGCCCACATAGATGCCTCCCGGCACCAGCCAGGGATGCCTGAGGGGAGGCTCAGCCGGCTGCATGCGGCCGAAGATACAGTTCTGGTATACATCCAGCGCAAACTGCCAAAGCGCCGCATTCTCAGTAACGAACAAAGGCTTCAACAGCTTTTCAATTTCCGCGCGGCTCGGCGCGGGTGTCTCAGCCGGCGAGAGTTGCGGCAAACCCACAGAGAGCGCCGTCGCACCCAGGCCGGCAAGTACGTCGCGGCGAGTCGGGAGAGGCGTTTGAGTCAATTTATCTACTGAAAACAAAGATTCCTCCAGGTACTTGAACTCTTACGTTTGAGTTATTTGGGACGATTGGCCGCCGCGGCGCACACTTTGTTGCCGCAACAGATCGAAGTAATGCCCAGGCCCTCCGTAACCGTGTAGAAGCGGTCCAATTCGGCGGGATGGATCGTCTCTTTGACTCCGGAGGGCCAGCGAATCTCCACCGCGCGCACCGCGTCTTCCGCTCCGAGGCCGAAATGCACCCGCTTGTCGCTCGAAGAGGCATAACTCCCCCCGGTCGATACCGTAGCCGTCTGCATGCCTTTCGCGGTCGCAACTCGTATCTCCGCGCCAATGCCATCGCGGTTGCTTGCCCTTCCAACTAACTCGATCGAGAGCCAATGATGCGCCCGGCCCTTGGCACTCGCGGATTTGTTATGCAATACGAAGGCTCGTCCATCGTTGCCGGTCATCACCGCATCGACGCGGCCGTCGTTATCCAGGTCGCCGGTCGCCAATCCACGACCGGCGAAGGGCATGGCGGCAATCTCGCCCAGGCATCCGGAGATATCTTCAAATCCACGCCCCGTATTGCGCAGTAAAGCCGGCGCCTCAAGATAACTCAACTGCGGATTGTCCTTGCGGATATCGACATTGACATGCCCCCGTGCCACCATCAGATCCTTCCATCCGTCGTTGCCCGCATCGATCGCCTGCATCCCCCATCCGGAATGAGCCATCGTCGCGCGCGTTAGGCCCATCGCCGCGCTGGCATAGTCGAATGTGCCGTCGCCGCGATTGCGATAGAGCGCAAAGGTCTGCAAGGCAAGGTCGTCAATCGCAATGTCGCTCAGGCCGTCGTTGTTCAAATCCGCGAAGACGACCCCCATACCCGCGTAGGTCCTGCCGTTGTCGTCGGTCGCGACGTTGGCTCTCAACCCGGTCTCTTCAAAGGTGCCGTTGCCCTTGTTGCGATAGAGATACTGCTCGATGCCGTCGTTGGCCACGACGATGTCGATCTTTCCGTCGCGGTCGTAGTCCGCGATGGCTACGCCCAGCCCCTTGCCGGGCTTGGAGAGACTTATTTTTTGGCTGACTTCCGTGAAGCGCCCATGCCCCTCGTTATGAAAGACCAGCGGCGATATCGGAGGGAACACTTTTGGATCGCAATAACTCTGTTTTCCGTCCGGCGTCGGGCAATACTTCTGGTCGAAATTCCACTGAAAGTATCGCAGCACTACCAGATCGAGCAAGCCGTCGCCGTCCAAATCCGCCCAGACCGCGCTGGTGGCCCAGCCAGGAGCCTGGACCCCGGCCTGGACTGTTACATCGGTAAAGGTTCCATCGCCGTTGTTATGGTAGAGATGGCTCTGCGGGAACCCGGTGACATATAAGTCTTCATTGCCGTCGTTGTCGTAGTCGCCCACCGCCGCTCCCATGCCATAACCCTCGCCCGCTAACCCAGCCTTGGCTGTAACGTCCTCAAAGGTTCCGTCGGCCCTCTGCCGGTAGAGCCGGTTCCAGTCCTCGGGTCCGGTCTTGCGCGGTTCCTCCGCCTTTGGATTGGGATCCGGAAAACTCGCGCCGTTGACCAGGAACACATCCAGCCGACCATCGTTGTCGAAGTCGAACAAGGCCACTCCCGATCCCATCACTTCCAGCGGATAACTCATCGAGGAGTGATGTGCACGATGCTGAAAGTCGATTCTGTCGTTACGAGCGCTTTCGACAAAGGCGATGCCCAGATCTGGATCGCAACGCTGAGCGTTCGTCGCGCCGGTCCAGCAAAGACTCCCGTAAACGATGGTCAGCAGCCCTGCGGCCGTGCTCCGATTCGGACTCCTTCTCATCCTCATGGCGTGGCGCTCCGCTTCAGCCTTTCGTATTCTTTCAGCTCCGCGTCCGCCTTCTCCTTGGCGCCTTGGGATCGATACGCCCTCGCCAGCATCAGATGCAGGCGCGCAAAGTCTGGACGAAGTCGAATGGCCGTTTCCAGCTCGCCCTGAGCCTCCTTTTCTCGGCCGGTTTGCGAGTAAGCCAGACCGAGCAACTCATGGGGCTCTGAAGTTTGCGGCGCGGCCTTGGCCGCCCTTTGCAACCATGGAATTGCCTCCTCCGACTTATCCAATCCAATCAATAACCGCCCCAACCCCGTAAATGGCACCGCGTCGCTGTCCGGATGCCCCGCTTGCCATTGAATCGCCATGCGATAGGATTTCTCCGCGGCGTCCAGTTGCGCCAGCCGCTCATGCGCCAGTCCTATCATCGACTCGGCCGAAACATTGCGTGGAGCAAGTTGCAGCGCATGTTCCATGCTCTCGATCGCCGACTGATACTGCTGCGACGAAAACTGAATGTGGCCCAGAGCCTCCCAGTTGGCGGCATCCTGACTATCCTTGTCGATCGCCCGTCGCAGCCACTTCTCCGCCTCGGGAAGGTCGGGAATTGCGGCGCAATCCAGAGCGAAAATGCGCAAATCGAAGGAAGATAAGTCGATCGACTCGGATGCCTTCACATACTCCGCCATCGAGGGTCGAGGCTGATTCTGGCGATATAAAATCTGGCCCATCAGCAGGTGCGCCTCGGATTCATCGGGATGGCTTTCCAGGTAGCGCTTTACCAGCGGCTCCGCATCCCGCCAATGAGAGGAGGCAAGAAGATCGCGGGCCCGGGCGAGGGTTTGCGAATCGCTCCCCGTGCCGGTTGCCGGACCTGCGGTACGTCCGGCAACCTGACTCGAAGCAGACGCCGCCGGGACAGCAATTGCCACGATCAGCGCAAGGATACAACTCCCCCGCCAAAGCATGAACATCCCAGTCATCCGGCACTCAGGAAGCGCAATGGACAAATACAACTCCGTCAGAAGAACTGGCTAGCCGGGCCGGTCCGTTTGGTTGATGACGGAGACCGACCCGGGTTTCGAACCCGTCGCATATCGCCCTACCACTCGAAGCGCGCTCCAACCTGGCCGTAGCGATGTCCGAGGGCGCCTGGAGAATCCCCAGTTACCAATCCGGTGACGTTGCCGAAGTACTGGGCGCCTATATTGCCGGTGTTGGGTCCATTCAGGTGGTGACGGTTGAACACATCGAAAAACTCCGCTCGTAAAGTAGCCTTGTAGCGGTTCTCGTGGAAACCAATCTTTTTCAGCACGCTAAGGTCTTCGTTGTAATAGGCCCAACTGCGCCAATTGTCGTAGAAGGTGGGTTGGTTGCCAAGCGTGTTGAGATAACGCCCCGAGCCGTCGGAGGCAAATAAGTCGGTAAAGCTCGAAGGACTTACGAACTGGTTGCTGACATCGTTCAGATTGTTCAGATCGAGGTGCTTGAAGTGATTCGACAGCGCACCCTTCCCGCTGACGACATTGGCGAACGTGTTACCCCAATTCGGATAACTCCAGAAGCTGGGCCGAACCGCGCCCATGGGCTGCCCACCGTGGTAGTCCACCTGTGTCGCCAGGTTCCAGCCGCCCACGGCCTGCTTGACGATCGGGTTGGCATTGGCAAGCCAGCGGCGTCCGCTGCCGAAAGGGAGACCGTAAGAAACGTATCCCTTCACCTCGTGCCGGACATCGTTTGGCGAGATGAGGTTTTTCAACTGATTGATGGCATAGGGATCTTGGTAAGGGTCGCCGCCACCCCAATTCTCGGCAAAGTTGCCATTGGCGCGATTCACGTTGCCGGCTTCGCGGGAAAAAGTGTAGCTCAAGTCCATGCTTAGACCGGAGTTCGAGCGGCGCTTCACTTCCGCCACGAGAGCGTTGTAATGGCTGCTCCCAATCGCGGAATCGGTAAACAGGATGCCGTCGCTGCCGCCCGCGAAGGTTTGCGGATAGGGCAGATAGGGCGCTGTTGCAGGATAGGAGGAAGGACCGTTGATCTCGTCTGTAAGGAACGGGTACCAGGGGACACCCGCCTGCGCCGCATTGGCGGCGTTGTATATCTGGAATCCGGCGCACGAGGAGTAACTCGTTGCGGTGCCGCAGTTGGCTTGCAACAGGGGTTGATAATTAGCCCAAGTCGGAGAGTTGCGCGGATCGTCGCTGCCGTCGTGCAGATGGCCCCCGCGATTGCCGACGTAATTCACATCGACGATCGTGTTCTTGGTGATCTGATACTCGACGCCCATGTTCCAGTTATTCGTATGGCCAAGATCGAGTTTATTCGGATCGACCGACACGGTGCAATAGGAGCAGATGATATTAGCGTTGACATCGCGCGTGGCCGGCGTCGCGTGGCCCGGATATGTCGTGCCGCCGTCCCACTGGTAGATGGGATCGACCGCGAGCGCGGCCGCAGGCATGATGTTCTGTCCTACATAGCCGAGAGACGCTTCTCCGGCAAAGGGCGCGCCGCCCCACTGATTGATGCCGAGCGGAATGTAGAAGAGCGCGTAGGAGCCGCGAACCACCAGATCCTTCGTCAACTGATACGAGGCTCCGACGTGGGGAGAGAATAGCTTCCAGTCCTCGTTCGTCTCGAAGGACTGGCTTCCATTCGAAAGGTATTGGTATGCGCCGAGGAACGGCGCCCAACTGGAATTGGCGTTGGCGAGCGTGAAGTTCGACCATTCGCCATTCACTTCATGCCAAGGATTGTTGTAGTCCCACCGAATGCTGGCATCTACGGTAAGTTGTGAGGTGAGTTTGATCTTATCTTCGGTGTAGATGTTGCCGCCCTTGCGACGGCCGCGCAGATGGCCGCCGACCGCCTTGGAAGCGGAGCCAACTTCGCCGAGTTCGAAGTTGGCGAAACCGAAGCCCACATAGGGCGAGACGGCTGGGTTGTTATTGACGGCCAGGGACTCTCCCGTGTTCGAGTTGAACCCAAAATTCAGATAACCGTCGGACTCCGTGCTATTGGCTCCATAAGCAATGAACTCGCCGCCGAACTTGAACTCCTGGCGGCCATGAACCCAGGAAAGCTCGTCTTTGTAATGACCCTGGTAGTAGGGCAGATGATCCGCCTGGCCCGTTCCCAGCGACGGCTCGCCGTAGTTGTTGTTGCCGCCGAAGCTGATGTTGGGGAAGTTGTTGGCTCCGCTGCTGGTGGCCGGGAATCCAAGCGCCGCATTATCGACAGGCGCTGAAGTGACGTCCCAGCGCAGCCAGTAGTTGTAGTCCACGGAAGCGAAGTTGACGAGCTTGGCGGAAATTGTGTGGTAATCCTGAAGGCGAACCTCCCAGCCCAGAGTCCCTTGAAGATAGCTTTGCGTAAACGGTCCGCCGTCCGACGATCCGAACTGCCAAAGGCCGCTGGTGTTGATGGGAGTCTCCTGATAGCGATTGTAGGATACGCTGGCGTGGTTCTTCTCGGAGAAGTTATGGTCCACCTTCAAGTCCAGGTGATAGTTGTTGTTAATAGGGTAATTGCCAAAGGTGGAGTAGCCCCAGTAGTTGTTGGTGAGGTTGCCGTTCTCCGGAGCGTAGTCCTGCTGGAAAATCTGCATCACCTTCTTGGACTGCGCGCTGATCTCGCCCGAGGGGATGATGTTGCCGGGGAAGACATTGCCCGGACTCCGCGGGTTGAAGATGGCGCCGTAGTAGATGGGATTGCCGCTGGCATCCGACTGGCCCGTCGGGCAGGGCGCCTTGCAGGGAGCGCCGGTAACCGGATTGGTCGTGACAGCGTCCAGCAGTTCGCTGAAGTCGCCGCTCAGCATCTTTACAGTGGGAACGGTCTCTCCCTGCGGCTGAAAGGTCAGATCCTGTTTATGGTATTTTTCGTAGGAACCGAAGATGAACGTGTGCTTTTTCCAGATGGGACCGCCGGCGCTGAATCCCCAGTCGTTGTAGCGGAACAGTGGCCGCTTGTACTCCGATTTACAGGTCGTGTCGCCAGACGCGCATTGGGAGAGGAAATAGTTGTTGGCCCAATCGTTGGCGTTCAAGACCTCGTTGGCCAGGAAGCCGTAGGCGCTTCCGTGAAGTGTGTTCGAGCCGGACTTCAGTTCAAACATCAGCTCGCCGCCGCCGGTCTGGGCCGCGGCCGCGCTGATACCGCCGCCGGTCTGCACCTGAAACTGGTCGATCGAGTCCATCCCTGGCGCATTGACGATGCCCTGGATGCCCGCGTCCGCGCTCGTCCCGTCCACGCTGGTGGCGATGGAGACAATTTGCGAACCCGCTACGGAGTTGTTGTAGCCCAACTGCGGCCCGGTTACCGTGCTGAAAGTCGCCACAACGGAACGGGCAAAGTTGCGCGCGTCGCGGCCTCCGTCGGCGGTGAGCGGCAGGTCCTTAAGGACGTCGCCCGAGACCGTGCTGCCCAGGACGGCGTCGTCGGTGTCCAGCAGAGAAGCGTCCGCATTCACGGTGACGGTGTCCACCCGGCTGCCAACTTCCATCTTCGGATTTAGGGTCACGTTTTGCGACATGGAAACACTGACGTTGGAGCGTACATACGCCTTGAATCCATCTCGAATAAAGGTGAGCGCGTAGTGTCCTACCGGCAGGTTTAGAATCCTGTAAACCCCCTGGCTGTTGGTTACGTCGCCTTGGTAATGGACTCCCGTTTCGGTCTGCACCAGAGTGACCGCGACGCCTGGCAGCGCGGCCCCGGACGCATCCGATACGATGCCGCTGATTGTTCCGCGGTCAACCTGCGCCCGCAAGACGGTGCCTACAGTGAGGAAGATTAAAAGCAGCCTACAGACGATACGCATCCAGCCTCCAAGTTTTTTCCAGGTAATATTCTCGATCCGCACAAAAGGAACACCCGCCGAACTGGCGAGTTGCCGGAACCAGCTGTCGATTGGATCCCAGCGCGACGACTTCTCTGAACAAATCGTTCCGAGTGTCGACCGAAGCGAGACCAGGGAAGATTTGCGTTTGAAGTTTTCTAGCTGCCTGATTCTAATAACCAATGGAAGGCGGTGAAGCCGTGTGCGAGGGTTAAATTTACGATGGGGTCCTCGAACGTCGCAGGAAGCAATGGGAGAGACGGCCTCCGCTGTACACTTCGACCGAATGCCACAGTCCAGATTCCCCATCCTGCGGTCTCGTGTGTTCCTTGCGGACTGTCGGTCCGAGATGCGACTCCTGGGGTGCCGTCGCAGAAATCGGCCATATTTTCGCCTTGTAAGCAACGTGCGTTGGACTCTCTTCGAAGATAGGTTCAATTTCCCGGTGGAGCTGCCTCGCGCAGAGGGCGCAGATTGAGAACTCTCGCAGGCAAAGCACCTTCCACGGAATTGGATTCCCGCTTTGAGACTGACCCATATCCCGTACTGGCAAAATTGGTCGCTTTGCGTTCGACGATTTCGGCCGATCGTTTCCGCCCTTCGTCACTCCAGTCCGAAAGGCCAAGGCTTGCCGGCAATTTACGTGTTAAAGACTCAATTCCAGCTCCAAATTTACGGTTAATCGCGGCAAAAACGAAAGTCGCTGCAACCGTTCCCCCTATGATTTCTCTGTTTGAATAGCCCAGGGATGGAGGCAAGCGGCAAGGCGCGTTGTTACTCGACAGGGCTGAGACGCCAAGTCACTCCCTCAAGTTGCAGGCGGCGCCGTCTTCATTCCGGCAGTTGCCTCTTGGCCGGAATGGACTGAACGCATCCGCGCGAGAGTGGGAAATGAGCTGCGCCTTCCGTCGCCTGCCGCCACTCGTCACGGGAACCAAGGAGCGGGATTGCATCGGGCCGTAGCCGTGTGAGGCTTCGGCGCTTGTCTCCCGCACTTGCTTCTTGCCGAGCGCAAAAGAAGCGCCTGCGGTCACCAACAACTGTCCAGCCATCGCCTTCCTTTGGAGGTGCGAAGGATACGATTGTCAGAGCGCTACTGACCCGGTCACTGTGCCGTCCAGTGGCTCGGACGGCGTTTGTGAGTCTTTTCCAATTGAAGGATGAGCCTGAAGGGAGCGAAGTTCAGGCGAAGTTCGGAAGGTCCTTTCTGGATGGAATTGGAATAGATTAGCAGTCATTTCCTCCGCCTTTTGTGTCATGCCGGGCGACTGAGTTGGTCGAAGAGCGTTGCCTTGGCCTGTTGCATTCTTTGTGCTGCGTCGGTGTCGCTGAGGACAGCGGCGACTCGTTTCAGGGTGTGGATGCTGAGTCCGGGGCGCAGGAATTGGTTTGGATTTTCCATCGCCAGCAGGGTTTCCAGTGGAGTCTGGTAGCGCTTGTAGCGGATGCGTTTTCTCCCCTTGAGATCGATTTCGATCTCCGGCTGGGCGCAGGGCCGGTGGTAGTTCAGGTAGGGGTTGAGGTGGTTTCGCTAGAAGCCGTCGATGGTCTCTGCGTGCGCCGGGCCGATGTATCCGTAGCCGATGTGTTTGCGGATCACCGCGCCGTTTTTGGTCTCGACCAGGCCGTTGTCTCCAGAGTGGCGGGGGCGGCTCTTGGTCTGTTCGATGCGCAGTTTTTCGAGTAACTGAGCGACGGTGCGGTTGAGGAACTCGCTGCCGTTGTCGGAGTGGAAGCCAACGATGCGGAAGGGGAACTGGCGCAGCATCCGCTCCAGCACGGGTAACAGATAAGCCTCGCTGATTCTTGGAGTTGCATCTGCAACCTGCCACTGCGTCACCTCGTCGACGGCGTTGATGTGGTAGACGCCCTTGGCCTGTGGACTGTCTCCCTGATGCACGGTATCGATGCGCAGATAGCCGGGCTGTCCTTGCGGGGAAGGCTTGCGCCGCTCGCCGATGGCAACCGCCGTTGGCCGGGTTTTGGTGTAGTTGAGGCGCCGCTGGCGGTAGCGCTGGCTGCTGCGCAGGTTGTAGAGATGGCCGTTGGAAATGGCCGCGAGACGCTCGAACTCGGGCCTGCCGTAGACCTCGAACTCGCGCTTGAGAATGGCCTGGGTGGCCGGTCCGGAGAGCGTCTCGTGGGCCTCGTCGTCGGTGGCCAGCAGCTCCGTGTCAGCGCGCGTATAGCGCGGCGGAAAGCGGCGACGCACATAGGCCGCCACCCGCACCTGGCCGGCGGCAAGATAGGCGGCAACCAGCCGTGTCACCTGCGCGCGGCTCAGGCCGGTCATGGTCTCAAGGTAGCGCTTGACCAGACCGCGCCCCACCTTGCCCAACTTGCCGTAGCCGTGCTCGATCAGCACAGACTCTACCCAGCCGTACATCTGTTCCCGGTCTTCGCTCTCAAAACGGAGCCCGTCGCTGGCCGATACCAGCAAACGAATCTGCTCCAAACTCAACTTCTCGGCTTCGTGCACGCTGATCTTCAATCCTCAGCTTCGCCGATCCTTCAGGCTCATCCTGTGTTGGAATCAAATCCAGCCTTCAGGCTCATCTTGTGTTGGAAAAGAGTTCGGTTTGACACACCGGCAGCAAGTTGTTAGCCTAACGCAGTGCGGTTGGGGGCCACCCCGAAGCATTACGCGTCCCCGTCGTCTAGCCCGGCCCAGGACACCGCCCTTTCACGGCGATAACACGGGTTCAAATCCCGTCGGGGACGCCAAGAGAATCAGTAGTTTGCGGGAAAGCTCATTCCTTGGCGGACCGGTCCGATTTTCGTCCGGTACGGCGTTCGACACGGGCCGCGCCGGCGCCAACAGCCAAAGGCACCCTGCAGGATTGGGGGCGCTGCCCATCCCGAGCACGTCCGAGTACCAGATTATTTTTTGTCAACCTGCGTCGGCATCTCCTTTGCAGCGCTCGCCGCCGCTTTGGCCGTTCGTATTCCCGGAAAGTTGCTCAATCCGAAGGTGCATTTCTTACGCTCGCGATGACGGCGGAAATAGGGGCGAAGTCCGCGCGGGTCGTTCTTTCTCTGCACTCAAGTTTCGGCGCTCAAGGTGCAGGGTTCTCTTGGGAGGCGCGCGTTGCTGCCCCAGAACTTGGCCGAAAATAGAGTTCGAACGATTGCGTACCTTCGTAAATTGTAGCGATCCGGCTGTCAATGCCATGCTAGCAGCCAAGCGCGCTCGACTCTTGCTTGCGCACGCAATCATGCGAGTGTTCTACTGAGTTTCGGCGCGAGTGACGGATTGCCGCAATGCTTGGGGAAGATTTCCTGCTTAAGGGAGGCGATGGAATGGAATTTCCGGTCGTAAAGCCGGCAATGACGCGGCGAACGGCGCTACAAGGCATGGCGATCGCCGCAGGCAGCGCGCTGCTGCCGCGGGAATCGCTGCATGCGGAAACTCCCTGGAAGCCATCGAAGGAAGACGAGGCGTTTCTGGATGATCTGGAGCGCCGGGCCTGCTTATTCTTTTGGGAGCAGGCGAGTCCGGTGACGGGGCAGATACTCGATCGCGCCCGCAACGACGGCACTGGGGCGCGCGATCCGAGGCGCATGGCCAGCATCGCAGCGACGGGGTTTGGATTGTCGGCGCTGTGCATTGCGGATCGCCGCAACTATCTGCCCCACGCGCAGATTGTGGAGCGGGTGAAGACGACGCTTGCCTGGCACTTGAATCGTCTGCCGGAGGTGCATGGATTCTTCTATCACTTCTCGGATGTGGAGACGGGCGTTCGCACCGAGCAGGTGGAGCTTTCGTCGATCGATACAACCCTGCTGCTCTGCGGCGTGATGACGGCGCGGGCTTACTTCAACGATGCGCGGATTCACTCGCTTGCCTCGCAGATCTACGAGCGCGTGGACTGGCCCTGGATGTTGAATGGCGGCAAGACGTTTTCGATGGGCTGGAAGCCGGAATCGGGCTTTCTGGAAGGCCGGTGGGACACGTTTTGCGAGCTAATGATGCTGTATCTGCTGGCGATTGGCTCTCCAACGCACCCAGTTGCCCCGGAGACTTGGAATAACTTTACGCGACCGCGGGTTCGCTATCAGGGATTCGACTTTATTAGCGGCAACGATCCGATCTTCACCCATCAATATTCGCAGGCATGGTTCGACTTTCGCGGCAAGCGCGATGCTTATGCCAACTTCTTCGATAACTCGGTAACCGCCACGCGAGCCCACAAAGCATTTTGCCTGTCCATGCCTAAGTGGTATTCGGAAGACTATTGGGGCATCAGCGCATCGGACTTTCAGGGCGGCTATACCGCGTGGGGCGGGCCGCCGTTGCAGGGTCCGGTGGATGGGACCGTGGTGCCTTGCGCGTCTGCCGGTTCGTTGGCCTATGTGCCCACCGACTGCATCCATGTGTTGCGTGCCATGCGGGACAAGTGGGGCAAGCGGGCCTGGGGAAGATACGGGTTTGTCGATGCGTTTCATCCGGCCGCCAATTGGTACGATCCGGATGTCCTGGGCATCGACCAGGGAATCTCCGTGCTGATGGCGGAGAATCTGCGTTCCGGGTTGATTTGGAGCACGTTTATGAGCAATAAAGAATGCGCGCATGCAATGGAGCTGGCCGGGTTTCATGCGGTTTGACGGCTTGTCGGTGGAACGAACAAAGGGGTGCGCTGAGCGCACCCCTGTCCTGTTGGCGGGTTCCTTGCGTTAGAAGCTGAAGCGCGCCTGCAGTTGCACTGTCCTGCTGCCCAATGCGCCGCCTGCAACGCCGAAGTCCTGGTTGACGGATTCCACGGTGCCATCCGGCCGGATCGTACCGAGGTTCGTGTCGATCGACTGCCCATTGATATTGAGTTTGTTGACCAGGTTGTAGGCATCCACGCGGAATTCAAACTTCGCGTTTTCGCCCAGTATCTTGTTGTTCGGCAAGCCAAATCCCTTGCTGAGCGAGGCATCGACATCGTTGTACCCCGGGCCGTTCAGAGTATTGCGGTGAATCCCAGGGGTTGGAACCGGCGCGGTTGCCGGGAAGGCCGGACCGGCGACAAAGGTGGGCGGCTTGAAGTAAGTGGTGCCGTTGCCATGGTAGTTGGGATTGTCGTCCGCCTGCTGGAAGGTGCTGTTGCTGGTCTTGGTGCCGGCGCCGCCCAAGTAAGCCGAGGGGCGAAGCTGCCCATACCCGCTGGTGCTGTACACCAGCGCGCCGCCGCCGGTGTCCGTGTTGTAAACCGGGTTCCAGGGGAAGCCGGTATGCAGGTTGAAGATGCCGCTCAGCGACCATCCGCCCACGACCTTCTCGGCCCACCCATGGTTGCCCTTGAAAAAGACCGGCTGCCAGAGTCCGAAGACCTTGAAGGCATTGCCGACGTTGTAATCGGAGCGCGCGTAGGCGGCATGGCTGTCGTAAGGGTAGAAGTCCTCCGAATAGGGGCCGGAGTTCTCGTCCATTGCCTTGGCCCAGGTGTATTGAGTCTCCAGGTTGAAGGTATGAGCGAAGTTATGCTTGATCGTCGCGATCATGGCGTTGTAGTTGGAGGAACCGGTGTTGGCGTAGTAATCGACGAAGTTAGCGGCGGGATTCAGCGCAATGCCCTCGGCGGCCGCAATCACATTGTAGTTGGACTGCACCAACAGATGCCGCGTTTGGCTGCCCTGGTATCCGAGCGAGGCCACGACGTCGTAGGGGAACTGGTATTGAGTGTCGAGCGAATAGTGATAGTTGACGATCGACTTCGGGTTCGCCTGGAAGCCAGTCACAAAAGTTCCGCCCGCGGATGTGGGCAAGTTGTTCGCTCCGAATTTGGTAATGGCCGCCGGGTTGGGCGCATAGCCGAAGAGCGAGGTGATGCTGGTAGCGGTTTCATACAGGATATCGTTGCCGGTCCCGGCGGCGATCGAGAAGTTGGGGCTCACGGCGTTGGGCGGATTGCCGCCGCCATTGGCCGTAATGGCGATCTCATTCTGATTGAAATTGATACCAAATCCGCCGCGCACCACCAGCCGGTTGTCGGACTCTTTCGGTTGCCATGCGAAGCCGAACTGCGGGCCGAAGTTGTCCTTCTCAGGCGTGTACAGATCGCCGCCGACGTGGATCTTGAGCGCGCTCAGCGTACTCGCTCCCGATCCAAACTGGAGCACGTCCAGATTGTTTTCTTTGGAGTAGAAAGACCCCAGATACGACCAGCGAAGACCGAGGTTGACGGTCAGATTGGGACGGATCTTGTAATCGTCCTGCACGAAGACGCCGAAGATGTTCACGCGATTGTCTTCCCGGTTGGCAAAGGGAACGCCGGTCGCGGCATTGAACTGTCCGCCTTCGCTGTACGGCGCGTCGTTGGCAAAGTCCCACAGATTGTTGAAAGTGAAGTTGGGAATGGCGGCATACACCGCGTTGTTGAGGTAGTAGAGCCGGGTCAGATCGAATCCAGCCTTGAGACTGTGCCGCCCGGCGATCTTAGTCAGCACATCGTTGTAGTCGTAAGTCCACTGGTTCAAATTGCTCGGTCCCGGAGGTCCGAAATTGTTGATGCCGGCATTGCCGATACCGCCGATGTTGTCGTCCGGAAGACCGAAAGGCTCCTGGGGATTGGTGAGGATTTCGTTCCATCGCCAGCCTGCCGCGTTGGCCCTGGCTTCGTTGAGCAGCGTTGGCGAGAAGGTGTGATTCCAGATCACGGCGAAGCTGTCGTTGACCTGCGAGTGATGCCAGAAATTGGCGGCGCGAGCGGGACCGTTGTAAAAGGTCGAGCTCACCGGAACCCAGTAGATCGCGAAGCTCAGATGGTCGCGCTTGGTGGCGTCGCCATCGAGTCTGCCGTTGTACTGGACCTGAGAGGTGGTGGTTGGATCGACCGTGTTGAAGAAGCCGATATCCGCGATGTTGTCGAGGCCGCTCCCCACTCCCGGCGTGCCTGAGTTCATCCACGTCGGATCCTGCTTGTGCAGGCCGATCTTCAAGGGCGAACCCACATCCAGGCCGTTCGCCGTTTGATTGCAATTCACTCCGTTGGTGAGACCGATGTCGGCGCAGGTGCGCTGGATCAACGACGAGGCTGCGACGCCTTCTCCCTTATAGGAAAGATACTCGGAGGCGATGCTTCCCGAAGGCGCCGCCGACGAGTCGAATTGCGGCGTCTCGTACCATCCCTGCGCCGTGGTAGTAGCGGAGATGGGGCTCGATTCGAAGTTGAAGAAGGCGAATATCCTGTTCTTCCAAATCGGGCCGCCGAGGCTGGCGCCGTAGTTGTTGGAATCGGTATCGTCTTTGTTCAATCCGCGTGAAGCGGGTGTGCCCGCCACTGCGGAACCGACGCCGTTCCAGCGCTGGTACGCGTTCAAGCCGGGCCGCGAACCCTTGATGAAGGCGCTGCCGTGAACCGTGTTGCTGCCGCTCTTGGAAGTCACTTGTATCTGCCCGCCGCTGAAACGCCCTACTTCCGCGTCGTAGGCATTGGAGACGATCCTCACGTCCTGAATCGAGTCTTCGCTTGGCGTGATGACCGAGGTTCCGCCCCACACCGCGCTGACCGTGCTGATGCCATCGACGGAGACGCCATTGGTTTCGTACTGGCCGCCGCGGGTCTGAATCTGCGGTCCGTTTTCCGTCGCGAAGATGCCAGCATTGCTTCCGCTGGAACCGCCTGGCCCTTGGTTGCCGGGCAGGGTATTGGTGCCTCCGCCCGAACCCTGAGAGCCGTCGCCGAAAACGCCCGGAGTCAGTTGCGCCAGTTGAAATACATCCCGGTTGTACGAGGGCATGTGCTGGATTTCATTGCTGTCGATCGAGGTGCTCAGCGTTGCGTTATCGGTGTCAATGCTCGGCTCGGTCGATCCGCTGACCGTGACCGTTTGCTGAGCATCGCCTATCTCCAGCTTGAAGTTGTAAGTATTGGCCTGCTCCGGAACGGGAACGAAGTCCGCAATCTCCTTCTTCTTGAAGCCTTGCTTCTCGGCCAGCAATCGGAAACTTCCCGGCGGCAAGGCGCCGAACGTATAGATGCCGCTGCCATCGGATACGGCGGTCTTGGTCTCGTTCGTATCCTTGTTCACCAGGGTCACGGTGGCGCCGGGAATGACCGCGCCGCTTGGGTCGGTGACGGTGCCGTGAAGCGATGCCTTGTATTGTGCCTGGGCGGGCAAAGCTACCAGCAACGCCAAGAGGAAGGAAGCGGACCACAGGGCCTTCCTGGTGCTCTCCATGGCAAGCGATAGCAAACTCGCCGTTGTTACGTGTTTCAACCGTTGCATGATTGGTCTCCTAATCTGTTGAACTGTGAAATCCGTCGTACACGATCCCCTCTTTGGGGGGCGTCTGCCGGTCTTTGTCCGTGAATAACTAACTCGATTCATGGCGGGGCCTGTTGCCGCTCCAGCAATTGCGCCGACAGCCTCTCGTCTTTCCGCCACGGGGCGGCGCAGACTCCCGGTAACGAGCAAAAGCGCTTACGCTTCGAAAGCGGCGGATTGAGAAGCCGCATGGCGCTCTTCGATTCGTCAAGAAAGAAAACTCCACCTTGTGTTGTCTCCTCCGCTCCGGAACCGGCCTGTCTTCCCGGTTTGTATCGCCCGCAGTCGCGCCACTGAGGATCGTTTCGCGGCGCAACCGGACAGGAAAGCGGGAGCCTCCAACCGGTCTCGAATTTGAATAACTTACTATGGATGAAGAAATGCCAGATTGTCAAAGCGAAGCACCCCCCCTTTCTCAAACTCGAAGGAAACACGCGAACTCGGATCGCGCCACCCGCTCCGCAACCTGCGTAGTTCTCCCGGTCTGAGGGTAAATCTAACCTCGCGAGTCTCCGGCGACCGGATCGTCACTGTAGCTTCTTCCTGTCCCCCGTTGTACGCGTCGATTCCGACAAAGACGCGCGGCGCGCTGAAACTGAAATCCGCACGCTCCGCCCTGGGGTCCGCCAGTTCCAAATTGAAGGTCGCGAATTTTCCGAACGGGGTTCCCATCTGCCAAGCGCCAGCACCCCAGTCGATAACGCCGCTCGGATATCGACCGACCAACCGAGTGCCGGCCAACAGGTGAGGATCGTCGAAAGTGATGTAAGAGGGTTGTGCAATATCGCTCATACCCTGAATATCGATGTCGCGGGAATCCACGTGATGAATGAGCAGGGTCTTCGTCTTCTCATTGAAGGAATAACCCTGCTGCTTGCTAGTCCGGCTAAGTCCGGGGACGGAAGCGATGGGTTTGCCTCCCACGCTGACCGAGTCGGGAACGAAGTTCAGCCGCAAAACATCGGTCGAGTCCATGTCGAACGTAGAGTAAGTCACGCTACCGCTCTTGTAAGCGATTCGAGTTACTGGAGACATGGAGCCAAGAAGGTGTGTCTCGTCCTGCGGCGCCCATTCAGGAACGGCCCAGAAGGCATCCATCATGCGCCTCGGCCCGTCGGAGAACTCGTCGGTAAACCACCACTGATCGCTGAAGGGAGCGTGCGCGGCGCCGGAGAGCCCTTGCCAGTAAGTGACCCAGTTGAACGTGCGATAGGCGCCTTGTTTATAGGCCAGGTCGCCTGTCTGCGCGTAATAGATCGCCTCGACGGCTGCCAGACGGGAACTGTGGCTGTCGCAGCATTGGTTGGGCAGATTGCAACAGAACCCCCTGCCGTCGCCCTGCTCGGTCGTAATCGTCGCCCCATGCACCAAGTACTTCGGCCACTTCGGCGTGGTCTTCACCCACTCGATCAGCTTGCGCGCATGTTCGCGCCACTGGGGGTCTAACTCCGGGTGCAGCAGGATGTAGCGCGCAAACTCCAGCGGAATCACCTGATTCATGTTGTCCATGCTGCCCGGCACGTCTTCAAAGTAACCAACCCAAACGTTGTTTTGCATGGGATACTTCATCAGCCAGTCCCACGCTCCTTGCCGCACGCTCTTCAACGCATCCGTATTGCCCTGATGGATGCGGATAAGTTCGTCGAAGAGCATGATCGGCTCGACAACATTGGCCGAGTACCCAAACATCTTCGGATTGCCGTCGGCGCGCCCATCGCGCGCATAGCAGCGATCGGGCCATGGAGACTCATGTTCGTTGCCCGGCCTAAAGTTCTTCACCAGCGCCTCCGCGCAGCGCAGTGCCGCGCGCAGATACTTGGTGTTGCCCGTCATCTCGTAAAGCCGCAGGTAGGCGTAGCCGTCTTCGCCGACCACATGCGGCTCGATAAAGTCTTCTCCATGTTCGCTCCATCCCGTGTAGCGCGTACTGCCCGGATTGGCCGATGGATAGGGCACCTGCGGCCACGCGTAGCCCTCCGGCGTGAGGCCATGTTCCAGTTCGTAATCGACGAAGTTCTCCAGGAATTCGAGAGTATGCGGGTCGCCGGTATAGGGATAGAGCCGCTCGATGAATCCGGTCATCATGGCGCGCAGATAGCCCGTCGAGTTAGCCCAGTGCTTGTCCGGAAACATCTCGAACGTAGTGCGGTCGAAGTCGAAGCAACAGTAGTAGTACGGCAGCCGCTGGCGATTGTATTGGTCCCATACGATCGTCCACTGCGACAGAAAATAGGACGAGTAGGAGTAACCCGTGTCGTCCGCCATGGGCCACGGCAGCAGCTTGCCGTCGTTGTCCAGTTGCACGGGCCGGCCGGCGATCGCCGGCGCGTCCACGGTGGACACAACCTCGAAGGGCTGCTGCCCCGCGCTCGCGCTGATCGCCGCGAGCAGAGCAAACACGATGCCAATCGACTTAATAACTCGTGTCATATCGCACCACCAGAAGCGTTGCCGCCAGCACGATCGCCGCGCCGGCAATCGCAGTCGGGCTGAGCCGCTCGCCCAGCAGCAGGGCGGCCAGCGCCACGCCAAACACCGGCACAAGATAAAGCGAAGTCGAAGCCGTCGTCACATCCAAATGCTGCAATGCTTTGAAGAAGAGCAGCATCGAAGCGCCATACATGAACAAAGCCAGAAAGAGGAACGCGGCAATGCCCTTCGCGTCCAGGGCGCGCAGGCTGGCAAAGTGAAACGGCTCGACCCAGATCAGCAGCGGAATGCTGGCGATCGAAGCTGTGATGTAGCTGTAGATGAGTATTTCGATCTCTTGAAATCTCCGCATCAATCCCTTGCAGTACACGTTGTAGAACGACGACCCGAAGCATCCCCCGAAGATGAGCAGATTTCCAACAAGGAACTTCATCGAACCGAAGGACGCCTGCCGCAGATCGCCCATCGAAAGAAACGCCACGCCCACCAGCCCAATGGCGAGCGAGCCGATGCGCAGCGGCGTTAGCCGCTCCCTGAGCATGAACGAAGCTAGAACCGCGCTGATGACCGGAATGAGCAGGTTGAGGATGGCGCCATTCGATGCCAGCGATTTGCTGATGCCCCACGTCATGCCCAACTGCGCCAGTACCTGGCCGCCAACGCCCGCTATTGTGAAAGCAACCCAGTCGCGGCCGGATGGCGAGGCAATCCCAGGGTTCCTGCGCCGCATACGCAACAGCAGCGGAACGAACAAAACGGTGGTGACATAGAAGGGCAGAAACGTGATCGCGATCGGACCGAGAAACGGGTCGAGGAACTTGACCGCAATCCCTTGCGCCGACCACATCAGGGACGCGAGCGCCAACAGGATGAAGTACCAGACAGTCTGGCTCGATTTGGCGACCGCCGCAGTGCTCATTCGCTCTCCCGCAACAGATGGACTCCGTACCGGTCCGCTCCGATCGAACTGCCCTCGAAGACATAGGGATCGAAGGAACGCAACTCCGCGTACTGGCGAACGACTTCTTGAAAATCCACTTCCGCTTCCGCCGCGCCCATTACGGCCACTGTGCCCCCAGCGCCGCCGCCGGTAACTTTGGCCCCGTAAAGACGGCCTTCGCCGCAACGATTTCTTACCATCTCAACCAATTGATCGGTAGCCTCGCATCCAAGTCCGGTTTCCGTATAGGACCAGTGCGACTGAAACATCAATTCGCCCATCTGAAGGAACGCCGCCACCGACGGATTCTGCGCATTCCCTCGCGCCAGCTCGATAAAAAGTTCAATGCGCTGATGTTCTTCAACGGCATATCGGGTGCAGCCCCGTACGCGATACATCGCTTCGGGACGAATCGTCGTGAACGGGTCCGGATGCGTGCCGATTGAACTCATAACTTCCGCGCCGGATACTAACTCCGGAAGGCGCCGCTCATAACGCGACCGAAACACGGACGGCAGTAGGTTCGAGAGAAAACCGTTCCATCTCGGATCGGTATAACGCGGGATTTTGCCGCTCTCATCTCGTGTGACGGGCAGGCCTTCCCAATCGCAGATCATCTGGTAGCCGATAAACGCGCCCGCTCGCGCGGCTTCATACTCGATGCCCGTGACGGCATGACGCACGCCCGAGTCGATGGCCCAGCAGCGAAGGCCCGCGGGGAGCTTCACCAGCGGTCGCGGCAGGCAGGGCTGGCAGAGCAGCGGCAGAACATGATCCTCATCGCCCAGCACCGAGGCGGCCTGGTCCATGATGCCGCAGGCCGAGCCGGCAATGACGTTTTCCACCCACTGGCAAGCTTCCGCAAGCTCAATTCCGCGCAGGTCGATGCCGTAACACGCGGCGGCCGCTTTCATCACGGAAACTTCCACCGCCGCCGACGAGCTGACTCCCTTGTTCAACGGCACTTCGGACTCGATGTAAATGGAAGCGCCCGACTCGACGCGATCCGGGAACCGATCGCGAAGGAGGTAAAACGCGCCCAGCACATAGGCAGTCCAGCGTATCTCCGCGCTGGCATTCACCAGTGCTTTGACTGCCTCGATGCTGGATAACTGATCGAAGTGGAACTCGACGCGATCTAGCCATCCTTCCTGCTTCATCTGCGGATTCCAAAAGACGATGCGCCGATCGTTGCGTTGCTGCGCCGCCGCCCATGTCGCTTCGCGGATCGTGCTTTGAAAGACGAGTCCGCCGGTGTAGTCCACGTTGCCGCCCATCAGATCGAGACGGCCCGGCGCGCGGCTGATGCAGACCGGGCGCGAGGTCGTAAAGAACCCATGCGGGCCGCGCAGATTGGACACCGTGAACTCGAATCCGCTCATGCGCACTCCCGGATGCTATCGATTACATACTGCACGGTTTCCTCGCTCATGCGGGGGTGGATGGGGATGCTGACATACTGGCCGAACAGCTCCTCCGCAATCGGACACTCGCCCTCGCCATGACCGAGCTTGCGGTATGCCGTGGTGAGATGAATGGGCATGTAGTGCGACCAAGCCTTGATCTGCTTGCGCGTATACAGGTCCCACATAAAATCTTCCTTGCTTCGACGGAACTCCGGCGTCAGCAGCAGGCAATATACGTGAAAGACATGCTTGTTTTCAGGGGAAGCGTAAGGCAGCGTCAGGCCGGGTATTCCCCGCAGACCATCGCAGTACTGCCGCGCGATCGCCATGCGCTTCGCATTGAACGATTCAAGCTTCTTCAATTGCGCCAGTCCCACCGCAGCCTGCGCGTCGGTCATGCGATAGTTGAATCCAATGTCGTCGAAGTCGAGATACCAGTACCGTTTGCCCATGGGATGCACCGACTCGTCGATGGGCAGATACTTTCCCTTGGGATCGTAGGTGAGGCAACAGAGCGAGCGATGCGAAAGCATGTTTTCGTATCGCGCTTTGTCGCTGGTGACGATCATGCCGCCTTCGCCCAGGGTGACCATGTTCTTCTGTTGGTGAAAGCTGAAGACCGCAATGTTGCCCAGCGATCCGGCCTTCCGGCCTTTGTATTCCGCGCCGGCGGCGTGAGCGGCATCTTCCACAACGCAAATGCCGCGCGGCGCGGCGAGCTCATTCAGAGCATCCATATCGCTGCACTGGCCGTAGAGATGCACCGGCATGATGGCTTTGGTGCGCGCGGTGATCTTCGCCGCAACGCTTTCTGGATCGATGTTCAAGGTGCGGCGATCCACATCGGCAAAAACCACCTCGGCGCCCAGCACCGCTGCGGCATTGGCGGTCGAGATCCAGCTTAACGGCGTTGTGATCACTTCATCGCCCGGCCCCACGCCGGCCGCGATCATGGCCAGCTGTAGCCCGGTCGTGCCGGAAGTTACCGCAAGGCCATATTCCGCCCCGCAGTAACCCGCAAAGTCCCCTTCGAAACGCTTCACGGCGGGACCGCAGGAGGGCGCGCCGCCACGCAGCACTTCCAGCAGTGCCTCTTGTTCTTCCGGTCCATAACAGGAGCCGTGGCCAAACTCCAACTCATGGATGGCTTTGGGTAACTTCATGCGAAACACCTTTCAATCACCTGTTCGCAGTTGCCGGAGTCGATGTTGCAGGCATTGCGCAGTTTGTCGGTCAAGAGAAAATGAGTTCTGCCGCGTGGCGCCCGGCCTGGGACCGGCTCGTATTGCGGCCTTACGAATTCGGCGGAAACGCCGGCACGCGCGGCCAATCGCAATCCGAGAGCGTAACGCGAAAGGCTGTCGAGAGCGCCGGCATGATAGATTCCGTGCAATGCGCGGTCGCCGAGCAGCCGTATCATGACGGAACTGAGCGATGCGGCGTCGATCGGATTCCGTTCTTCCCGTGCCGCAAACGAGACCGTCTCGCGAGCATGCCACCGGGCCATCAGCGTGTTCAGCATGGCATTGGTGCCGAGTTTGTGAGCGAACCCAAGCACCAATGCAAATCGAATTACGATGGCGGAGGGCAAGAGACTCGCGACCGCTTGCTCCGCCCATAACTTGGTCTTTCCGTAGACGCTGATCGGCGCCGCCTCATCCTCTTCCGTATAACCGCGCTTGTCTCCGTCGAAGACCGCGGCCGACGAGGTGTAGAGCAGGCGCGCGTTGCATCGCACGCACGCGTTGGCAACCCGCTCCGCTCCGCGCGCATTCACGGCAAAAGCTAACTCCGGAAGAGCTTCGCAGCGGTCGATGTCGGAGATTGCCGCCAGCAACAGCACACAATCCGGCCGCGCCTCTCGGAAGGCCCGGTCGACGCTCGCGCTATCCGCGATATCCAACTTCACGGTTTCAGCCCCCGGCGCATTGCCCGCGTATGTCCCATCGCGATCGCCGCATATCACATGGAACCTCGGATCGGACTGGGCAGCGTGAACGGCGTACGCCCCGAGAAAGCCGCTCGCTCCGGCGATCAACAAACGCTCCCTGTCCATCATGGCTTACCGCTCCTTAGCTCCCAATTCATTCCCGCTCCCATCATTCCGCAACCATCACCCGCGTTCGTTTTCGCAGCTCCTGCAGGTCTGCCGGCTTAACGCCCCGGTCGGTAATCACCAGATCGCATTCCTCGATCGGGCAAAATCTGTATACCGCTTCGCAGCCGATCTTGCTGCTGTCGATCGCCAGAACTTTCTGCTTGCCGGCCTGCAGTATCGTCTTTGGCATTTCGCGATCGAAATTCATGGCTCCTTTGTGGAAGGACAGTGCGGCGGCCCCGAAAAACACCCGATCCGCATAGATGTCGTTTAACGTCTCGCTCACCGCTCCGCCGCATAAGTCATGGCTGATCCTTCGGTAAGTGCCGCCCGTCAGTTGCACCTGAATGCCCGCGCTGCCTCCCAACTCTTCCAGCACCGCAAGCGACGCAGTGACCACCACCAGATTGGTGCGCCCCGCCAAATGCCTGGCGATGCACTGCGTCGTCGTTCCCGAATCGAGCACCACAGTCTCCCCGTCCTGCACCAGGCTTGCGGCGGCCCGTCCCAGCGCGTTCTTGGCCGCCGACATGCGCTGCGAGCGCTCCACGAACGTACGCTCCATCGAACCGCTGGGGGCCACCATCGCGCCGCCCGGAGTCCGGATTACCAGGTTCAGGTCGCTCAGGCGGTGCAGGATGCGGCGCACCGTCATTTCGGAAACGGAAAATCGCTCGGCGAGACCGCCAATCGTCGCCGTGCCGTTTTGCTTGACGTGAAGGAGCACATCGGCTTGCCGTTTGCCGGCCGGGGACATTTTCGCTTTTGTGTTGGAATCGCTCATCGATTCTGGTAAGAAGTAACAGACCACGAAACAATAGCACTGTCAAGCGATTTCGGCAATGGCCCCAGGCCCCCGGCGCTCCGCCGCGCTGAAGGCAATCGGCGCGACCGATCCGGCGCTCGCCGGCCATGAACCGGACACCCTTCTTCGGTTGCCGAATCGGGGAGTACACGGTAAGCTGGTCGCTACGATCCCTGAAAGTGTTTTGCGTCTTGGAAGCAAGAGTCCGCTTTCCCTGCCGCCGGTGAGATGGAACGCGTCTGGATGCGAATGTGGATGCACTCAGTAACTCTCCGCTGGAACTTGCTCATACGATCGAACTCATCCGCGGAGAGAAGAAGTTATGTCAATATCCGAACAAAAGTTCCAGACGACAGAAGTTACTAGGAATCTCCGGGCATTTTTCTTCTTCTCGCTTACGGTTTTGCCGCTTGCGAGCGTTCCCGCCCAGGCGTTCGCCGCATCCACTGCGACGACGCTGACCATGACCTCCGCGAGCAAAATCGTCGCGCCGGGCGCCACTATCGCCTCCGGCAGCGAAGTCACGCTCTCCGCCAAAGTAGTGGCTGGGGCCACGACCGTTCTAACGGGCCAGGTAAATTTCTGCGACGCTTCCGCCAAGTCCTGCTCCGACATTCATCTGTTGGCCACGGCAGAAATTACCAGCGCGGGTACGGCAACCTTCAAGTTTCATCCGGCGATCGGCAATCGCAGCTACAAAGCTGTCTTTCTGGGAACAAAGACCGAATCGGCAAGCTCTTCCACCGTTTCGAACCTGACGGTCTCTGGCAAGTATCCCACCGCGGCTGCCATCGTCCAGACCGGAGCGATCGGCAACTACACGCTGACGGCCGCCGTCGGCAGCACCAGCAAGTCGCCCGCGGGGACGACTGGCACGGTGGCGTTTCTGGACACAAACAATGCCAATGCGGTGCTTGCCAGCGCTCTGCTTGGAGCGGCGGTAAGCGCCCCGGACTTCTTGAATGTGAGCAACCCGGTCGTGGGCAACAATCCAGGGGGAATTGTGACTGGGGACTTCAACGGCGACGGAATTCTGGATATAGCAATCGGAGTCGGTGAACTCGGGCCATCGGTCGCCATTCTTCTCGGCGACGGCGTGGGCAATTTCACACCAGTCACCAAGAGTCCGATTACCGCGGCGGGAGTTCCCGTCGCGGTGCAGGATTTCAATCGCGACGGGATTCCGGATTTGCTCCTGTCCGATACGTTTAACGGCCCCGGCTCCCTTACAATCCTCCTCGGCAACGGAGACGGCACATTCAATGTCGCCAATGGAAGCCCTACCTTGACCAACTACGGCGTTTCGCCCGTCTTGGTCGCAGATTTCAACGGCGATGGCATCCCGGATATTGCATCCGCAGGCGGGTACTATCTCATCGTTCTCCTGGGCGATGGCCATGGCGGCTTCACCGCGTTGCCCACCACTTCCTCGCTTCCAGGAGCTGACGAATTTGGCTCCATGGCCGTGGGCGACATCAATGGCGACGGCATCCCGGATCTGGTCACCCTCAGCAGCATCGGCGGCTCCATCGCCACCTACATCGGCAACGGCGACGGCACCTTCAAACCCGGCACCACAATCACCATAGGTCCAGTGACCGGCGGTTCGACGACCTCTCTCGTGCTCGGCGACTTCAACGGAGACGGCAAGCTGGACATCGCAGCGCCCGAATACGGTAGCCCCAGCACCATTGCAATCGAGATCGGAAACGGCGACGGAACCTTCCACGCCGCGGCCAGTAGCCCATTCCCAGCGCAGAGTTGGGTCAGCCAGATCGCGGTGGGCGACTTCAATGGAGACGGCATCGCCGATCTTCTGCTCGGCGCCCAGTCCGACGTACAGTCGCTGAGCATCTTCCTCGGCAAAGGGAACGGAACCTTCGTAGAAACCAGCTACGGCTCGGCCAGCAGCCTTCGCTGCGCCATGCCGGCGTTGGGAGATTTCAACAACGACGGCTTTACCGATCTTGCCACCGTCAGTTACGCCGCCAACGCCGCCAGCGTTTTTCTTTTCCAATCCACCGTCGCCACGGCCACAGTCACCGGCATCGCGCCCACGGGCCCCGGAACCCACCTAGTCGCGACAAGCTACCTGGGAAACGCGAATTACTCCGCCAGTGTCTCCGGCACCACACCGCTTTCCGTCCAGGTCGCGGTACCCGTGCTGTCGCCCGCGCCCGGCACCTACACTTCCGCGCAGAAAATCGTGATTACGGACGCCACGCCCAAAGCGGCCATTTTTTACCAACTTGACGGCGGTACAAGTACCCCACCGACCAACGGTTACGTCGCTTATACGGGTCCAATCTCCATTTCCGGGGAAGGGCAGATTTATATTTCGACATTCGCCACCGCGGCCGGGTATCAGACAAGCGCCTACGTCAGCGCGACGTACACGCTGAGTCCTCCACCCGCCGCCGCGCCCGTCATCTCGGTCCCCTCCCTCCGGCACCTACAGCGGCCCCCAGACCGTGACACTGACTGACAGCACTCCAGGCGCCAAAATCTACTACGTCACCGACGGCACCTACCCGAACACCGGCTCGACGATCTACACCGCGCCGGTCAAAATCTCCGCCTCGGAGACGCTCGAAGCCATCGCCATCGCGCCCGGCTACTCCCAGAGCGACGACGCGTTTGCGCAGTACCTCATCGGCTCCGCCCCCGTTTCGCTCTTCTACACTGCGGCTGGCGACGGTATCCCTGGGTACAGCGGCGATGGCGGCGCGGCAACCTCGGCAGACCTGGACTTTCCCGACGGCACCGCCGTGGACAGCGCCGGCAACCTATACATCGTCGATGACCAAAACAACCGGATCCGCAAAGTCACGGTCGCAACCGGCGTCATCACCACCGTGGCCGGCAACGGCATCGCCGGATACAGCGGTGATGGCAAGTCGGCAACCGCCGCGGAACTCAGCTCTCCCACCGGATTGGCGGTGGACACTGCAGGCAATCTCTACATCGTGGACGATGGCAACAACGCCATTCGGAAGGTAACCGCTTCTACCGGAATCATCACGACATTGGCCGGCAATGGCAACTGCGGATTCTCCGGCGACGGCGGCCCAGCCGCCAAAGCCGAGTTGTGCTATCCCACAACAATTGCAGTCGACAGCGCGGGCGACCTCTTTATCGCCGATTGGGGCAATGATCGCATCCGAAAGATTGCCGCCAAGACGGGCATCATCAGCACCTATGCCGGCAACGGAGGAAGCGGAACAGGCGGCAATGGTGGGCCGGCCGTCAACGCGGAACTCAGCCTTCCACGGGGAGTCGCCGTGGATACCTCCGGAAACCTCTACATCGCCGATACGAACAACGCAGAAATCCGCAAAGTGAACTCCGCTCAGATTATTTCTCTGGTTGCCGGCACCGGTACACGCGGTTTCACCGGCGATGGCGGAAAAGCAACCAGCGCGGAATTGGGCTATCCAATAGCCGTCGCTGTCGATGGTGCCGGAAATTTCTATGTTACCGATCAAATCTACAAAGCCGTCCGCAAAGTCACCGCCGCGAGCGGAATTATCAATACTGTAGTCGGAAGCAAGAACGGCTACGGCTGCGACGGGCTGGCCGGCAACATTGCGACAAGCGACAATCTCTGCTACCCCGGCAGCGTTTCTGTGGATAATACCGGCAATCTCTACATCGCCGAGCCTAATCAAAATCAGGTCGTCCAGGCTACAGCCACCGCCGCCCCTCCCGCCGCAGTAACGGCAACCCCGATTTTCAGCATCGCCGCCGGCACCTACGCCAGCCCACAGACGCTGACCATTTCCGACGCTACACCCGGCGCGGCCATCTACGTCACCCGTGACGGAGCGCCGCCCACCGTTCAGTACCCGGCTTATAACGGTCCAATCGACATTTCCGGGGCGGTCACCGTTCAGGCAATCGCGGTGGCGCCCGGCCATCGCGTCAGCGCTCCCGTCAAAGCGGCCTATAGCATCACCGCTGCGCCTACGGCCACCATCTCCACGTTTGCCGGCGTTGGACTCAACGGCATTCTCGGCGCTGGCGGACCGGCTTCGAGCGCGCAAATCGGCTATTCCACGGGTATCGCCTTCGACGCCGCCGGCAATCTCTATCTGGCGGAAACCAGCAACAACGTCGTATCCATGATTTCGGCCAAGACAGGTTTCATTTCAACTGTCGCCGGCAATTTCACCCCAGGCTACAGCGGCGATGGCGGACCAGCCACCAGCGCGCAGCTCAACTCGCCAAACGGTGTCGCTGTTGACTCCGCCGGCAACATCTATATCTCGGATTCCGAAAACGTCGTGGTCCGGAAGGTGGATGCAGGAAGCGGTGTTATCTCCACCTTTGCCGGAGTTTTCGAAAACACCGGTTACTCCGGCGATCTGGGCAATGGCGGACCCGCTACCAGCGCACTTCTCAACTATCCCTTAGGACTCGCCATCGACTCCGAGGGCAATCTCTACATTGCGGATAACGGAGACGCCGAAGTGCGCAAGGTTGACGCCAAAACCGGCATCATCACCGCCTTTGCCGGAACCAGCTACCCCGGCTATAGCGGCGATGGCGGTTTCGCAACCGGCACGAAACTCGAATATCCCATCGCACTGGCCTTTGGCAGCAACGGCGACCTCTTTATCGCCGACAATGGAGAGAGCCGTATTCGCAAAGTCTCGGCCAAAACCGGCATCATCTCCACCGTGGCCGGAAACGGCGACTACGGCTACAGCGGCGACGGCCTACTCGCCAAAGATGCGCAGATTGCCCCGCAGGGACTCGCCGTCGATCCCGCAGGAAATCTGTACATCTCCAATTGGCCTGGCGCCGTGCGCGAAATCTCGGCTGCCACCAGCACCATTTCGACAATCGCCGGCAATAGTAGTTCCAACCTCCTGGGCGACGGCGGTTCGGCTACCATGGCGCTGCTCGACGATCCCCAGGGCGTCGCCCTCGATGCCTCCGGCAACCTCTACATCGCCGACTATGGCGACTTCCGCATCCGCAAAGTCACCTTCTCCGGCCCCACCCCCACGCCCGTCTTCAGCCTGGCCCCCGGCGCCTACGACGGCACGCAAACCATCTCGCTGCTGGACGCCGTTCCGGACGCGGCCATCTACTACACCACCAACGGCGCCGCCCCGACCACGGCTTCCGCCCGGTACACCGATCCGATCGCCGTCTCCGCCACCGAAAAACTCGAGGCCATCGCCGTCGCCGCCGGCCGCGCGCAATCCCCAGCCGCCTCCGCGCAGTACACCATCGTCCCGCTGGCCGCGACCCCTACTTTTTCGCTCAAAGCTGGCAGCTACGCCGCCTATGAATACGTGAAGATCGCCGACACTACCCCCGGCGCCACCATCTACTACACCACCAACGGAACCACGCCCACCACGGCATCGACAAAATACACTGCGGAAATCGCCGTCCAGACCTCCGAGACCGTCAGCGCCATCGCCGTCGCCCCCGGTTTCGCTGCCAGCGCCGTGGCCTCCGCCGCCTACACCATCACTCTGCCTACAGCTATCCCCGTATTTTCGCCGGCGGCCGGCACGTATGCCTCGGCGCAGTCCGTGCATATCTACGACGGAGACCCCGGCTCGGCGATCTACTACACCACCAACGGCGACACGCCCACCACCGCTTCAGCCAAGTACGCCTCGGCCATTTCCGTTGCCTCGTCCGAGACCCTCAAGGCCATCGCCATCGCGCCGGGCCGTTCGCCAAGCGGCGTGGCCTCGGCCGCCTACGTCATCCCATAAACGGGACTCTTGAAACGGTGACGCACAGCGTTTCGCGTCGAGCTCAATTCGAAACGAAGGTCCAGGACAAAACGTTTTGAATCGAAGCCGCGCCGCCGGTCCCGCCCGTAAATCCGGCCCATGCGGTGCCGCCGCCCACAATGGCTGGAATGTCGATAGGGAAGACCTCAACCACCGAGCCGTTGGTTACGGTATCGGTCAGCGTCATGGTGAGGTTGGTCCCATCGTAGACCAGATGCGCATGCATCGTATCGCCGCTATGCAGATTGATCGGTGTGGCGCTCAGATTCACAGACGGCACGGTCGGCGCCGCCCCGTCCGTATAGAGCCCGGTGGAATCAACGCCTTCGCCGGCATTGCTGTGCAGATCGAACTTGATCGCCACGCTCGTCCCAATGCCCTGGTATCCCAGCCCGCCGCCGTCGGCGCCAATCGCCGTCCCGCCGCGCGACTGCAAAGTAAAGGTCATGCCGTCGGCCGCCGCACTCAGTTGCTGGAAGGTGAAGTCCGTCGTGAAACTCCCGACGGGCACCTCAGTCCGGAACCAGGCGGACCGGCTCTCGGCGCCACCTCCATCCGTCAACTGCAAAGCTCCGCCAGACGCAATCGCAGCTCCGCCATTGAGGAAAAACGAGCTGGATGAGAACTGGCCGCTCGGGTAGTTGATTTGCGTGACCCCTGCCGCGCCGATCGTGTAGGCGGCCGAAGCCGCCGGGCTGCTCGTGTACCCGGAATCGACCGCTATCGCCCGCAGCGTCTCGGTGGCGCTCACCGAAACCGGGCCGCTGTACAACGTCAAGGCGGCGCTGGGCGCGCCGCCATTGGTCGTGTAGTAGATCGACGCGCCGGCAGTCGCATCCGCGATGGTCACGCTCTGTGTGCTCGCGTAGCTCCCGGCTGCCGGAGAAAAGGTGGGCGCGGCCAAAACCGGAAGCGTCGCCGCGCCCGGCGTATACGTCCAGGTCAGTATCTTCTGGCTCGAAGAGCTTCCCCCCGTGCCGCCCGTGAAGCCGACATACGCTTTGCTGCCGCCCACCGCCGCCGGGATGTTGACCGCCCAATTGGTCGAGTACATGGCCCCGGTTACAACGTCCGCAATGGTCATCGTCAGGGTGGTTCCGTCGTACGTCAGCGTCACCTGCATCGTATCGCCGCTGTGCAGGTTGATCCCGGTCGCGCTCAGGTCGATGGCCGGTAGGGTCGGGCTGGCCCCATCCGTGTAAAGCCCGGTCGAGTCCGCACCCTCCCCCGCGTTGTTGTGCAGATCGAATTTGATCGCGACGCTTTCCGGCAGGTTGAGATAACCCAACCCTCCACCGTCGGCGCCGAGCGCGCTCAGGCCCTTGTTCTGGATGGCGAAGGTCATCCCGTCGGCGACCGGATTCGAGAGTTGCAAGGTGAACGTGGTCGAAAACGCCTGAATGTTCACAGGCTGGTAAGACCACGCCGAGCCGGCCTCAAACGAGCCTCCGTTCGTCAACTGTAGCCGCGAATCGTCCAGATCGGCGCTGCCGTTCAGAATCATGGTTCCCTGGCTCGCGGCGAATCCCAGCGGATAGTCGATCACCGGCAAAGGCG
>Ga0209208_10000928_pt1 | contig 40021 bp, 33 predicted proteins | sample S1TSphfallax_3_FD_187694 | JGI IMG/M metagenome (GOLD analysis project Ga0209208, IMG submission 187694) | Host-associated microbial communities from peat moss isolated from Minnesota, USA - S1T2_Fd - Sphagnum fallax MG (SPAdes) (version 2) | ecosystem: Host-associated > Plants > Peat moss >... | reverse complement strand
TGAAGGCTCAAGCACTCCGGGATACCAGCACTAGCAGCTGTATGAGTAGCAAGAAGACACTGGAGATCAATCCTGAGAATGGTGTTATGATAGAGTTGAGAAAACGTGCTGATGTAGACAAGTTGGACAAGACTGTCAAGGACCTTATTCTTTTGCTATTTGAGACTGGTATGTACCAGTGACACTCGCCTGATTTGAGGAGCAATTCTACGTGTTTTGATTGATCTTAGACAGATATGCATGTATGTATTGCTGCTGCTGCTTCTTACAAGGCTCTTGGTTCTGACACAGCCCTATTGACATCGGGATTCAGTCTGCATGACTCCACCGCATGATCAAGCTTGGGCTGAGTATAGATGAGGATGGAGCCACTGGTGATGATGACAAAACTAACATGCCTGCCTTGGAAGAAGATGTTGACAAAAGCAACCAAATGGAGGAGGTGGACTAATAGTAAACCTTTCCAGAGAGGGTCAGTGGAACCTGACCCACAAGTTTGCCAACCCTTCTTCACAATGCCACCAGCTGACATGCTTCCCATGAGTGAGATTGTTTTGGAAAGGAGAGAGCTACATGTCATATGGGTCGAGAACCAAATGCACTTGGCTACTGAAGAATCAGACAAAAGAGTTGGAAGTGATGAACTCAATTCCCCCTCTTTGAGTGCAAAAACCTTCATCAGGTGCCTTTGATTTCCCTCTATCAAGGGTTTTATCAACTCCACATTCAGCAGCATTTAGGGTTTAGGGTTTAGGGTTTAGGGTTTACCAGGCCAACTTACCAGACCTTTTTTTATTGGCAAAATTTTCCAAAAAGTAAAATTTTATTTAAAAAAATGCTAAAATGAAGTTTTTGTTTGGGGACTTTCAATTGCGAGAATTTGAGAAAATTAGGAAAAATGGCCAGATTTTTCTACACATGGTTCAAGTAGGTTGCCAATAAGGTACAAGTATGTTTTTTATTTTTAAAAATTTCATGTCTTGTTTATAGCCAAATTTGGCTAAATCTTCCTATGGAAGATTGCCACTTTGACTACATCACAATAGTATTGCAAAGAACCAAAAAAAAAACTTCAACTTACTAGACTGAACAATCAATTGTGCATACATGCAGTTCAAAGGGGACGACATATCATGATCACATTCACGAGGATGAACATGATCACAATGAGACCCTAGTTACTCAAATACCCCTTGAATGCAAACATATCTAGATAGGTTTTTCAAGAAGTTACATCAAAACTTTGGGCCAAGTTGGGATCGAAGTGTCCCAAACACCAACAATTCAATTATCACCAACAAAATAAATTAACATGGAATAATATTTTTGGACTTGAAGTTAATGGACTTATGCATTTTCAAATCAATTAAATTAAGGGGGAAAAAAAAAAAAAAACACCAATCCAAAAGGAAAAGGGAGAAACACAAAGAGAAGGCCAATGTCCAAAGCCAAGATTACACCCAAAAGCAAAAGCAACTCCTTTAGTCCCTCCATCCCACACACAAGTGACAAAGTCACTATCTTATCTATTGATCTCTTAGAAAGTCATAGTAAAGCTTTACATTGATCAACATCACTTTAAGCAACACCTTATTGTAAGGGACTCTCATTTTATGAATAGAAAACACCCAACCAAAATAAAAGTTGATCAACATCACCTTAAGCAACACTATTGTATAGGGCTTGCATTTAATGAAGAGAAAACACCCATGAAAAAACTCAATCCACATCACCTTAAGCAACACTATTGTAGAGGGCTTGCATTTAATGAAGAGAAAACACCCATGAAAAAACTCAATCCACATCACCTTAAGCAACACTATTGTAGAGGACTCTTGTTTAATGGATTAAAAACTCCCAAGAGAAATAAAAGTTGATCAACATCACCTTAAGCCAACATGATTGTCGAGGACTCTCATTTTGTGGAAGAAACATCTCAAGACAAATTGACATTCATCAACATCACCTTTAAGCAACACCATCATAGAGAACTCTCATTTTTAAATGACTTGAAAAATTCCCATGAAAAACTAATATCAATCGACATCACCCTTAAAACAACACTATGTATTTGTAGAGGATTTTTTTATTTAGTGAATTTTAAAACTCCCAAGATAATTCAAAAATTGATCAACATCACCTTGAGTAACACTAGTGTCTTCAATTCTCAAGTGGCTTAAGGAACCACAATATACTTACTGACCATTTTCCTAACCATGGTTATAAAGTCAATAATAAAAAGGGGAAAAAAAATAATCTCTACACCATTCTTTAGGTTTTTTACCAAAGAAAAAAAGGGGTAAATAATTACACCTAATTTGTGCAACCCATTACCACCCACTAGAAGAGGGGCTCACCTTGTCGGACTCAGCATGTTCTTTGGTGGAATCGGCCCAACCGAGCCTATTCCGACCTAAAGAAAAGTTCCCACCCATTGGAAATGTATGAATTTTGCACAATTTCAAGTATTACATATGTGAAATATTTAGACAAGGCATTTTTAAGAAATCCCTTAAAATAAAATAAATTTTTGTGATAATAACTCCCCCAAACCAAACCCCTAACATTTAAGAGGAGCCAAACCCTAAGGTTATTGAGCAATTACATTAAATTAAATTAAAATTTGTATATTACTTAAATACTTTTCGTAGAATACTGTATCCATACCTACCGTATATCGCCCTTGAGCGCCACCCCGTCCTCTTCGTTTTTTCCGACCGTATTTTTGCGTTTATGTGTTTCCGGCCGTTGTGCGCTTTGCTTCTCCACACGCCTGCTTTTTTTCCTTTGATTTTGCTTTTCGTCTCCAAGAATTTGGTTTTTCGGGTAATTTTTCGATTTGCTTGAATCTTTTTGTTTTTTTTTCTTTCTTTTGTTCCCCCTCCCGTCCCGGCCGCTTTGATTAAATTCTTTCACTGCTTTTCTTTCTCTGAAGCCAGTCTTCGACTTCGGAAGTTTCTTTGATGTCAGTAGGGAGTCGAGAATTCAAGTAATGCGACACCATCGTCCACAACTGTGCACTGAATTTCTTCCGAAAAATTTCTGCAGGTAGTCGTCTCCTTCCCCTCTTGATCGGTTGAGCCGCAGTCCGGTCTGGATTTTCTTTGGAAGACGATTTCATACAAAGAAGTGCGGTTTCACGTCACGGAATCGATATAAATGATTTGTCCCTAACGCGCTTTCTTGCAAATAGTCTCCCTGGCAGACTAGCTGCTTCCAAGTCTGGCATGAGGATGACGATCTCTGCTGCATGTGAAAAGGTTTGAATGCGCATGCATGCACTCGGATCACTGTATAAGCATGCACAATTGAGGCTTCACGTAGCAAGCTTTCACGAAGTTGTGAGCAAGTCTTCTCTCTAAGCCCCCTTCTTTTTCCGCTCGTGATTTCATGTCCCAGAAACTGCTCAATTGTGATTCTCTCCTCGCGAAAGCTTAGTCACGTTGTTTTGTCTAAGGAGTGGGAAAAGAAGCTCCTCGTAAGGAAAGACGTTTTGTTCGGTAGAACACTGTTGTTTCCTAGTTTTGTGAAATAAGGATCTGAATTTGTAGTTCCTTAATAGCAGGACTCGTGGATTTCATATTCTTAATAAGATTTCCAATGCAAATGTTTGGTGAAGAATTTGGATCTCGACGATATCTCTGAAGGGACTCTGCTGCAAGATTGCAGCAATTTGCTTCAAAGAGGACTTTGCTCGGAAATTAGTGAGGAGCTTGGAGCTCGTTGAAGAATTTGGAGAGCATGAAGTTTGAAGGAGCTGCAGGTGGCGATGAGAACCTGGGACGGGCAGAGAATGGAAATGCAGCAGCTGCCGACCAGTTCAACAAGAGAAACCACGCTCTCAATCATATTCCCACCTCCAAACAGCTGGACGACGATGGCAAAACCAGACGCAGAGGTACAATACTCCCTGTTACTACTGTCCTGGACTGCTGAACAATAGGTGATGTTAGTTATACAAGAAGAGGCTGGCCAAAGATGAAGCTCCCCATTGGCTCTCTCTCTGTGATGAGGGCGTTTGGTGATGGCGCTGCTGTGCAGGGACGGTGTGGACAGCATCAGCACATGTGATAACAGCAGTCATAGGCTCAGGGGTGTTGTCTCTGGCCTGGAGTGTGGCACAGATGGGCTGGGTCGTGGGTCCCACTGTGCTCCTCCTCTTTGCCCTGGTCACATACTACACTGCCCTGCTGCTCACAGACTGCTATAGGTACCCTGACCCTGTCTCGGGCAAGAGGAACTATACTTACATGGATGCTGTGCAAGCAAACCTGGGTAAGTTTGCACCAAGCAACTCAGGTATGTTTTTGTGTATATATATGAAATCTGATGCTAGCCAAATTGGCCTTGAGTAAGAGCCTCTTCCTCAGAAATTAACATGTAGCAAAGTTTGGTTAAAACCCATTAATTGCTAAGAACTGGTCAAGTGACAGAAAGCAGCTGATGCACCAGTTTTACTATGATCCCATTGTTCTTGAAACCAGATGTTGGATGTCCAGCAATTCTGTTTTTTTGGAACTTTTGCTTCATAAGGTTTGTGAATAATTGTGTCTGGTGCAGGGCCAAGGCAAGTGTTCATCTGTGGGCTAGTACAGTACTCCAATTTGTTGGGGACTGCCATTGGGTACACCATCACTGCGACAATAAGCATGGTGTAAAGTCCCTTCTCTCTTTGCCTTTGAGTTTGAACTGGTGATCAGCTCTTCAAGTTGTGGTTTGCAAGTTCCTTTGCAGTCTAGTTGTCAGCAGAGTTATATCTTTCACAAATATTGTAATCAGTGATGTCCATTAAGATTGGCAGGATTTCCAAGAGCAAACTTGTGAGTATTTTATATCTTTTCTTAGTGGAGACCTTTCTGGCTCATTATTTCTTGCAGCATGTGGTGACTTGTGAGCAAGAATGTGGAAGTCTGTGCTTCAAATCTTTAAACTGAGCAAAGTACTGCTGAAACTGCCATTGGTATATTTGATTGTTATCATGTATTACAGTGCCTAATGTCCTGAGATGATTTACTGATGTTGTTTCTCACACTCTGGAGCAATTTGATCAGCAGTTGGGATAAGAACCACTGTAGCCCTGGCTATTTCTTTTCTGAAGATTGACTATGCAACGCTCGTCTCTTATGTACTCCTCTGTCCTGAAAAAACTGACAGCATTTTCTGTTTGCACAGAGCTATAAAGAGGTCAGACTGCTTTCATGCAGATGGAGATAGTGCACCATGTCGGGAATCCAATTTCATATACATGGTGTTCTTCGGGATAGTGCAGGTCATATTGTCACAGATCCCTAACTTTGATCGACTCTGGTGGCTCTCCATAGTAGCTGCAATAATGTCTTTCTCGTATTCCACAATTGGCCTTGGCCTCGGCTTAGGAAAAGCTTCAGGTAATCTGAGAAACACCCATCTATGGAATCACATATATTCAGATGGACCCACTTGTGTCCTTTATTTGATGAACTTATCAGTTCTCTTTGGATGTCTTTTTTGAGATGCATGTGTCAGCCTATGTCGTTCCCTGCACAAACAGAACAAGAGAAATTCATGAGATTAACTGTTTAGTAGACATGTTGAATATATAATTGTGGGTTTCCTGGACATTGCAGAAGGAGATCATTCTCATGGCACTTTGACTGGGGTTGAAGTTGGTGATCATAGTCTTGGCTTTGCAACACGAGCTCAAAAGATCTGGGATGTTTGCAATGCGCTTGGCAACATTGCCTTTGCATATTCCTTCTCCATGATCCTTATTGAAATCCAGGTATGCAGGACTCTCCCAAAACTACTGTACTGTATTTGGCTTACAGACCACAAAGATGTGCATGTCATCAAATGGAGTTTCATGACTTTGAAGTATTCCTGAAAATGTAACAGGTCACTCTTATGTGTTGTGCAGGACACACTGAAAGCTCCACCTGCTGAGAATAAAACAATGAAGAGGGCAACTCTTATTGGGATACTCACCACCACAATATTCTACATGAGTGTGGGCTGTGTGGGTTATGCTGCCTTTGGGGATGCTGCCCCTGGCAATCTCCTCACTGGCTTTGGGTTCTACAATCCCTATTGGCTTGTTGACTTTGCCAATGCTTGCATTGTTGTCCATCTTGTCGGTGCTTATCAGGTATTTATTGGTGCATTCCATCATTTCTCATCAACTTTGGTGTCTTTATTGCTGTAGTATTCTGTCCCAGAACCTGGAAATAAAATTGTATGCAAATTATGCTAAGCCAATTTAGCAAAATGTTGCTATATTGCACAGGTTTATACCCAGCCACTTTTTGCATTTGTGGAGGATTCAATGTCCCGAAAATTCCCCAAGAGCAACTTCATTCACAAGGAGCTTGAAATGAATCTCCCATTGGGGGGACCATTACATATCAACCTATTCCGCCTTGTCTGGCGCACTTCTTTTGTCACATTCACAACACTGGTGTCCCTTATGGTTCCCTTCTTCAATGACGTACTGGGATTAATTGGTGCATGCGCATTTTGGCCACTTACAGTATACTTCCCAGTTCAAATGTACATTATGCAACAGAGCATACAGAGATGGAGCTCAACATGGCTTGCACTCCAAACCTTAAACACGGTTTGCTTCTTTGTATCCCTAGCTGCAGCTGTTGGATCCATTGCTGGAATTCTCACAGACGTGAAACATTACACCCCATTCAAATCCTAGGATCAGAAGTATACCCGTGGGCATTCTTCAGGGGTTTTAGTTACTTATGGAAAGAGGGTCAGACATTGTCATTATTTATTTAAGCCCATGGTCAAGCATAAAAGCCTGTTTTTAAGAACCTCTTGGTAAGTGTCTTTTTGTTCAAAGAGACACAAGAGAATCACAGTTTGTTTTACTGATGACCAAAATTCCAATCCTCCCAAATTGCGACCATAGTTGCTCAGTACTACTGTAGGAAAATAGTTGCTTCACCTAATTGCTTGTTACAATTAGACTTGCTTATTTATATAATACTCCAGGTTTCCTTTATGTGGGACTTCCAGTTCTTTTAAGGCTATACTAGGGAATGGTCAAGCCCCTGCTCATTATGTTGGGTAAGACACTGGGCGAGCCCATTAGGTTGAGCTTGGTGATGCACCCAACATAATGGGCAAGGGCGAGACCATTCCATGACATTAAGGTCTGGGTTGGCAGATTCAACAATATTCTTTTCAGAATTGTTCAACAGAGATTTTGGTCACTATTATTATGAATGTATGAACATTACCAGAAGATTATGTCATATATTAATCTAGTAAAACAAATGACATAATCTGTGATGACCCAAGACCTTAATGAAATGAAAGTAGAGACTGGAAGGAATCAATACTCGTAACCTCAACAGTCCTAGCCTAGAAGATTGTTACTTGTCAAATTCCACATTTCTGTATGTATGCATTTTACACATACTATAATTATCCATGTTGGAACCCACGTTGAATGGCTGATTCAGTATGAGATTTACTTGATTAAATGGGAGAAGAATCAAATACCTAATAGCCATTAACATATGCAACAAGTTTACATTTACTACAATCGAAATGTTGTACATTTCAACTAAACAATTCTGTATGCAATTTCACATATACCACAGTCCGAATATTTGTATTTTCCAACGGTATATGATTCCATATGCAATTTTTACAACAATCCTACTGCAATCCAAACTGCCAAAAAAATTCATCATGTGTACTACATCAAAACTGTGAACTGCAGCATAACAAACATATAAGAGTGGTGGCGTAGGTAAGCCCGTGAAGCAGCTTTCATATTGGGTTACCTGTAAACTACCTACCTACCTACCTACCTACCTACCTACAACAACAAAAACTGTAGGGCTACCCCAATGTGTTGTTTGTGGAGATTGAACTCGACAAATTGTACATTTCAAGTTTCAACGGCATTCTACATGCAATTTTGAGGGTACTGAAGCAACTGTATAGTCTCCATATGCAATTTTGGAAGCTTACTCAAACAACAACACTCTGTATTTAGGAAGGTATTCAAACATTGTGATGATTTTGGTGGAGTTGGTGATTTGGCAATGTGGACTTGGTGACATAGCAAAGTCAACTTGACAAAGTGGTAAAGTGGATGTCAACAACTTAGCATTTTTATTTTTTTTGGCAAAGTGGACTTGGCAAACAAGAAACATCAACTTGGCAAAATAACTGAGCAAATAGACTAATTCCATACTGTACTTCTACACAACCAAGAATTGGAGCATGTAGTTTAATTCAATCCAATGTGCAAAACCTTCAGCATACTTTTTAAAAACCTGTCAGATTTTGCCTAATGCTTATTTGAGGCTATATCGCACACGGTTATAGAGATAGGTTATATAATGCAAGGTTCCCACTAGGCTTTGCAGTACCTTCCATATTTTGTAAGTCCCAACTAGATTGTCATCAAAATCTGACATCTCTTTAAAGTAGAAGGGCCTATATCTTTCAGACCACCTGAGATGTGGAGACAAGAAGCTTGAGCACCCACCCATTCATTCATATACTTGTGATGAGCACTTTGGGTTCTACTGTATGCAGACCTCAAAAGAAATAATCAAACTTGTGATGATGAAGACTAAGAAACAAAAGTGATTAGCCATTTTCAGAATCATGATATCCCCCTGGATAAATCAGTTTTGAATTCCTCCATTGAATCCTTTCACCATACATTCACATCTTTAATTCAATATTTCCAAAAAAAAAAAAACCCCAAAAAATCAGTATCACAACTAGTCTAAATGATCAGTGATTCTTAGGTTTCCCAGTTTCCACTTCAGAGTGTTTTTAGTGATGAATCAACTTAATGATCATGTCCTAAGTTGGCCATAACAAATACCATAGGACCTTAATGAATTTGGGGTTCATTAAATTACTTTTTAAATTGTTGAAAGTTTTACAATTTTATTGCACAACCCAAAAAAATTGGAATTTGATAATGCAAGTCCAAGTCTGGTTCACCTTCAAATTCACATCTCTTTCAATGCAAACTAAGAAAATGCAACATTGCCAATATGGTGAGGTATTTTGATCTTGAGAATTATTTCCTAATTCCTCTAAGTAAATGGTTGATCATTGTCTCCATTATCCCCTTTTAACCAATAGCTTGAGAAAGTCTTTGATGTTACTCACTTCATAGCTTGTCATGGAAATAGTTCCATCTCAATGGCATATTGAACTTTATTGACAAACAAGAATCAAGAATTCATGTAAAGGCGCATCCAAACTTGTACAAGAACCATGAAATGTAACAAGTGAATGGTGTGCATCAAAATGGATGAAAATGTATTATTTGGTTCACTCATGTTGAACATATAATAATTTTACAATACAGGCCAATATTTGTTTTTAAAATATTTAACGTGCCAAAGTGCATTCTTAATTATTAATTAATTATAAAGTGTTCAGGTGCCAAATTCCATTTGAATACTTCAATATAGTTTAATGGCACCTATTCATTATTTGAATCCACATCAATTTACAAGAGTGCCAACATTTGGGTCAATGTTGGCAATGTTCATAGAATGAAATTATAACAAAGTTTTCATGTATGGACATAATTAGTTGTTATGATGACAAAACTTTTTTTTGTTCTCTTCCCTATTTTTAATCCTTTATGGTTTCATTTCTATCCTTATATAGTACCTTCATTGCCATATTTTGTTACCCATAATGAAAAAATTCTTCCAGTCATGATTCCAATATACTTTAAGGTAGTAAACAATGCACCACAATATAAATGGAATGTAGGTGCAACAATAGGTTTGTGATTATAAGCACAAACTATATACATCATCAAATATCCATAATCATGGTTTTTTTGTTTTTGGAAGCTTAGAACATGCATACCAAAAAGAAATTACATTGTTATCCACAAAATGCCCTCTTGAAAATGGAAGGCACTAACACATAGTGGATGTTAGATTTCACTTTAGAAGGTGCTCTCCAAATACACCACCATATTCTCCCCACAACATTAGGTTGATGGAAGAATAAAAATACATGGTTATATCACGTGTCCATGGTTTATTTTCACACTAAAATTGCTTGTCTATAACCTACCAACAAATTTTTACATGCCATTCCTTGTCAATGAAAACAAATGAACCATTGTCACAAGTTACACACATGACATCAAATAAGGCCCATTAAATTTAGATCCGCATGGGATATTCATTGTCAACAAGTAACTTAATGTCCCATGGTTTTATAACAATTTTTCATTAGTGGCAAGTATCTTTGGACAAATTCCTATTTCATTGAATATGTTTTCATACAAGTAATTTTTTAAAATATATACATAGACACGTTTTGCAAGCAAGTCCATGATTACAATTGTGACAAAATATCCAATTACACCAATTGTAACATTGTCAACTTTGAATATTATATGACGAATGATTGATAAAAGTGTGTAAATCTAAGGGTTTTGGAATGGGGGAATAATATGAAACCACATTGCAAGCCTCCCAATAGATGTTAGTTAGGTCATGCTTGATAGGTGATAATGTCATTTATATAACAACTTCAATCATGTCCAAACTTTTGTGTTGGTTGATATATTTTGCATCATAATTTTAAAAATTGAGTGTCCATAGTCATGAGGTATTGTCATGAAGACAAAAGTCGTATGGATATGAAGTTGGAAGATCATCACCAATCAACAACATGGCAATGCATGAAGTTGACCAATGTGTTTTGTTGCCTGACAATATTAGCTTTACGGGTGCTATTGTTAATTGGTAAATTGACAAACACGAACTCATGTTGTTGCAAATTCAATACCTCAAAACAATTGTCCAAACTATATGATTATAATCACATTTCAATGTGTAAGTGTTTTGAATTTATCTTATTTCCTATTATATTTTACTTATTGGATTGTTTGATGTTTAATTGTTAGGATCTGTATCTTCAACAAATAAATTTGTGCAAAACGACAATCTAATACAACAATGTGAAGTTGAAGAAAAAAAACATTTGTTTGTACAAGACATTGTCACCTTTCAAGATGAAGTGTTGTTGTTTATTCGAAGTTGCAAAGGGGCTTTCTTGCCTAGAAAAGAGGATTATGAATGTATTTTTGGTGGAACCCAAAAGACTAAAATACATGCAATTGGCTTTAAAGAACCTGAACTAATTTATGTGAAATGCTTACACCCAAAAGACACAATTTCACTACGTGTAGCACAAAACCAATTGGTTTCTTTGCTACATACAAAATCACAATATCAGCTAGAGACTATGGCTCAATATCCAAAAAGGCCTACATGGGAATCTCTCGTCTATGAAGCATTGGTGCGAAAAGGTGGCATTTTGTTGTTTGTTCAAGGCTACCATGATGGACAATCAAAGGGTTTTGACTTGTCTCAAATGAGGTGTGTATTTGGGAACATGGAAGTGATGACATGGATTCGAATGGTTGGACATGAGGTAATAAAGTGCAAACTAATATCTAGCAAAACCATATAAAAAATAATGCGGTTTTGACATTTCTAAATTTCAACCTATCAAATTCAAAATTGAACATATTATCAAATATGGATCAATAACTCTTTTCATTTCAAAAGAGTCTAAAATCCAATTGATTTTGATGTTGCTCGGTATATTGTTAATTACATTAAACTATTGGATGTTTTGGGCCTATTTGATTTCAAAGTTCTCAACACATACTCTATTGTTTCAAGGATATACATTAGTGAGAATAACATAACTTTGTTATGGATTTGAAGTTTAAACATACAATGTTTTCAAAGTTGGCCAACATGCTAATATTGACTGAAATTTACTAGGCATAGTCTAACAACTCCACACCATATGTCATGTGTGGAGAAAAGTTGGTGTATTTAGTCAATTTAATACCACATATGTATGACAAGATTGTATCATTGAAATGGATGTATAGATAGTTCAATGTGAAATGCCACACCCATCTTTGTACAAGTCTCTTATTGGGAAGAAGATTAGCATTAAGTTGCCCAAGATGGGTTCGTTGCCATCCATTGTTTACTTTGAATCCTCTATGACAATGAAAAGTCTTATCCATGAAGACATTTTGCAATATTCTAATCATATTATGGTGAACCCCAATCCTAGTGGGACTATAATAAACAAACAAGATCTGAATTCTACCAAAAAGAAATATTTTATATGTGCATGTAGTATGATCCAAAATCAAGCGCGTTTTTTGAAAGAATGGATAATGTACCATTCATATTTAGGAATTGAAAGATGGTATCTTTATGACAACAATAGCGTTGATGAATTTGAAGAAGTTTTGAATGAATCCCTTCTTCAGTTCAATGTAACACATCACATTTGGCCTTGGAGAAATGTCGAAGAAACATCTATGTCACATTGTGCACTAAGGGCACAACATGAATGTGAATGGGTGATGTTCACACATGTGGATGAATTCCTTTACCCAATCAATTACATCTATGGAAACAAAAAAGTAATGTATAACAATTATTCGATATTGGAAAGATTTATCAAGATGGAAACTGAGAGAGTATGGGGTGCAAAAGGTGCAAATCATGTGGCAGAAATTAGGTTACGTTGTTTTGATTATGGTCCATCGGGTTTAACTCAACCTCCAGAAGAAGGGGTGATGGTTGGTTACACATGTCGAATGAAAACACCAAAAAGACATAAAAGCATTGTGCGAGTGGATGCTTTGAGTGATAGCCTCTTGAATGTGGTGCACCATTTTAGCATCAAACCCAAATTTCGAACCCTTACATTACATCAAAACATTGCAGTTATCAACCATTACAAATATCAGGTAATTGCAAAAACATTGAATATGAAAATTTATGGATTTGGCACAAAGCTTCAATCTTCAAGTTTTTCCAATAATTAAGTATTAAATAATAACTTTGAGTATGCATTGGGGGAGTGAATTTAGTCATTCCAAATAATTCATCTTTTCAATACTTTGGTTAAGTCAAATCAAAATCTAATTCATGTATTTATTAGATAATTTTTGGGAAATGTAATGGAAAAATATAACAATAGTCAAAATAGTTTCTATTAGGTAGAATTTTTCAATACATTTTGATATAACATTAATTCTCTTAATTAACCTTAAGTTTTATATGCATTGTTTCATGTAACAATTTAACTATATAAAAATTGACTTCAATACTATTTTTTATTTTTGTATGAATTATAATATTTTCAAATAATTTGAACATTTGGTTCTAGGTGTGGGATGTGTTTAAAAGTAAATTGCGTCGATCTAAAATGGGAACATACATTATAATAGATCCCAAAGTGGAACATATTGAAGGGGTTGAAGATCTAAGGACGAGATTTGGCATTGGTCCTATTGAACCTTTGGATTGGCCTGATCGATTTTGTCAATTGGTGGATTTTGGTCTTCATAACTTCACACTTCATACTTTCCAACACCCACATACTCACCAGTTGTTATGGCAATAACAAGTTTCCAATGTCCATCATTTAAAGATCATGTAACTAAATTGGTTATAGTTGAAATAATAATTAAAAATATGAACAAACATGTAACTTAAAATATTCACTGAAAATATAAAGAAAAAAATGTTAAAATCAATTAACATATATGATATCAGTTTTGTCAAATTAGTATTAGGATTTTATTTTATTTTATTTTCAATTTATTAGTGGGTTGTCAATTATCCACAAGAAGATTTAGCTGATTTTGGGTACAAGTCAAAGAGGACATTAGAAGAAATTAGGATTGTGGCTATGTTTTGATGACATGTTGTAACTTATTGTTTAAATATGGCAATTTCAGTGTTTGTTTCTTGAAAATATGGTTACTTTGGGCCATTTTTTTTTCCAAAAAATCTTGTATAGGATTTACATTTTATTTTCTTAGTGTGACCAAGTGACAAAAAAAAAATTCATTAAAAATGCAGGCTAGTAGATGTGAGAAAATCAATAATTTTTTTCTTGTGGGAAATGAATTAAACATTAAATGCAATTTTGCATGGTTTGCAATTTTGGTAAAGTCTCTTATGCAACCTTAGAATTCCTTCCCTTTACTTTGAAGCTATAACCATTTTATCAATTCCCAACTAAACCGAAATAAACATGATGCACATGATTGTGATCATTATGAATTATAAGACCATCACCTTCATTAGGAGCCCAAAAGTTTTTTTTGTTTCGGGTCTAGTTCTTCAAAAATATAAATCTTGGTTTCAGTTGCAAAAATTAGACTTAGTTAGGGGTAATCTAGACCAAAACTAAAGATTAATTACTAATTACCCCTAGTTGTAGTCCTTTTTTTTTCTTTTTTTCAAGTATCCTAATTTCGGTTCCAATTCAAGCTCTTAAAAAATCAAAAATTGGTCCTAATTCTTTTTAAAAAATCAAGAACCCAATTCCAATTCTAAACCTAGTTTCAAAAATCTAACCCAATCCTAGTTTGGCTTTTAATAACCAATTGGAGTTGCTGATTTTAACCCTCCAAACTAAGTACTTGCCACAAACATTGGTTTATACATAAGTCTCAAACCAAGCAAAATTTGATCTTGGATATGAAAACTTAGTTAATATGTGCAAAAGTGGAGACCAATCCAACATTGGTTGATACCGTTTTTGGGCAATTATCCTAACCCTTAAAAATTGGTCATTCTAACATAAGCATCAATGTTCAAGTATGAGAAAAATATATTCACAAAACTTTAAATAGTTTAATCAATCTAATGGTCATAAACCCACACTTATCAATCAAGTCATTTATGAATATACTTACATCTGCTTCTTACAACATCATTAGGGAACCATAACAATTGAAAATATGGCCTCAAATTATGCACCCTTCATTTAAATCTATTGGACATTGGTGATAAAAGACAACACTCAAAATGCTAACCTTTTCTTATTCGGGCTTGCAATTATTGTTTTAGCTACTTGGATTTAGAACTATAGCCATTTGTACACCCAATTAAAGAAAAGACTTACTACAAATAATACCAAAATGTACTTGATGTTTTACATAGTAGAAAAAGTTTTGTAGGAAAACCCTAACACATAGAACATTAAACAAATAACCAAGTGAAAAAAAACTCACTACAAAAAATATCATAATGTACACACTACAAAACAAAACAATCGTTAGAAATTAATCAGAAAATAGAATGACGTGCACAATAACTTGACCACACACAATAATGTTTGTACAAATAACAACCAAAAAAAATGGAGATGCCTAAAGACTAACCTTAAATCTAACCATTAGAAAACAAAATTAGCCTACCTAGACCCACAACAACAAGAAACACATGTTTTTGAACATAAGCCTCACCAAACCCATGAAAAGGTGCCACTTGCACACTCATTACAAGCCAACTCTTCTAGCTTTCATTAAAAAAATCCATGAAAACATAAAAACTTTTTTTAAAATGCAAAAAAACTTATGATAAACTAGTTATATAAACCCCAAAATATATGAAGACTATAGGTTAAGGTGCATTGTAAGCTTACAATAGGGTTTATAGTGGCTTATAAGAAACTCCATAATAAGCCATATTAGGGTTTACAATGCCTCATAATACAAACCATATTAATTTCTTATCAAGTTGTGGTTAATTAATATGATAATACAATGTTCACAAATAGTAAATAAAAACTTGCATGAGAACCACATGCCATGATAACCATGTAACTAATTTATTAGTTTAGCAAGTGTCTTAATACAAAAATTTTAGAAATAGAAATCTTACCTAATTTATATTTTTCTCAAACAAAATTTCAAGAGGTCAATCATTTGTGTAGGCAATAAAATGTTATTTTCTAAAACAAAAAAAATGACATAAAAATTATATAGTAACATTAGAAAGTAAAATCAAGCAAAACAAGTACAAAACCTACATATCAAACACAACAACTTTGGACTTATTTTTAAAAAACACAAATTCACTACATGTCCAATTAAAAATCATAGAAATCCAAATTGTCATACTCAAAATGGTATAACCCCACTAAATTGTACATATTTGTTACCTTGTTGACAATGAATGAAATTGAATATAAAATAGTAATAAAACATATCCAAAAATTATTGCAGATTGAATTTTTAAAATTAAATGATTATAAAAACATAGTTATTCATTATTGTGCCTTAATTTTCAACATTTCAATTATTTAAATAATGAAATGCAAATAGGTTTAAAGTAGGTTTTAAAAAATAAAATTTCTACTTTTCATTATAATCACACCTCAAAAATACAATGATATTCATATCCCTAAAAGTAAAGGGGCAAATAAGTTATAAAAATAAGCTGAAAATATATTTTTTACAAATTTACCACTTAGCAGAAAAGATATTTTTGGACATGAATTCTTACAATAGTAATAGAGGTGCAAAAAGGTCTTCAATTGTATTTCCACCTATTTTTATGCTACTTGTTTGGTTATATATGCATGATACATTGTAAAGTTAAATACATTTTTTGTGTGTTTATTTTACCATTTTTCTACCCAAAAATGAATTTTTCATACCTTTTAACATAATTATTTAGTCATTATATAATAGTAACATGTTTTCACACAATTGTCTACTTTGAAACAAACATTAAAAAATTCATGTAAAAAATTCTTGTAAAAAATGCAACAATGTACTCATGCATTCCTACAAATTTGGAATGCACAAAAATACACACCTATGTATAAAATGGAATCTTTAGACATTATTTAGACCGGGCATTAGCAAATCTAATAAAAAATTGCTCCCCTTTTTCTCCCATAGTTTTACCATTTCGAGATTAAAAATTTTCAATTAGAAAACACTTAAATCATCAAAATCATTACAAACTTGAATGTTAATTTTTTGTATCAAATATAAACAACTAAAGACAATGTCCATCAATTTTCACAAAATTTGCATTGGCAAATCCAATAATTTGAAAGTAATTTCCTACATCTTGTTCTCCTTTTTTATCCCATAGTTTTACTATTCAACATAAAAAACATATTTAACAAACATTTACATCATCATGATTAACACAAACATCTATTATATACTAAAAAACATATATAACAAATCGCATATGTTAAAAATTTGCAAAAGATTCATAAACACAAACATTGTGTTAAATTTTGATTTTTATTATTGCAAATATAATCACAAATTTAATCATATCTGCCCCCATGACTACAGTTATGGTGGATTTCTAAAATATACATATGGTGTATATTAAATTAAGTACTTAGCTACGTATTAAGCCTATTTACCTACCTACTTACATACATTTTTCTTTATGTTAGCCTAGTTAATGCATTGTTTGAACACTTGTTTATTTCACATCTTTTTACATTTTTATTTAGGTGAACAAGAAAATAGGTAGTAAGTAGGTAAGTAGATGGTCAATATTTTGATCCATGCCTACCTACCTATATTAATGTACCCACCTATTACCTACCTACCTACCTACCTACTTATTTATTATCAACCTTGAACTTACCTATCAACCATTTGTCTACCTACCTATTAATTAACAACCCCCAATGTATAGGTAAACCCTATTTAGAACCTATACCTAAACATGGTTTAAGTTTTAGCTAATTTTTTATTTGGTTCAATGGTGATGTTGAATTTAAATGGGAATTCGGGGCTTTTGAGAATTAATATTATTTTTAAAAATTACCATTGGCCTTTCATGACTAAATTTAATTAGGTGAATGTCCAATGGTTTTTCTAATTAATGGAAACATGGTTGTCATGAATCTCACATGTTTTTTATGACTAGATAGTCATGTAGTAAAGTTGACATTTTTTCCTTGTATTGTGGTCATAAGCATGACTAAGCTTTAAACATAATTGTTATGATAGCACAAACATGATTACATGATTACATCTTAGTCATTGTTGTATGGTGCCATTACTAGTGAATGCTATGTCTTGACATAGTGAAACTTGTCATTTTCACATTTTAAAAGTCCTAACAAAATCCACAACCACTTTGCATTCATGCCATCAATAAATTCACATTCCATATGCATGCCCAAATCAATTAATCCATCATTCTTTAAAAAACCACTCAACAAAACACCCCCCAAAAAATGTAAATTACATACATAATTATCAAATCACAACGTATTACCATCATAAATATCATTTCCACTCATTAAACCTTCCATTTGTTATAGTTACATCATAGTTATTAACAATAAATATTCATTATATCACCAATGCACGTACTTTGATGTACATCTATATAAAAATAACAATTTTTATAACAAAAATGAAAATTGAACACACTTACCCAAATGTGAAGCAAGTAAAATTACAACATAAGGAAAAATGCAAAATTTTGTCAACAATTGAAATTAGATTGTTTATAGATAATCATTTCATCAACTCCATACTTTTATGTATTTTCTTCTTCAATTTCATTTTTAATACTTTATATTTTGTAAATGGCTCATTTTCTCTTGTTTCATGGTAAATGACCTTGTTACAACAAATGAGGCCTTTTTGACATAGTTTCAAAAGAAGATATAAAAGACCAAATCTATGGGTATGGTGGCATTCAAGCTATTAGAATTGTGATGTAGCGAGCTTGTGCATTTCTCACCCATGTGAACCAAAAAGGTTTGAGAAACAAATTGGTTATCAAAGGCCTCCACACATTGATGAATAGATCAACATATTCAACAAAATTTCAAGCATCAAAAAATAAGATTAAATAAATATTCCTTGTGTTTTAAAAAGTAGTGAAACAAATCTCTTCCATGATATTGAAATCTCAAGCACATTCAATGAACACTAACTCACCAAAACCCTTACAAAAGAACAAGGTGTCACAGACACGCAACCCCTACCCATAGATGATATCTTGTAGATGTATTTTAAACATGTCCATATAAATATATATGTTTGTGTGCATGGATGTGTCTATGTATGTATCTATGTTTATGTATATATGAATGTATATGTGTTTTCATATATAAGTGTGCATGGGTACATGCATATGTATATAAAAACCACCGAAGAAATTTCTATTATATTTGAATTCTATGTTAAGAACCAATATAAACAAGAACAAAAATTTCAATAAAAAACATGTCTTTCCACTGATAATAATTTATAATTAAAAGAGAGATAACAAAAAATTTCATTAGGAAAATGGGGACAAAGAGTTCATATTTAAAATAATATATATTTAAAAAATTAATAGTAAATAAATGGGAAAAGCCTTGCAAACATGTATTGAATTTTTAATTTTTTCAACACACTTATATGAGTTCATTATTTAATAATGGTTTTGATTTAAAAATAAGTTGAACCATTTTCCCATCACATCTATTAAGTGTTGTTTGGTGGTTGGTTCACATTTAAATCTCACAGTTAATCTAAAATTAAATATGTTTGTGAAAATGATTAAAATATCCAATAAATATTTGATTTTCATTGTGGTAATACAAATTGGGGAACCTAATTAGGTCACCAAAAAAAATCATTGATAAAACTTCTTCTTCAATGTAAACATGTCCATCAAAAAAATTAGTTTTCATAGTATGAAAGTGGTTTCAATAAAGTAAAAGTTATAAACTTTGGATCATTGAATGCCATAATTCATGTCCCTATGGGGGGCAAGGCCCTACAAAAAACTTTTCTCATTTCACATCCAAGACACACCAAAACACATGTAAATCATAAGAGAATTTAAGATTGAAACTATGTATGTTTATTACATAGCTAAGGAAATCTATGTTTTTGTCTGCATAAATACTTTCTTACCTTTCTATTGTCATATGTATAATTAGTATGCCACACCATTTTTCTACTATGCATTTCATATAAACTACACCAAAACCTTTTAAAACTAAAATCTTGATTCTTTTCACAATTTTATTCCATGAAACTTTATATTCATACAAAAACTTATTTCTATCAAGTGAAGGTGTTTTCAAAAGTCACAAGGTCACAAACATCCATTTATATATTAACCAAAATGAAATTAAACAAATTTTTAAAAAAAAATTTACACATCATATGCATAATAAAGTGCAAAGACTTATCAGATGACTTTCATATAAATTATCATGTGAAAATCAATGCATTTTAATGTGACAAAGACTTATCAGATGACTTTCATATAAATTATCATGTGAAAATCAATGCATTTTAATGTGACAAAGACTTATCAGATGACTTTCATATAAATTATCATGTGAAAATCAATGCATTTTAATGTGACAAAGACTTATCAGATGACTTTCATATAAATTATCATGTGAAAATCAATGCATTTTAATGTGACAAAGACTTATCAGATGACTTTCATATAAATTATCATGTGAAAATCAATGCATTTTAATGTGATAAAGACTTATCAGATGACTTTCATATAAATTATCATGTGAAAATCAATGCATTTTAATGTGACAAAGACTTATCAGATGACTTTCAGATAAATTATCATGTGAAAATCAATGCATTTTAATGTGACAAAGACTTATCACATGACTTTCACATAAATTATCATGTGAAAGTCAATACATCTTAATGTGACAAAGACTTATCAAATGATTTTCACATAAATTATCATGTGAAAGTCAATGCATCTTAATGTGACAAAAACTTATCAAATGATTTTCACATAAACTATTATGTAAAAGTCAAACACTATGATCAAATCATAATTAAACTATGAAATCGTATTAATAAATAAATCACCAAACATATCCATTAAATATTACATAGGTAATAATTTAACTACGTCAAGTTACACACACCTTTAAAAAGTAAAAAACTCTTGGAAAGGTTTTAAAAAAACCTTAACTTGTTTTCAATGAACAAAAAATCATTTAACATCATTAACAACAAAGTCTCAAAACATGTACCTAACACAAAACACCATAAAACTTTTACATAACAACTCCCATGCACAACATTGCCCAACAACAATTGAACATCCAAAAACTCTCTAACCTCCACACACAAAACAAGCAAAAAGGAGAACCAACAACCAAACAAATTGGAAAACACAACTCTACAAATTCAAAAAAACCAAATCCCCTCCACAACTGTTGTGACAACCTTAAACCTAAACAATTTGAAAACCCTAAACCCAAAAATATCCCTCAACAACAACCAATTCAAAAACACACCTAATAGTCCTCAAAAGAATGCAACCAATGTAAAAACGCCACAAAAAATTTAGAAAAGACCCCATATTATCTAGTATGAACCTAGATAATATGACCCATTAAAAAATGCAATTAGATAATATAGTGTGCACTTTGGGGGGTCCCAACCACCCAACAATCACTTGGCCCAACAAAGCCAACTCTACTTGGAATTCTAAAGAACCTTTCAACAACTTTCATTTGGAAAGATGGTTTTGGGGGTCCTCATGGAGTGATTAGAACCATGTTGAGGGATGTATCATCCAAGTGGGCGCTAATGTCTTATAGTAATCCGTGGCTCGCGCTCAATGGACGTGAGCACTGAGGGGGGAGTGGACACAGATGCTTGAGAACAAGAAGAAGAGAGAACACTTCAGCAGCGATGGCCTCGTCGCATGCCCTTGTTGTCCCTTGCGCTTCGCAATCTGCCATCGTTTCTGGCCAAATTGCATGTGGCGTGCATCTCTGCAAGCTGACGAAGCGATATCTGGATCCCAGCTTATGCCTTGGATCCGAGCTTATTCGCTCAACAACTAGCTTGCGCAGTGCTAAGTCCTCTTTCCTTCCGTCTACTCAGACCCTAAAGGGGCAGCAGCAGAGGGAAGCGCCGGGGGTGGTCTCATGGAGGAGGATTAAGAAGAAGGAGTCCGGATTTGTCTCTGCAGCCGCCCTGTTTTCCTTTCTGGAGAAGAGGAAGGATAAGGAGGTGGTGAAGAGGGAGCTGTTGGCCGCCATTCAGCCTCTGGATCGTGGAGCCCAGGCCACGGCTGATGATCTCGCCAATATTGACAAGGTTTAGAGTTCAGGGTTTAGGCTCCCATGCATGGTGTGTGCATATGCGTGCGTGCGTGTGTGTTTGTGTGTGTGTGTCTCTCTCTCTCTTACATATCTCAAACTTCGTTCTCGTGAAGTAACAAACAGCACAAGGCATTGGAGAGTTTGGATGTCAGTTCACTTTTGGCAGTAATCTTATTAAGTTTCTGCAAGCAGGAAGATGGGTTTAGGGTTTAGACAAAGAAAGATGAAGCCTACCATGATGAACCTTCTTCACTTGTTGACATTGGCAAAAAAAAATTCTATTGGGGCAGATAGCACGAGAGTTAGAGTCACTGAATCCAACAAAAGAGCCCTTGAAATTGTCGCTGTTGAATGGCAAATGGAGGCTTGTGTACACCACCTCTGAGAGCGTACTAAGAAAGCAGGTACCACTTCTTTTGAAAGGAGGATTTTATGACGACTTTTTGGGTAACTCTGCTTTTGATGAGTGGATAATGAATTGGTATCATCACTTAGAGGGCAAAGTGATCAAGAGCCTGAGTCTTATGTGTTTGCAATGAGAATGTTTATAGAGTGAGCATTGACAGGTGTAATTTGAGAGTGTATTCTTTTGTAGTGGCCCAAGATATTGAGACCCAATGGTCCAATTTATCAGGCTATCAACACTGACACTCTCAGAGCACAGAATTTGGAGACTTGGCCATTCTTCAACCAAGTATGCATGCACTGCACCCGCCCACATGCTGTTTTCATGATTTTGTGACACTTTTCATTCATGTATGACATGTTTTAAAGAGAAGTTCTTGTAAGATCAATGTTTAGGGGTCTAGGTCAGGATACACAGCAATACCTAGTTGGGCTTCATTCTAGGTTGCAGTTTTGGATAAAGGGTTCATGCTCTGTTAGTGGTTGAAACAAAAAAAAGATTATCCTAGCCACATTTCACTCCCTCTTTTGCATCTGCTGTATTGAGATAAATTTGTTGTTTTGCATGCAATCCTTTGTGGTTTATCTATGCACAGATGAGATGGTACTGTTTTCCCGCTACATGTTTTCCTTCTAGATGGATTGGGTTGAAGGCACCATTTGTCTATGAAAGCAGGAAAATGGGGAGGGCTGCTAAAGTGCAGTCTGTCTCATTCTGAGATGAGAATTCTGTTTTGCAGGTCACTGCAAATTTGAGTCCTCTTACTGCAAAGAAGGTTGCTGTGAATTTTGATTATTTCAAGATTGGTGGTTTGGTGCGTACCACTTCTTGACTCTGCATGCTGTTCATCATGCTTTCATTAGTCTTGAAGTCAACAATGTGACATATGATATCCTACGTTCCTCAACAATTTGAAGAACTGACATGAAGTGCCAACAGTTGGCAATTTAGCATCACTAATTCTCAAACCCATTGTAGCACTACCTGTCACATTACAGATGTATCAACCTCTTGATGTTGCCTGCAGTGAGCCATAGTGCTATGCTCAGCAGTGGGCTTCTGCCAGAGAGTACCTATGTGATTCGCAGGAATTTCTTGTTTTTGATGAAAAGGAGATACTTTCTAACTAAGGGTTTTAGGTTTTGTCTTGAGATGTGGACCATATACACTGATAGTGTTGACTTTTATCTGCCTGATATTTGTGTGTGTTTCCGAATACATAGGGGATATTCTCCAAACCTCAGAGACTTCTGATGTATGCGTACATTGATTGTAGGATTCTGGATTGTAGGTCTTGAATCCTACAATTGGGTCTTTGGGCTTTTCTTGCAGATAAGTGTCAAGATGCCAGAGCGAGCCCGGGGTGAGCTGGAAATCACCTACCTTGATGATGAAGTACGGTGAGTGTTTTGTCAGTCCAAACATCCTTTTAGTGGTCTCCTCAACACTAAAGTGCCTATATCTATCTTTCAACCCATTATCTTGCAGGTCCCTCTATGTAAGCTTATGCAATTATGGCCAAAGGCTTCAAGACTCAGGGATTTGGAAATATAAGTTTGTGTACAGGTGTAGTAAACAAAGATGTTAGTGTAAACCGGTTCTCACTTTGTGACAGTGACCTTGGTTGTGAATGGTGAAAGTGTGTCACGAGGAGACAAGGGCAGTTTATTTGTACTCTTAATGGATGATCCCACCTACCGGGTGCCTACATGACTTAGTACTGAAATCAACATCCACCTTACTTCTTCAGTGTCTTCTGAATGAGGTACACCTCTGGATCGCCAAATTCTGGCACCTGTAGTGTCTGAGCAAAACCCTAACAAGGAGAATCTGTTCTCTCTTTCTTTTGCTGTCATGCTTACAGTTCATGATCATAAGAAGCTCATATCAACTTATATGTTGTTTTACTTATTTTTCATGGTCATAATTCTGAGCATCTGCTTTTTTTTCTATACAGATTTTCAAGGGTCTTAAGTTGCGAGCTGTCTCTGTTCTTTGGCTGATTCCTCCTGCATTGTGGCAATTGTGCAAAACTTCATCCAAATTGATTTATCTTATTTGTAATCTCTCAACTTCGCTCTTTCTACAAGCTGAGCTTTTTTATTTATCTCTAGACTACAGCAGGACCTTTCAAACAACACTCCTTACATGAGTTTGATATACTTCTTTTAAGTGATAGTTTTGGTTAAGTGTGCAAGTGATTGGTGTGTATTTGATTTTTGAGATAACAATGGGTTCTGGGTTTCTGGAAAAAATCAATTCAAACAACCACCCAGGTCTGGGTTTTTGAAAACTTGTGTTGGGTTGGTAGGAGCCTGGCCCAGGGGTTTTGGTTGCTTGTAAAGCCAGGTATATATCTCAGTTCTTTAGCAAATACTTGAAATAAATAACAGCTGGGGCTGGGCATATATGTAAGTTCTTTAACCAATGCCCACCTAAATAACAGCTGATGGTTTGGTCTCATTTCAGTTAACTCGCAGGGATTTCCTGCAATGTTGTGCCCTAATTTGATTTTAAAGGAGAAATAAAACCCCACTTTGGGTATCTGAAATAAATAATAGTTAAAGAACTGTCCTTTCTGAGTATTTGAAGTTAAAGAACTGTCTGGGTCTGAGTTTTTTAAAACTAGTTTTGGGTGGGTACATGGTGAGGGTGGGTATTAAAAAACTTGATACCTGATTCTTATCTGCATGTAACCCATCTGATGCCCCAGGGGGGTTGATGCAAAATCTAATACACAGCCCACACTGGTTTAAGTCTGAGGAGATTGAAACTGTTTTGAAGACTTAAGATCTGTGGAGACAAAAGTTGACGTGAAATTCAATTTTATCAGAACACAAACAGAATTGCAATAGAGTGTATATCATTGTGGCTTATACCATTGCCATGCCATGTCAGTATTAGCTTGCATTAGATTTGAACTTGTACCATATTCTCTTTTTTAGTTTTGTGTATGTTATTCACCTGTTTGAAGCAATTTAATTTCCTGCAGTGCAAACATGGATGGATGATTTGACAAGCACAAATCCAAATCCTAAAGAAAAAATGTGCAAAACTATTGCACATCTTAGTGTAGTTGGTGGAATCTTGGCATACAAATGTAAACAAACATACATATCTTGAACCATATTGCATATACCCTCACCATAAACAATGAGGATCTTTCAACAACAAAAAAACTTACATCATCCATTAATTGACTCTTGCAGTTCCTCACCAATTTAAATTGGAGATATCAAAATGCAATCTAACTAGCAAAACTAAAGAAGACTCTCCTCCTCTTGGGAGTCACATCCTCAAACAAGACTAGAAGTGAGATGATAACAAAATAGCTTACTATCACAACAATTTGGTGAAAAGCTTCTATGGCAATTTAATAGGCTTTGTCCCTTGTATGTGATTGGACACCATCAAATTTTATCAAAATCAACTCCACTTCACGTGCGTTCTTATTCCAATAAGACCCCACTATCAAGAGCTTTACCCTACACATTCATCTGCTACCAAGATAAGCAAGGGACATGGCAACTTATATGTTTTGTTTCATTAGCTTCAAGGGATGCTACATTTCCAGGTTGTTCACAAGTCAAGAAAAGAGCTTCATGAAGGTTGCTACCAAGTTGATCGAGATCTTGATCACCTATAAGACCTTGTTTCAATTGACAAATAACAACTATTATCCCTACACATGCATTGATAAGATTCAATTCAAAAGCATCAAATTAATAAAAAGGGAAGTCAAATTTTAATATTGACACACCCTTCTACATGACAACTTCTTGATGTCCCTTCAATGTTACGCTGAAATATGAAAGGCACTATAGTTAGATGCTAATGATATGTCTAGTGAACTTTCTCCTGGTACAAACTTTTTGCATATATTATTGATTTTGGCAATTGATCATACATCTCTTGAGTAAAAAAAACATTTTATTAAAACTTTCAACTTTCATGGTATTAGAGCTTGTGCCAAGAGGGATAGAACAAGTTTTTTTTATGACTCTAGTTGAAAGGAAACAAGGTTGCCTAATTTTATTGTGTAGAGCTAAATAATTTTATCATCTCCAACAATGAATAAAAAGAGGGCAATGGTAGTGCAAAGTTGTCGAATCATTTGGAATAGTTGGTTACAACTCATAATTGCACTATCAACCACCGAGACTGAATATCACACTTATAGATGTGGCAAGAGATATCAAATGGTTGAGAGCATTGTTCGCATAATTAAAGATTGGTGACAAAAAACCCATAGTAATATTATGTGATAGTCATAATGCATTCAAGTTAATGAATAATCATATATATATAAAAAGCATATATAATTACAACATCACTTCATCAAAGTGAAAATAGAACAAAAAGAAATAAAAGTAGCATAATATGTGCATACATTTATACACACAAAGACTTATGACAAATGTCACTTTATTATTCTAGTTATATAATATGTTGATGATTGCAATGTTGTTAGCAATTTTTTACACCATTTATTTGATTTAAAATAAATGTTGAAAAAGGAGTTTGAAATGTTTCATGAAGGAGACATTAACTACTCTTTTAGCATACAAATCATTTGAAACAAACAAGTAAATTGGTTGATGCCATAATAATTAATCTATTTGACATGAGTTTTACAATTCAACATGATGAATTAATTATGCTCTACATACCCATGTAATCAAATATGAAATTATTTAAATATGATCATCCAAAAGATTCAAGAACTCTGAGATGAAACAAAAACCTAATACTCATGTGGTGGGCATCTTGAATAGTGTAATTGTTCACATTTCTCCATATTGTTTATGTACATAATGATTGGCACAAAACTCCTCTACATATGAAGAAGTACATTGGTAAGCTATGAAACAGTTAATATATAATAATGGGTACATTATTTTTTGTCCAACATTAGTGCATTTGGTTTTTTCCTAGATAATGTTAAATTCACCAGGTTCACAAGTTTACAAAAATGGAGAAATGGAAAAAAAAAATGTTTTCTTTGTGTTCACAAAATCTAGACCTTTTATCCAATGTTATTGCAGTTGTTTGGGTCTTATTTTACTTCTTAGTATACCACCTCAACTTCTTATTTTCACAGAAAAAATCATTTCAGTATTGAAACAATTATTCAATGACAAAATTGACATTAGGGTAAGACATTCATAAAAGTGGATAATTTTATTTATAAATATTGATCATTTAAGATAAATTAATCAAATATGTTGAAATTGTCCATCTTTCATGTTCAAGATGTTTAGCAAAATATACATGTAGTGGTGGAATGCATACATTGCATGGTTTCATTCTTTTAAGTAAAGAAACAAAATAGCATGGAAAGAAGCATGAAATTGCCCATCTTGATTAGTAAGTTAATTGCAGTAGTTGGAAGACTTGTACAATGAAATTGGAATGTGGAACAAGGTAAGCAAGGTTTTATTTTTTCAATTTTGTGATGTAGCTACACTAGCTATCATCCACTAGAGGATTTAGCCAAATTTGGCTATGGGTCAAAAAGAAAAGTAAAAACTTTTATTATGTTTTGGGTGACACCTACTCAAACTTATTGTCCAAATATGACAGTATTAAAAAAAAAAACTCAAAATCTGGTGACTAGCTTGGGTTTAATTTTTTCCACAAAAATCCTTTGTATGAGTTGTATCCTTTGTATGATTTCACCAAAAACATGAACCCTGGAAGGAAGCATTGAACAATATGACTTAATGTTGGTTAACGAATGGTGATCAAATGTAAACCATGGGAAAATTCGTTTCACATGAACTAACCCAATTAAAAATTTGCAACCACAATGTTACATTGTAAAAAATTGCATTCCTCATGTAAAGCATTAATTAAAGGAACCCTACCCAATTTCACATGCATTTTCAATTGAGAAGTTTTCAATGCAAAGTTCAATTCAAATTGAAGATTGCAAATAACATAGGCATAAATAAGGTTGTCACAAAGGGATGTGCATCTTAGCCACTAACCGTTTTTTTTGGTGCAAAAATTTTGCACTATTGCAAAATTTGGAAATCTTTTGTCACAAATTTCATGATTTTTTTGAAAAAAATGTCAAAAAGAAAAAAAGAAAACAAAAGGATGATTAAAATATTTCCTTTCATATTTATTTAATGGCCTAGGTGATCATCGATTGGCTTGGGTTATGGGTGATCGATCACCTTTAAATCCCATTGTTGGTCCCATCATGCATGGCACCCTCCATCACCCTTCTTGTCATCCCTAAATTCCTTCATCACTCCTTGCATTATGCCCACCACCTTTTTTCCCTTTCTTTCAAGTCATCTTGTGTTCAGGCCATCATCTATTGTGTTTATTGGCATCCCTAATGTGTCGACCACCGTTTTTTTCATGTTACTCATCATAATAAATTAGGTTGCATTAAACCAATTTTGTGTTGTTAAAAACAATCATACATGGCCATGCGAAAACACAAGACCTCACCTTGGGCTCTTGCCTGACATGGTTCCTTTTTTTCTACATAGCCCTGCTCCTTGGGCTTTACCCTAAACATAGTATCACATTCCAATGTTATGTTTTTTTTTGAGTGATGGGCAAATCAAATTAGCTCATTGCAGAACAAAAAATTGAACTTGAGAGGCACCTCACTCATCTAGTGAATAGAAGAGGTGAATAGGATTATTGGAGTCTACTTTTTTTTTCTAAGGAATTTTTGTGGAATTCTTGGTACCCATTTAACATATCCAGTAGTACAACAAATAAGCTGTTAGTACTGAACATAGACTAAGAAAAATTGGAGTCTTGTTTGTTTCTAATGAAGCTTATCATGGAAATTAAGAGAGTACCCAATTCACAAATGCAGCAAAAGCTCCAATTCCTATTCACAGACATGAAGAAATTGTTTTGTTGCTAAAGAATTTCAGATTAGAATGAAGAAAAATTGAAATTTTCTTTACAGTTTTTTTTTCCATCCCAACCCCAGCCCCCAACATCTGCATTGGATCTAGTAACCCACCAACCAGTTTGTTGCAGTTTGTAGCCCATGCAGCGTGTAGCACTAGCCCTGAGAGAGAGAGAGAGAGAGAGAGAGAGACGCCCATCAGTGTAAGCTGCTTGTCTTTGCTACCTGCGTTGTTTTCATCCCTTGAACATTTGCAAAGAGAGCAGGAGGAGGAGGAGGAGGAGGAGTTGTAGTAAAAAGCTTGTGGGGGTGTGATGGAGGCCGAGACAGGAAGAGGAGCAATGGTGGAGGCAATAATGAGCCCGGAAGTGGATATGGGTGGTGCTTACCCAGCAGCCAATTTCATTAGAGCTTCCGTGGTGCAAGCTTCCAGTATCTTCTATAATACTCCAGCCACTCTCGGTATGTTGGTTATACTTTGTGCCGTCATACACACACATGCACACACACACACAAACACTCTGTCTGTCTGTCTGTCTTTCTCAGAAGGCTTGTTTGTGGTGGCTTAGTGGGTGGGGTTCATGCGGTGGGTGATTTGTAGATAAGGTGGAGAGGCTGGTGGCCGAGGCAGCTGATCTGGGATCCCAATTGGTGGTGTTCCCTGAAGCTTTTGTTGGTGGGTATCCGAGGGGAAACTCTTTTGGTGCCGTAGTCGGAAGTCGATCGGCCAAAGGACGTGAAGACTACCGCAAATACCATGCGTCAGCTATTGACGTTCCAGGTCTGTCTTCTTGTATTTTATTATTTTGTTGTTGCACTCTAGACTCTGTTGTTCAATGTTGCAATTCGAGCCCTAACCCTAAATCCTGGAAGCTTTCTTTGTGTAAAGGAAACCTAATTCAAACTTTGCAGTCTGTTTGCAAATGAGTAGGACGTGGAGGAGGAGGACATGTTGGTTTTTGCACCTTGGTCTGTCTTGTTTTTTATTATTTTGTTGCAATCTAGACTCTGTTGTTCAATGTTGCAATTCATACCCTAACCCTAGGTCCTGGAAGCTTTCTTTGTATAAAGAAAAACTCGATTCAAACTTTGCAGTCTTTTTACAAATGAGGAGGAGGAAGAGGAGGAGATGTTGATTTTTGCATCTGGGTTTTGGAATTTCAGTTGCTCTATTTGATGTCAAATGAAGCAAAGCTCTTAATTCTAAGCAACCTCCATCTTCAAAATGGAATCAGCAGCCCTAAAATGGTGAAAAGACAGACAGTACAAAGATTATAAATGTCTGGCAAACTCTTCTTCTTCTACAAAAGCAATGCTCATAGACTGTTGAATCTGGTCCTTACTAGAACAGAGTCTGGAACTTTGAACCAGGAATCATGGAATGGCAGACCTCAAAAATCTGAGCACCTGTACCCTGACTTTTTTGATGTTGATCATTCAAAACCTTCTTCACCTTTGAACCTCAGGGGTTCCTGCAACTTTGAGTTTTCAAATTCTTGTTCCTCACAATATAGGACACTAAGTCTGGACTGGATACCATGGCAACTGAAATCAGGTATGGTGGCTTGTAGGTCCTGAAGTAGAAAGGCTGGCAAGCTTAGCAGGCAGGCAGAAAGTTGTTTTGGTAATAGGGGTGATTGAAAGGGATGGAGGAACTCTCTATTGTACTGTACTTTCTTTTGGTTCTGGGGGAGAGTTTCTTGGAAAGCACCGCAAGCTCATGCCCACGGCATCTGAGCGTCTCATCTGGGGATTTGGAGATGGATCAACTCTTCCTGTTTTCGAAACACCAATTGGAAGAGTTGGTGCTGTCATTTGCTGGGAAAATCGGATGCCTCTTCTTCGAACTGCAATGTATGCTAAAGGTGTGTTTGCAAAGCCCAGTTTTGAACCTCTAACTCAGCACTGATTCTTCTATGAGCTTGGTTATGAGCCAATCTACAGAGTGATTATGTTGCCCTGGAATGATCTTAGGAGCACAGTACTGGCAAATATCAAGAGGTTGGGTTCCTGCACAGGTGTTCAGCTCTATTGTGCACCAACAGCAGATGCCAGAAGCACATGGCAAGCTTCAATGCTCCACATTGCCTTAGAAGGTGGTTGTTTTGTACTGTCAGCCAACCAATTCTGCAGGCGGCAGGATTATCCTCCTGCACCTGAATATGTGTTTGGTGGCATGGGAGACCAGGAGCCTTCTCCTGAAGATGTCGTATGTGCGGGTGGCAGTGTTATCATCTCTCCTACAGGCACCATTCTTGCTGGTCCAAACTTTGAAGGTGAAGGGCTCATCACTGCAGATCTTGGTAAGCTCTAGCTTTCCTCAAGCTTCTTCTGTCACCTTGAAGTCCATTGAAAAACTCCCCAGTTCTAGAGTTACCTTTGGAAGTAACCACTTGTTCTAAAAGAGGAAAATGACCATCTATGCTTCAAGTTCTGTGGTTTAGTATTTTGGAGCCATACTTGAGACTGTTTGCTGTTTTTGGAGTTTTGCCAGTGGACTTGAAACTTTTCCAGAGAGAACTGAGATGGAAGTGTAGAATGCCCAAGATAGTTCAAGCACAATTCTGACGTAGATCATATGTCCTACTGCAGATCCAGCAGATATAGTAAGGGCAAAATTCGACTTTGATGTGATTGGTCATTATGCACGGCCTGATGTGCTACACTTGACAGTTCGAGATCAAGTACTTCCTCCTGTCAGCTTTACATCTAATCTTGCCTCAAACAGACATGATGTCCACAAAGAGAGGACAGATATATAATTATTCTGGTCCCATACTGTTGTCTATTCCAGTTCACATTCACACTGATCTTTTGTGCACAATATGGCAGTATAGACCATTGCTCCTGCTCAAGTTGACATTGCACGACCATGAGGTGGATAGAGCCATGAACAGTATCAGAAGTTGGTATCAGAACATTTTCAATGCCTTGATGATTTTCAATGCAGGTCTATTGAGGTCTAGGTTTCTAAGGATGATTCTGAGGTTTCTAAGGGTGATTTCTCAGCTTCTTTAAATCAAAATCTATGATTTTGCTGACACTCTGATATGGAAGAAACAAAATACTAATCCCTTGTGAACATCTGCTTCCAAAGAAAATAGAGTACTAAAGTTTTGGGTGTTCTCCTAAATTGCATCCTCACATGCCTCAGCCACAATTTCCTTGATCGATTCAAGTGAGAATGAAACCACTGAGAGAGCACAAAAGCATGTAAGTATGGAATAGCTAGGTCTGGGTGGACACCTGCCTTGATGTAGGAGTAAATTTGTGTGTAAGGTAGAAAAAGCTCCAGGATGCGGCCATTCCCAATATAAGGGGCCTACAATGAGGTGGTAGCCAAGTTTGGCCCTGTATCCTGTGAAGGCGCCCACCCATGGGCTTTCCCCAATGTGAAGTATGCAATAAATGTTGTTATGAACTTGAACATACTTAGCTCACAAGCTGTAGGAGAGGGGTGGTTCTTACACCTCTGCCTTAAGAGTCAGAGGGATCTTACAGTTACAAGTAGGCATAATTTTCCTCCCACTTTCAAGGAGTAGGTGTAAGATCCCACCTAGAAGGGATATTCATGGATAATGTGCTCTCCACATACTCTCCACGCACTTTACATTAGATGTAGGTGCTTTGTGACTGGAGAAGAGAACTGAAGTGACAAAGAGCTATGTAGATGAGTGAGCAAGAAATTAGTTTCAGAACTTTCGACATATTGAGTCTACACATTTTGTGTTTTATTCCCTGTTTGGTGAGGTGGGAAGTGGTACTAAGGTATATTTTTCTTTAGGACGACCTCAGTTGGCCTCCATCCCTTCCATTGAATCCTTCTTGCATAGATAAGCAATATTGTCTACATATCATAATCAACTTGACAATTGTTTGTCGAAAATTGATGTATCCTACATGTTTCTTGTTGAAATATGATAAAAAATACAATATACCAAAAGGAAGGGAAAGGATAATGTGCCATACCATAGCATGGACTGCTAGTTCAATCTTGAAATGTCACATATTTAATGATCAAAGTTGAAGAAAATTCTTTAGAGACTTGAGTTTGTATTATGGAGCCATAACAATTTTACTAAGTGCAAATAGACATTGCAAAAGTTTAAATGGGTTAAGGTAAGGTTAAGGGTATTGAGTTCATGCGAACTTTATTTGATGTAAAAGGACAAAATCTATTTATCAAGGAAGGTCATTAGTTAGTTTAGTTTATTTGTTGGTTTGAGATCTCCCAAACCATAGCCCCTCTTGTCGTGCTTTCGGTATTGTTGGGATGCCCTTGATGAATAGGGGTGAAACTTGTGCGGCATTATTTGTCCTAGGTTTAGGAATAAGGAATGAAACTAATAATATTTTGGTATTATGGTGTTTGAGTCCAAATTTTTTAAGGTGTATCAAAATCTTGTCATGGCGTCACGTTTTTCTGTCTTTTTTACCTAGTTTTTTTTAGCATGTAAAGACACATTTATGGATGATTATGATGGAATCTAGAATTGTATTGGTTTTAAATATAATCCTTTTGAAATTTTTGACAACTTTTGACTCATTATTTTTTATGTGGATCAAAATATAAGGTAAAAAAAAACTAGAATAAGGACTAAGCCCTTTACGTCATGTGTGGTACACCTTAAAAGATTTTCACTTGTCTAGGTTGTGTTGAATCCATTAAAATAATGATTGTGACATCCAAGCCTATAACAAAATTAGGGTTTGACTTTCGCATAACACCCTAGCCAAGGACCCTTAGAAGGTTTCTTATCTTTTTCATTTTGATTTATTTAATGTTATGTGGTTGGCTTTGTAAATTTAAGATCACCTTGTAAAAGTAGTTAATTTAAAAAAATTGGGGCCTATGTTTTTAGTAGGCTCTTTTTTCATGGCTACCAAAATGTCCCATGTCCTTTAGTTCATCATGTTTCATTCAACTTCATAGTTCCCATCACCCATTTTCCTTACCATGCTCCATCACAAACCTATCTTCCACCCCATCTCCCATGCAAACCATGAACCACCCACTAGTTCATGTTCCTATTCTAACAAACCACACACCACCTACTAGTCCCCCTTATTGACCCGCAGCCCTTTGTGTGAAAGTGGGGCCTTGATAACCCTACCTTTTCCCAAACCCCCTTCATCATGCACATGTAGGAGCTTTTCCCTTTTCCATTATATCAGCCCCTATAGTTGCTCATGATTAAAACCCCCCAACCTACCCCATCTCCTCAACACACTTGTAACTTCCACCGAATTTTTTTTGCCCCACCTATGGGCACTAATTTACCAATTAAGGGTTTGCTTTTGATCATCAACATTCCTATCAGGCATCTAATTCGTTTAATCTAAACCCTTGTGACCATTTTAACTCAATACCCTCCCTTGCTCCCACATCACTTACATTAACCTAAGCTTGGGTTTCATCATTTGATGTCTTCTGGTCCTTTTGTTTTTGTTTTTGTTTTTTTTATTGTACAACCGCATCCTTATTGCTCTATAGCTTGATGTACAAGTGTCATTTCATTTTCCATAAGAAAAGTTGGCATAGGACTAAACTATGATGTGGTAGCTTGACACTTGTTCCTCCTATTATTGGGCATATTCACAATCAAGGTACCCAAAAGGATGGTCTAATAAAAAAAGGACTATAAAAATTTATTTTTGATTTTTATTACATTTACTATTTCATGATTATAGTGGATTGGTATCTGACTATAATTAGAATGATATCATGTTAATATAATTAAAAAATCCAGCAACTTTTGATTCATTATTTTTTATGGGGATCAAAATATAAGGTAAAAAGGGATTGTAGTAAGGACTAGGCCCTTTTTCATTTTGTGTAGTACACCTTAAAGGATTTTCACGCATGTATGTTTGGCTATGTTCATATAATGCATTTGATTAAATAATGTAGGATATAAGAATTTTGAAAGTTACAAAATCCATTATGAAAGGGCTACAAGCAAAATGATTTTTATTTTATTTTTCCATTAGGTTGATTTTTTCTATTCATTAGGCTTAAAATTTGTGACCCCAAGTGCCGACAAAATGTGTAGGAAATTTTCATGTAAGGAAACATGTTAAATTGTACATAAAAACTTATGTATATTCATTTTTTACATTTTTCAAAAAAAAATTATGCATAATTACATATGCATGTGAAAAACCACCACCACCATGAAAATTATCATAATTTGAATTATCCAATATCTCACTTAAATTTATTCCATTTAGATTTTTTATTTGGAAGATAGCAAAAACAAAGTCCTTGAATCTTGTGGTGAAAAAGTTGTACCTTGGTTATGAATATGCCTTACCTCAATGGTGTCTTACTTTGCCCTTTCATGGTGGGGTAACAAGGCATAAGGAAACATAGATTTGATTTAAGCACTTTTTAACATGTGATTAAAAAAACTTACGAATTTTTTTTATTTTTTTTGTCGGCCCAAGTTTTGGTGGCAAGTTCAAACTTAATGCCATTTCCCCAACATGATCCTTTAGCTCATAAATGTTTAAATTTTCATAGTTTAGTTCTTGGATGTGTAGGGGAATATTTTCAAACATTCACATTTTGGCACCATTTTCCCCCACACCCACATCCTCCAACACCACCTTAGCTCTCACTACACCACACCTTAAATGAAATGGTTGCTTCCCACTTTTCCTAAAAGATTACAAGCCATACCAAAGACCTCAAACTTTCATTTGATTCCATCGAGCTGATATTCCAACACATGCCACAATTATTAGCAAGTGGTCCTTTTGGGATGGTTTGTAAACACCTTTGGGTAATTTTGTTCTCATATCACACATGGTCGCATTCCACTTTGAATTGCATGTGTCTTTGGAGCGGCCTACTTTTTAACCATGACCAAGCTTGTTAATGATACATTTTCACATATTTCTAGTTTCCCATTTCTAATATTATTTCATTAATTCAAATATCATTTTAGGTCCTTGTTCTTTCGTTTTAATGGAAATACCACATAAATTAATTGAAACAACATCCTATGTCTCCATATGTCTCATTTCAATTTTACATCCTAATTTTTAATTAAGAATAAGGAAAAAGACATTCTAAACAATTCTAAAATCCACTCTTCAATGCTACCCTCAAATGATATGCTCCAAATCAAAAAACATAATTAATATATTTCCTCCCAAAATTGGCTCATAACATATAAAAGAGTCTAAACAAGTCAAGTATCTCTTAAAACAACCTTTTTTTATGACCCCATAGTTCTTCCCATAATGTCCTTTTTCTTGTCCTACAATCCTCTTTTCAACTCTGGCCATCTCTAAATTCAATTAAGCAGTTATAACTAATTGTCATGTGTTGACTATCCTTTGGAACTCGGCTATTTGGAGGTCAAAAACTTCAAAGGCTCATAACTTCCCCAAATAGACTCCGAATTGGATGTTTCAAGGCTTCATTTTATAGCCCTTGGAAAGATCTTCCCAATGCCATATCAAACACCTCAATTGTGAAACTTCTGGTAGGTCTTGTCGGTTTGTCAAGATTGCCGGTTTGTCATGATGGCTTGTCATTTTGATAGGCACTTTCGCTAGGTATATTTTTGGTAAACACTTTGGTTAATCTTTTTACTAGTATATTAGTTATGTAATACACATAGTTTTTTTGTTGGTTAAATTATAATGTTTGACTTATTATTTCCTTCTAAATTACTAATAATTCCTTCACTTAACATTATGTATTAATTTTTTTTCATAACAAAACCTTCAGTTGGAGTTCGTCCCATTGCAATGGGGAAAACGTTGTATCGACTCACAAGCTGCACTTTATGCTTTCAATTTTGTGATGCCTTTGTAACACATGTTTCCCACACTAATTCAGAAATGTAACTAAGAATGAATGTGAAGTAATAATCTGTAGCATCAAATGCACCTTAGACCTTCACGCTAACTAAGTTGTTCTTTAATTAAACGTGGCAAATGCCTTCAATTCGATGTTAAAAGGGGTCATATTTCAAGAACCTCATGTAGTAGGTGGAGACATCATACAACTCATAACTTTTGTTTGTGCATTCTATGCATTTAAGTCTATCTTATTTTATAATCATTATAATCATGAAGGTAGATGTTATTGGTGGTTCAAAAGTGGCAAGAATCCCAATCCCAAAAATCCATATAAAGGTGAAAGCATGGTAATTAGGTGTCTCAAAAATGGCATTTGAAAGTCCATAATCTAACATTATTGATTTTTTTTGTAGTTATAACAATCATCAAACCATAAATCCCATAATTATCCCTTATGTTTTTAATCATAAATATTAATAAGACAACCTTTGAATATCCTTAAACATGTGATTGATCAAAAAATTCATGCAAAAGATTAATTTTTTTAATGTGAAATGGATTTTCAAGGATAAACCTTTACAATAATCATGTCATTTAAAACTTATATATATATATAAGGAATTTTCAATGCACTCCATTAATAAATTCTTCATTTGATGATGATTTTTTTTAATAAATTTTTTTGACATTACTTTGACATATTTTTTGAGTTCACATTTTTCATTTTTTCTATGCGACAAACATAGTGTTATCATTTCAAAAGTCCATTATGAGTCCATAATTTTCTTAGAATTCATCCAATTTTTTTGTGATGATTCCCATTAAAATCTATGACAACATGAATAATTTAAAAATTGATAATGTTAATTTTGAATATGGTTTTTAGTTTTACATTTGTATGTAATCCAGAAAAATTACAATTGTGATAGTCTAAATAGTCCCCCTATTCATGCTTTCACCTATAAATGGGAAAATTAACATTAGAATGGAAAAAAATGTTAAATACTAATGTTGAATGAGCTCTATGTGGTGATTAATCAATTAATAAAATCCATATGAAAGGTTGCCCTTTTTAAAAACAAAACTATTATACATGTTAAGGGGAAAACAATTATGAATCCAACAAAAAATGATAAAGATTGGGACTTTTGAAAATAAGACCCAAATTTGGTCATTCAAAAGTCCATAGTTATTTGTTGGTTAAATTTTTTGTTGTAATTTTTTTCAATCCATTTTTTTTCCCATCATGTGTTATATATTGAGTCCTAATAAAATATATTGAAATGAAATCTAATTAAAAAATGCATTTGAATGCTAATGTAGAACCCAAATTATATTCTATATGTCCACTTAAAAAATTCATTACAATATGATTGGTGTATGTTTATTGAATTTCACCCTTTAATAAATATTCTTATTCAAGTTGGCAATCTTAATCCATAAATATCTTTGTCAAATTGATGATTTTACAATGCATTTGTGGCATTTGAATAAAGTACATTTCGTAGAAAGTTCATAAGGACACAAAAAGTGAGCCATTATAGGTTGCATCTACCCATGAAGGTGGTGTCATAATCATCCTATCTGCCATGAAGATTTGACAAGGTGATCCTTTAGGAAACATTATTTTCTTTAGTTCATTTTAAAGCTTTACATTATATAGCTAGTCATATTCCTTCTTGTTTATTTCCATCCATTGTAGATGACACCCACATTAGAAGCCCCTCTTCAATTGTATCATCTACATATGAACATTTCTAAATTGAACGCAATGTGATATGTCTTTCTATTTAACCTTATAAATGTGTAACATGGTCCCCCTTTGGCTTGCCACTTGACTTCGACACCCCATCCCAATTTAACACTCCATTTGAAGGAATTAGAGTCTTGGGGGTTCCATTAGGCACCCCATCATTCACATCATGCTTCATCAAATATGCCTTGCTAGAGGATGTTCAACATGTCGGTCTTTTCTTTAGAATGAGTGAAATTTAGGTAGCCTTTGGAATTCTAATTCATTGTTTTGTGTAATGACCATCATATTGATTATAATGCATTCCTTTTTCTTCCACTTTCATAAAGTCTTTTATTTCCTAAAATTCTTCCCTCCTTTAAGTGTTTGGATGCCTTTTGGGTCCAAGATCCTTTGATAGCCCACAAAGACCTTTAGCTCGTAAATAAGTTTATCTCCCAATAGCTTTTGGTGGCATCGGGCTCGTACTAATAGTCACCATCACCTCAACAACCTACTTATGGAGTTGGGCCCTTGTAGTTTCAATCATAGTTGTTAGGTTTATGGTCAATCATTGTCCTTTCATTTTTCAGTTTTAACGCGAGTCAACAACAACACCTTCCTTTTCTAGCAAGACCTCAAGGGAGCTTGTGATCTTTTATCACCCTTAATTTTTGTATGTCTTCCTCCTTTTTAACAACTCATTGGGCAACAAATGGCTGAACTTTAAAATTCCATCTAAAAGCATTTACACCATCATATCCTTTTTGACATGTCACTACAACAACAAACGGCTATTTTGCAATCCACATATCATCGCAAACAACAAAGAAAGAAGTTCCCAAAAGCCCGCATTTGCGAACCATAATTATTCGCAAACTCTTAACCTTTTGCGATACAATAACATTTGCACTTGTACAATCGAATGTCCTTCACAACTCCCGAACTTGATACCATCGCAAAACATTTCCGATTATAACTGCTTCTATATACAATTTGCGATTAACATTACATTGGAAACTATTTGCAACAAACCCATCCCCGCAACGACTTAGCAAACTGACTCAAAAGCCTATCGGTTTCTGATACAAAACCTATCACAAACTTTTAGCGACATTTTGAGAATCCTAACAAGTTTGCGTTAGATCTTATATCAGATTTCGCAAACATGTTCTGGAATGATTTTACCCGTAAGAATGTAGCGATGTTTGTGACATGGTATTATTGGTCTTTTGGCTTTTGCAGTGTTGCGAAGATT
>Ga0209208_10000927_pt1 | contig 40066 bp, 12 predicted proteins | sample S1TSphfallax_3_FD_187694 | JGI IMG/M metagenome (GOLD analysis project Ga0209208, IMG submission 187694) | Host-associated microbial communities from peat moss isolated from Minnesota, USA - S1T2_Fd - Sphagnum fallax MG (SPAdes) (version 2) | ecosystem: Host-associated > Plants > Peat moss >... | reverse complement strand
AGTGTCTCTCTTGAAGTTGATCATCACATGTGATGTTGATTCATTCTCCATCATCACCAGCATCAATGAGGAGGAGGAGAGAGAGAGAATCCACCCATGATTCAAGTTGTAGTTATTGAATGATTTTTCATACATGCAGCCGAATTAGTGAGTAGCCTAGCAATCATTTCAAAATTCAAGGATCTGGAATGATTTCACGAGTTGCTACAGTAGCAGTAGGGAGTAGCGACCATTTGAGAGCCAAGAATCTGGAATGAATAAGAAGCAACAGGTCATGATGTCTGGGGGCGGGGGGGGGAGTCAAAACCCTAGCAGGCCACAATGAGCGACGCCGCAAGCCTCACCCTAATTCTCAGCAACTACCTGGTATCATCAGCTCTCCTCCTCCTCCAAGTTCTTCATCACCAATGCACCACGCTGAGGAGGCCTGAAGGGAGATCCATGGAACAGCTTCTCTTTTTGGTAATGCTTCAAATTCTTCTAACCCTTTTGTGTGTGAAAGCACTTGAGAGACCTACCTGTAAGAGGTTGATGAAAATTTCAACTAAACCCATTGTCATTTTGTACCCTAGTTGATTGGTTTTCTTTTTCTTCATCCGATTGGAGGCAGATGCAACAAATGAAGAACTGTTGGCTTGAGCAGTTTTGCTGCTCTGGTTTCACAGGAGTTTGTGGCTGGAACCAAGGGAAGTTGGGTTGTAATTTGATTCTGGGCAGTTTGGAAAACAACAACCACTACCTGGGATGCAACTCTCAAAGCTCTAGCTGTGCTCTCTCTCTTCTGTCATGGGGGACTCAGGCTTGCCTCCATGCTCTGGATGTTGGAACTACTGACAGTACAACAACATCAAAGCAACTCATAGTTGACAACAACATGGGTAGCAACATACCTTCATTCACTCATCACTTGCAACAGCATCAGCCTGAAGAGCAATATTTTCCATTTGAGAAGTTGTATCCAGCTCAATCTGGAGGTCTAGGGGGCATGGGAATTATCAGGGATAGCAAAAATCACAGATAACCATCCTCTAGAGCAAACTCATCTGCATGATGCTTGGGTCTCAGATACCATTCTCTCAGATGTCTCTTGGTGGGTTGGGCCTGGATGCTGCTGGTAACTGCATGTTGGGCAATTTTCCAGTCAAGCCATGAGCTCGCAGGGAATGAGGTCTGAAGTGTCAAGTGTACTTCAAGGTTTGCATGTTGATTATCACATGTCCATGAGATTCATGCTAGTGGACATTTGCAGTCACAGATATCTGTGAATGGAGAGTGTGGGGAGAGCTTGTTGTTCAGCACCCAGCAGAACAAGCTCCAGAAGTAAGCAAAGCTTCATTGGATCTCAAACTGGTGACTAAAACTTTTGAACTGTCATACAGCCGACCCAATTCTTAGTTATATAAAGTCCCTCAGGCACTTCCTTGACCAGCATTCTGTGTCTAAAGAAAGCTCCATGGAAACCATGAATGCAATGACTTGGCTGAAATTTTATGTCATCACCAGCTCAACTGAATAGAAAAGCAGAATCCTTTTATGGTACTGAAACAAGCAAGGGTTAATCCTTTGTTTTCTTTAAACTTTGGATACTCTTCTTGGAGCTTCAACATCTGTACTACCCATGGAGCTCCATTGTGCCACAATTGTTTGTGATTTTCAGAGCATCTTCAATGAAGGAAAGGAAATATAGGTATCAACTAATTCAGTAAGTATATTTGAGAGAACACGATATATACTTTCATTGCACTTATGCCATAAGATTGTTTGTGAATTCATTAACTGGAATGGTAATTTGGAACTTTTCAATTGTTTTCAAAACATCCCCAAATGCTAATCAATTTTAAGGAAGTTTGTAATGGCCTAACCTACTCAAGCAATGCAATACTCAAATATAAAATTAACATAATTCTAAAACTAAAATTGAAATATATGAAAATAAAAAAATTCCACAAATCAATATATAATTTCATCGTTAATCAATCAATCGACCATATCCAAAGCAAAAAAACAATTGCTAACAATGCAATTAATCATAATAATAATAATAGTAAATACTTGCTAAAAAAATATCAAAATTGTATTAGGACAATGTTCATTGTAATAACAATGTGTGAGCCAATTTGTGGTATATATTGTTCTTTTAGCTTTAGTTGATGCAAAAGGTAATCAATTTTATTCATTTGTCAACTTTTATAAAATAATAAATGTAATATGTGATGTGAATGAATGAAAGTTATTTTAGGGACAATATCATAATTGGTAGTGCACATGTTGGAACTAATATAGGCCTAAAAAAACATGCAGTTTGGTGATAAATCCCAAAATCACCCCAAAAACAAATTGAAAAGAAAAGAAAATAATTTTTTTTAATGTCAAAAAGCTCGGGCTCCACTTTTTGTTAGTCAATTTGTTTTTCTGCGTTGAAGATTAAGTTTCATAAATTTGTAAATTGAGTTTTTTTCCTTTCTTCAACTCCTTTTGCATTGGTCTTCTTGTGTTATTACTTGGGTCTATTAACATTCTTATTCGTTTTTCTTGTGTTAGTGGTTGCATTTTTTTTGTGTTGTTGTTTGGCAATAAGGAGTTATTCTTCCATTGTTTCTTAGGTCTTTTTGTGTTGTTGTTTGGTAACAAGTAATTTTTTAAATGATATATTCATTCCTTTTACATTGTTGCTTAGGTCCTCTTGCATTGTTATTTAGGTTTTTTAAATTGTTATTCATGTTTTCTTGGGTTGCAATTCATTCCTCTTGCTATTTGTCAAGTTGATGTTTCTCCCCCACTTGCTTTGTGCAAGTTGGGAATGATGGGCTTGGATGCACCATTGAGTTGCTTTTTCAAGTATGATCTTCAATCTATGCTTGCCATTTTTTGTTTCTTTGGTTTGAATGTGAATGTTTATTTTTTCATTTATTTTGGTGAAATGTTTTTTTAATTTTCCAAGTTCTTTTTTATTATTATTATTATTAAACTTGTCATCATTTTAACATTAGAAAATATGTTTGTTGTTTGCAAGAGTTATATATATATATATATTGTAGTTCATTTTCCATACTCATTTTTTACATGAAGAAAGGAGGACTAGGGAGTTATTTTGACCTTGTAAATGTTAAAATATGTTTTGAGTTGTATTGTTCGGGAGTGCCCCGTGTTCCAGAAATACTGGTGGTGGGCCAATCAAATGACTTCTTTTTAAAAAGAAATTAAAATTGTGGGTACACTTGTCACTAATTAATAGAAGTATGAAAAGGACCTAGGTTAGAACAATTTGAAGGTTCATTTGAACGGGATGAAGTTGTGAACATATGAAATTATGGAAGAAAAATCATTTTTTGTTATTTTTACCATTTTTGGTCATTTTTTATTTAAAATAATTTTGCTGAGAACAATTTTATTGTTGATAATTGACTTGTGAGAATCACCTTTGAGAATCAACTAGTCTTAAATTGGTGAGAATTGACACTAAAGGAACTAGTTAAATTTTGTTTTCAAATGTGTGATACCTTGCCCGATTCTTTTTTATGGGAAAAAAAAATACAAAACCTTTGCTTGAAGCAAGTTTGAAGCAAGTCTGATCCCATAAAACTTGGAGATCTTTGTATGTTTTTCCTCTAAAAGAGAAGTCAAACTTAGCGATCTTTGCATTTCAAATGCTTGAGCTTGATTTCTGTGGTTTCAGAAATTAGGTGATAGCAAAAACATTCTGAAGGATTTTCCTGAATCTTTGCTTCAAATTGCTGACGTTAAATTTTTGCTTTGGATGTGTGTCTGAGCTTGAATTTTATGTTTTGGAGATTGGGTGGAAGGAAAAATGGTTGAAGATCAATTCTTGCCAAGGTTTCATAAGCCAGGAGGCTTACTGCTACAAATTTGCAAGGGCCCACAAAGGTGGTCATGTAAGGGGCAGGGACATATAATTGTTTATCCCCAAAGGAATCATCAAAGTTTGTCAGTAAGTTTGTTGTTCTTTTCATTATGAGTTCTTATGTGATTCTTGACATTTGTCAGATGTTTTCTTCCTTTTCTTTAAAAGCTTTGTTAGTGGTGAAAAGGTAGAATGAAACCCACATGACTCCTGCATTCTCCTTTGGGATTCTCCTACCCTCTCCTCTGGCATTTGCTATCTTGGGACTCTGTAAAATGCTATATGAGGTGCAACAATAATGAGCAAGCAATTTGTAGCTTGTGAATGTTACGGATCTGATGGGAATTATTGTTTTGGTTTCTGCCCAGAAGACTTGAACAAGCTCAAGAGTTCATCAAAGGGTACATACTCAGGAGCTCCAGCAATGATCATGCAAAATGGTCAAGAATTTGGCAATTTGGGTTAGTGTGAGAAGTGGAAATGAGAGCAGTGAAGACGAGGACAAATGTATTTCCATCTCATTCTTCAGGATGTAGGGTTTAGGGTTTAAGATTTAGGAGGCCTTTAGAATGCTTTGTGAAGGGATCCATTTGGATGTGTGATTTTTTTTCGCATCAGGAAACTAACAAGGCATTTTACAAGTGATTGTTTGGCTTCTGCCAAAGTTCACTAAAAGGAGATTGCTGAGACCCGTGTCTTTAAAGCTAATATGCTTGGTATCTTGGTCACCTTGCTATTTTTTCCCCCTTACCTACCTTGCCCATCACATGCACTTGCACATTTTTTCATGCTTCTTTCACAATGTAGTCTTTTCTCCATCCAGACAAACTCCCTTACCAAATCAACCTCTTCAGGAAATGGTCAAAAGAACATGTCTTCTTATAATATTAGGATTACAATGATGTAACCATTCTTTGAAGAGAACAGCTGCTGATGATAGATCTGGGTTTTATGACCAGGGCTGACAAATGGAGGTCGAAAAAGCACGACACATGCCATAGAATGGACTGAGCTCAGAGCTAATTCTTGCACCACTTGCCTCTGACAATGCCAACCTTGATACAATCAAAACCAATGTCTTGAACAGGGTTCTTATCATAGCATCAACATTTACTCGAGCTCCACTGCATTATGCCATATGCAATATCTGATAGTGGGGTTCGACATGCAACAAGTTCCTATTAAGACCATGAGCCAAGTCAGAGTGGCATTTTGCATACATTACTTGATCGTGAGATACAGAAGACTTGTTCTCAGAAATCTCGGGAAGCAATTCCATTTTCCTCTTTCTTTCGCACATGATCTCCATGCCCTGCCAGGCCCACTTTCAACCCAATGGCCATCAAGGGCCCCATTGAACACAAGTCCTTCAGCATTTCAGCCTCCGTGGTGATTCCCAAGGACCTCATAACTGGACCATCAATTGATGTGTTCAGTATAAAGAGGAGAAGCAAAAAATGCGGTTTTTGTGCACTTTCTTAAAATCAAAGAAACTAAATAGAGGAGTACAATTTGAGAACATTTGTTGATGCAAACTTGCAACTAGGTTCATGCCCAGTGTGCCTGAGTTTTGACCTAAAATGATCTACATATTTTTTGTTAGCAATTATAGCAAAGTTATGGTTGTGTTGCCAATTTTTTCACTTGAAGAATAAATACAATTAGTAGATTGCAACTAGTGTTTTTTTTCTTGGGGGTCTATTTTATGATGTTGTTGAAGTAGGGATCACCCATAAGACAATTTAGCCGAATCTGGCTATAAACAAAATATGAAAGTAAAAAAGATTTAAGCATCCTTCTATATTGTTTGCTACCTAACTACTAGAACTTAACACAAAAATGTGGCAAAATTTTGCTAAGGAAAAAAAAGAAAAACGTTAATTACAAGCAGCGCAATCCTTGTTTTTTGTATGCAAGGTGTATGTTTTGTGATCATTCCTAATTTTTGCATTGTGTTTTAGATGGATTAACCTATTTACGGTCTTGTTGTGGAGTACAAATATGCAGTTGCTAGTTCAGAATATGAGCAACAGAAATGTTGATTATTGAATTGGAGACTCGATTGCAACTATTTGGAAGTTCATGAATCCTCATCATTGTAGAAAGTGAGGCTTTCCATTAAAAAAGTCTTGCACTCACAAATCCACACAAAATGCACACTTTTTCTTAAAGGATTGTAATATTTTGCTCCTCAAATATTGCACATAACAGACTTGGTGATTACGAAACCGGAAGAAAGAGTATAATATGGTGCTTATACCTAATTTGCACACTGAATTTGCTACACTTAACTGTAATTTGTTTAGTGTAGCAAATGAATGAGATTTTTTGGGGTTTCTCATTGGCAAAATTTGGAAGAAAATATATCATTTTTAAAAAATCACAAGATTCTATGTTAGATTCCAGTAGACAACCCACAAATATATTATATAAATGGATGCTTGAATTTTTTTACTTTCATATTTTTAATAGCCAAGTTTGGCTAAATTGTCTTATGGGTGATTGCCGTGGAAATGTAGTCGAGTTTTACACTAAACAAAACAACAACAAAATCCAAAATATTCCCAATTTCTTTGTCAAAAAATGGTGAAATTTTGCCAGAAAAAAAATAGTGGGTTTTACACCTATGTGTCTACCTAGGGGCTTACTTATTATTATATTATGATATATTTAAGGGAGATTTAGGAATTACATAAAGCTTATATAAGTGGTTACTTTGAGATTATTTAAGGTATTATTTAGGGAGTTACCTAAGGCCTATCTAGGGATTATTTAAGAAATATTGGATATTTAAGGATTATCGTAGTACCTTGGCCATTTCAACACATTTCCATTGAATAATTGATTAGTTTTGAAATTTTCATTTCAACAAATGGAATATTGCAAAATATTCACTATTCTCCTTCACAATATTTTTTGATTTGGAAGAAATAATTTTTGAAAATTTCCAAATTTCTGGAAATAATATAAATAGTGTTGAATTGGCCAAGGTACTAGGGTATTTAGGGAGCTACTTAGGTGTTATGTAGGGCATTCAAGGAAATATTTAAAAATCTTGCCTAGTCTATGGGATATTTAAGGATTATTTAAAAAGCTACATAAAATTCAACTAGGGATTCTGTTATCCTAAAGTCAATTTCGTCATTAAATAATCCTCAAAATAGTGAAATGAAAATTTGTGAAAATATGAGGTTGACGTGCTGAAAATCATCATAATTATCATAGGTTACAATGTGAATACTTTCACTATTCATATAGCAATATTATAGTAAATGATGGAAAATATATATAATTTCAAAATTAAACAACGAATTCATTTTTTGAGAAAAAATAATTTTTCGTTCTATCAATGTGGAAACCGACCCTAGGCTATTGTACCTAAAGATTATCAAAAGCTTACTTAAGAGGCTACATAAGGCCTACCTAAAGGGCTATCTGTAAAGACAACTAGGGGCCTACATGGGTTATGTGATATCTAGGGGCTACTTTAGGGGGTTACCTAAGGAAACACCTAGGAACCTACGCTTATGGGATACCTCAAGGCTATTTAAGAAGTAACATAAAATTTTACATAATCTTTAAGTATCCTTTAAATAGCTCTTAAATAGCCCCATAAATAGGCCCTTAGATATTCACTAACTTAGGAAGTCCCTATATAGTTTCCTAAGTAGCCCTTAAATAGCTTCAAAAATAGGCCCCCTAAATATCCTTTAACTTAGGAAGTTCGTAGGTGATTTCTTAAATAAACTTTATGTAACCCTTCTGAATAGTCCTTAGGTATCCCCTAACCAAAGTATGCCTTTAAGTAATCTTTATGTATCCCTTTAGTCAACCCTTAGGTACCCCCTAAACAGCCCCTTCTACATAACCCCATAGTTAAATTGATTATAGGTATCCCCTAAATACGCATTTATGGGATCCCATAAATAGTTCGTTTAATTTAGGAAATCCCTTTATAACCCCCGGGTAAACCATGTGTAACCTTTTAAATATTCCTTAGGTAAACCTCAAGATGGCCTATTTAGTCCCCCCATTTTGTAACTTGGTGATTTTTTTAAAATGAAAATAATGAAAAATATATAATTTTAAAAGATTTTATGCATATATAGACCTAAGCACTTCTTAGGTTGCCACTTATACTAGCACTTTTGTAAAAATGTTACAACCCACTTAAGACAATCACCATGAATATTAACTAATGTTAGGAATCCTTGCCAATGGACCTATTTGAAAAATCTGAAAAATAACCTTAATTAACATTCATCAAGCTCCCACAAAATTCATGATTTTTCTTTCAGCAATTACATTATTGTTGGCACAAAAAATTGGTAAATAACTAATAATATCATTGATGATACACCTATTTGGAAATAATGTTGTAACACATTAGGCTTAAATATAACAAGGTAAATGAACAATGTGAAACTTTTTAAAATTTGACAAACACTATGAGAAAAAGGGTATTTGCAACTGGCCTTTGCAACTCATTGTATTTATTATACACTTGAATGTTAATAGACAAGTTGCATGAGTTGCAAAGTTGCAACTCACCATATATATAGCACAATTCATTGCAACTCAATTGCAACTTTGTCAAAACAATTAATTTTCAACTATTTTGCAACTCCATTATAATTGCACCCATGATGTCATGTTGATGACATTGATTTTCATCCATCTATTAAAATTTGACATGTGACATTATGAAGATTTTTGGACATAATTTTTTTTGTCAAAATATTGATCTCCATCATTCATTATAATTGTTAATGATGGTCTTTTATTGTGACACGTGGCACAACAAAAATTTGTCACATGGCATATTAATTACATTTTGAAAAATAATATTATTAGTTATTTTAGTAGTTAGGTAAGTCGTACGTAACCATAGGTAGGTAGGTAGGTCTTAAGATTTACATATTTCTACATTTACTTAAAAGCTACCCACCTACCTACTTAGGTAGGTAGAAAAATAATACCTATTTACTTGCATAGGTAGGTAAATTAGGTAGGAAAGCACAAGACTAAGTGAACTAAAGAATAGCCATGAAATATTTTTTAAAAATTTATATTTTTCTTTTAAGTTAAGCTTTTTTGAGCTCATCCCAAAATAACACTTGTATTTTAATGTGAAATAATAAGAAAATAAACCTTCTTTATATAGTTTGTAACATGGGATTCAAAGACAAAGCATATGGGTTAAATTTTTAAATTATTCTTTAATTGCAAATTAAATTGCAATTGAGTTGCAACTATAACACTTAAATGCTCAAGGTAAGCCAGATCCAAGGGGAGGGTTTCATTGTTTTTGGTGTCCAAAAACAATTTGAACCCCTCTTATTAGCACCTTTGGGGCACTAAAATTTGTCAAAAACGAAATAAAACCGAGAAAGTTATGAACCCCCAAAGTAGAGTGGGTCAAGAACTCAAAAAATAAACCACCGAACATTACAAAGGTCAATTCCCAAACACCTAAAAGAATCTTTGTATGTTGTGCTATTGCTATAAGAATTTTTAAATGATTTGCAAAACTTTAGGTGCACTCCTATAACACTTTAAATTATTTTAAATGAATAAGAAATAAGAAAGTTACAAGATTTGAAAGTAGGAGGGGTCCAAAAAGGGGAAAAAAAAGAAAAAAAAATGTTTTGTAAGTTGAAAAGCTTATTTGTCTTCTTGTTATTTTTTCATTACTCCTTTTCCTTTGCACTTCAAAGATGATTTTGAAAGCTTGAGGTAGCGTTCCCATAACAATTTAAATCATTCAAAATGAAACACATATGATGAAGATATAAACAATTGATTAATATGTATATTTATTAAGTTATAAGTAGTATCGTGGTAGTTGAATAGTAGTACTTTAATAGTGGCACATTAGTGACCGTACGAATTGTATCAATGAGAATTATAATCGAAAACTAGTTGCAAATGTATCTTACAATGGGTGGTGGAAATGTTTACACATGGCATGCTTGCATGTATGTACATTGTACCTAATTGCAACATAGTTGTTGCTTTAATGGCACATTTACAACAATCTTAAAGTAGTTGCCACATGCAACTACAATGCACCTCCTAAAAAAGTCAAACATGGTTGACTACATATGTATGCACAATGTGAATAAATTACCACATAGAATATCCATTTTCAACTCACTTGTAACTATAATACAATTAACTAATTTTCTAACATGACAATTTATTTACAAATAGACTATATTTCTATTGGGATAGTTGCACATTAGTTGTAATACCCAATAAATAGTTACACAATAATTATATATGAGTTGTTTTTTGAATTTTAGTTACAAGGTAGTGTGGTTTCCACAAACGTGATTTTTCACAGGGATATGGTATTGGTGTTTATTTATCAAAGAAAACACATAATTGAAACACACATTGCACAATCCTTGAGCCCATTCCTTAACTCCTAACATTTGTGGTCCAAATTTAGTAAAAGGTTTGAAAGATACATAAATGAATTTTTAAATTAATATATCTACCTTCATTTACACAAAGTAATCACAAATGGAAATAATGTAATTTGAATTCAACTTATAATCTAAATTATTGAGCATATAATTAGGCAAAGGTATATTAAAAAAAATTCAAATGACGTAAAAAAAAAAAAAGATGGCAACTCATTGAAATAATATATAATCTATCATTTATTTTAAAATTGAATTATGAGAACATGTATTTTAACTATTTTCAATATAATAATATATTTAATATCATATTATATCATAACAAAACAAAAAAAAATCCTTTATATTAATTTTTTGTAAAATATTTAAAAAGTAACTTTCCATACCATATAATCATCACAAATTGAACCATCACAAATGGTCCAAATTCATTTGAAGAGTTTGTATCTCCACACATATTTTTGTAGGCTCTTATGGCATTGCATCATGGTGAAATTTTTTGTAAACTCCTTTAATCTTTTGAAAAGTTCCCTTTCTATGTTGGAGTATACATTTTTCAAAATTTTATAGGCATGTAAATGAGAAACACATTTGATTGGGGATTGTGACTGAATGTATTATTTCGATATATCTTGAAATCATTCAAACAATATAAAGAATATCCATTCACCTTTTATTTCTTGGGTAAATCTTTTATTCCTCTTACCTTTCATTAAGTCTTGAACATGCCTTCATTTGTTTCTTTGACAAGGTCACAAGCCCATGAGTAAGGTTATAAAACTTACCTCATTTGAAAATTGATGAATATTTTCATCATTGGTGTGAAGCTTCATTTGAACAACCCATAGGTTTCAAGCATTTTGACAAGGTTCCTTCCACTAGTTTTGATTTAAAGCCTTTATTGTTAAAAGGGCATAAACTTATGTCTTAATTGTGGTTTTAGTTGCAAGCTTCAAGGCAAGAATTATAATTGCACATGTTTGTTAATGCAAGGATGGAATGAATTTACTCCTTACCCAAGTGCCACAAAATTCAAGTTTTTTCCAAAATGTTTATAGCCAACCATAAGCCAACTTCATATCAAGCTTGTTTACATGCATAAAACCAACTGGCAAGATATAAGACATATAAAAAACCTTTCATTTATAGTTGTTTATAGTTCATTGTAAATAATTGCTTATTGAACTTGTTTTCAAGCACGAAAACAACCAACTAAAAATGAGACACCCAAAAATGTCCTCCATGCACAATTTGCACTATCAATAAAGAAAAAATTAACAAAATGCAATAATAATAATAATAATAATAATTAAATAAGATCAAAGTTCATGATAAATGTCATTTAAAAAATGTGGATACAACATATCAACTTGGCAAATGAAACATGAAGAAACAAATAATGAAATATGGGGACAAATCAATATGACAAAATCAAATCAAATCATTATAACAAGGCTAAATTGGATGCATCCCTTTTCGCAATAAAACATATACACATGAAACAAGCAAGTTGGCAAATATGAAAGAAAATAAACTTCTTCACTTCTTTGGAACATTCAAAAGTTAAAGTATTGAAAATCAAATTGTTTGTTCACAATTTGTTGCACAATATATTTTAGCAACCAGTTGGAAGATTATTAAACGAACTAAATAATGTTCTTATCATAATCATAAATTTTTTGGAGCATGATTTAGCAATAGTAGTTGCGTGAAATCTATTTTTCATAGGTTTGTATTTTTTAGATATAAATGTCATGCATTTAGAATACATATGAAACACATATAAATAAAATGAAAAAAATTATCCATAGTAAAAGAATTCATCCTATTTATATGTATTTTATACATGTGTCTCGTACATTTACACACACAACATTTGTGTTTAAATAATACAAACCTAAAAATAAATAAAACCCACACAATAACTATTATCAAATTATGGCCTATGAAATTTGTGATTATTTTCATCTAAGAATTAACAAATGGAGAAGAGTTTTTTAAAAATCAATTACGTGTATTTTTGCAACATCACATGTGTAGAACATACAACAAATGATACATGTGAAAATAAACATGATTGGCATCCAGGTAAAAAATAATTAGGGTAAAAAAAATTAAAACTCTAAACCCTAACTACACTGCCATATGGATTGCCACTTTTGTGTGTTATTGACTGCATCATTGTTGTCTCACAATGGCATTTGTTTCCCAACTTCTATTGTTGATGTTGCTTTGAAGCTTGCATAAATTAATAAAAAACTTCACTTGACAATGTAGATATCCATGAACAAGAAGCCAAAAAAGTCTTCCATTGTTGTCCAAGACCAAAAAAAGGTTGAAAAAACATTTGAGTAATTATCTCATGCTAAAGGTTAGACTTATTTATTTGAAGTTATTAGGTTTTGGTGACATTGAAAATTCACCTTTTCTTGTGGAAAATGTTATTGTCTTTTTTTTCTTTGTGTTTATCTAATGTTTTCTTCTTATGATTTGTTTATTGAATTTATTTTGTTGCTAAGGGTATTCGTTGTGCATTGTGTTTACTAGAGCCCAAAAGAGGAAACATGTGCAATGGATTAAAAAAATTGGTTTGCCTCAAAGAAAAGTTTGTGCAATAAAGGATCAAGTTTTTTGTCCTCTTTCATTTTTTTGACCTTTTTGTTGACCCATTGCTCTTATTCACCAATGGAATAAATATGGTATAATGCAAAAGTTCTTTTCCTTTCTTGTTTTTTTGGCCTCTTTACAGACCCATAGTTGTTTTCACCATCTTTATCAAATACATATTTTTCTTTCCTTTATGGGCCCACATGACTTTTGTCTTTTTGTTCTACATCTATTTTCTTCCATCCAGAGCGAATGGGGGAAAATAATCTCATCATTTATCTATTTATTTAATAACTTTATGTAACATGAAAACAAGAATAAAATTTTGTGTTGTGTTTACTACCCACACGGGCTTCTTGTGATACTACATTATTTGAAAGGATTTTTTTTAATGTCCATGCAAGTTAGAAACAAAAATTGTGGTAGGAGTTTTTATTGGATCTTTTACAATAGAGAGATCCAATACAAAGGAAGTAACAAAACATCAATTTTATCATACTTCATATGTCAATTGAATCATATTATTATTATTAATGTCAATCTTATTGTTCTATGTGGTTGTTTTTGGCCTTTTTGTGGACCCATAGTTCTTTTCACCATTTTTGTCAACCAACTACATGTCATTTGACATTTGAATTTATATTCATATGTTTTTTTCCCTTATGGGTTCACATGACTTTTGTCCCTTTGTTCTACATCATTTTTCTTCCGTCTAGTGCTAATGGGGGAAAAACATATCATCATTTACTTTTTTAATGGTTCTATGGAGCATGGAAACAAGAATATACTTTTGCGTTGTGTTTATTGCCCACATGAACTTCTAATATGTGATCAAACCACGTTATTCAAAAGGATTTTTTTTTGTTATCCTTGCAAGTTAATAACACAAATTGTGGTAGGAGGTTTTTTCCAGATCTCTCACAACATTGAGATCCCATACAATGGAGGTAACATAACATAAACCCTATTAAAATTCAGATGTCAATTAAATCATATTTTATTGTTTTTTATTTGTTGCTATATTGTCATGGCCTAAACAATTATATGAAGTATGGATTTCTATGCAATAACAATTAATTTCACATTATTTAATAGGTGGATGAAAAAGGTAAGTGTAATTTTTTTATTTTTATAATAAGTTTTATGCATGGTGAAGGTAACAATTCATTGTTTATTGTACCAAGTGGAAACAATAACAATTCAAGTCATAAGCAACATGTCAAGGCAAGATTGCAAACAACTGTTGGGATTGAAATCTAAATGATGTTTCTTGAATTGGGTTCCTTGGGCATTATGTGTATCCATATAGGGATTGAGGGTGGTTAGTTGGGCATTTTGAATGTATGTATGCAAGAAGGGAGGGGTGCATTGTGTTGTTGGAATTTCAAAGTGGAAGATGTGGAATCAACATATTATGAACATAGTGATTATATCCTAAACATATAATGTATATCATGTCCAGAAAGGTCTCATAGTATTCTCATTTTGTGTGTATGTTTAGCATTAGACAATTGAGTTCATTCTTTTAATTAATCCTTGCATTTCGACATAAGGATTATGCATTACATCCCATTGAATTTGGGCCTTTGAAAATGATTTTAGCATGGACAACTTCTTTTAGTTTAAGTTAATTAAATAAAAAGATACATACCCGTTTTTAACCCCAACCATGGGTATATGATAGAGGGCATCCATACCCTACCCATCTACCAGAAATCATAAATTTTTTATACCCAGACCTTAACCTAATGGAGAAAAAAAAAATGCTAATATATCCTTACCCCTCTAGATAAATAAATTAAAATTTTTATATATCCTTACCCTTTGGATATATCAAAAACAATATACCCGCACAACATTGGTCCATACACACTAGACTGTCCCATAGCACTAGAGCCAATTTGTTTATTATTGTATATAACCATGATCTGCCAAAAATTTCAGAATTAAAAAACCAAGTGCCAAAGTTAAGATTTAAATTTTAATTAATTATTCGATAGTCTGTTGCCAAAATGATAAAGGTACTACAATATTTCCTAGTTAGAGATGTGAATAAATTTTCACTCATCCATAGCCATTTGAGATATGCTGTAACAAGGGGGGAAAAGAGCTCTCCTCTTCATTACCTAATGAACTTATGAGCAGCCATTGCATTTTGCAAAATGCCCTTGCAAATGGCCAGAACAAACTGCCCATCATCTTATGACAAAAAATTGTAAGATATAATTTCTCATCCCCATTGGAAGATGTAGAAAAAAGTGGTGATCATCCCTAGGAAGATTTAGCCAAATCTAATTAGTTATAAATCAGAAATCAATTATAAATGTTTTTTTTTAATTTTTTAATTTTTTAATTTTTATCATTCTTCTATATTTTTGGCTACTCCATGAAAACCAATTTCAGCAACTTGGCCACCCAAAAAAAAGAGGGTGTTGTGTGAAGTAAAATGGCTCTTTTTGAGAAAAAAATTGGCCCATTCTCACCACATTTTTTTTAAGTTGCCATATTTAGACAATAGGTTTACAATGTTGCCAAATCATAGTATCATTTCTAAACTTTTATACGTAGTCAAATTTGGCTAAGTCCTCTTGTGGATGATCGCAAACCCACCTACCTCACAAATTTGAAAAGAAAAAAACACTGCAAAAGTATATGAATATGAAGAATTTTTCTTTTCTTTTTCCCCTCACTCACTTCTGGTGACTGAAAACCTCTAAAATCAAATCTTTGTTGAATATTTAATATTTAATATTTCTTTTTGGCAATATTTTACTGCAAAAAATAAAAAACACTGCCATACATACCAGTGTTGTTGTTTTTTTTTTTTTTTTTTTTTTTTCTGGTCAATTTTGTGGTGTAGCCAAAGTGGCAATCATTCATAAGAAAACTTAATCATATTTGGCTATAAAACAAATATGGAAGTTTCAAAAATTGAAGCATTCTAGAATATTTGGTCATGACCAGGGGTTGAGGGTTTTCAAAATATTACCAGGGCTGAGGGTCAAGGTTTCTTTGGGAATAATGTAAATATGTTGGTCCTTTGACCCTTGGTTATGCAAATATTTTTGTAACACCATCAATGGTCAAAGGGTAATGACCTTTTTGCTCTTCCATAAGCCTAATAATTTATATGGTGAAAACACCAAGCTTCCAAAGTGACTCTCCTATCTGGTTGCAACACCAAGCTTCCAACATTTGTGGCTTTTGCAATGTTTCAAAGATGAATGTGATCCATGGTTGCAACACGAGTGTTCTTTGGCAGAATTTTCATTGTGGGTGTATCCTTACGGGTGCATGTAATGGCAAACAATGGAAGTTTCATGCTTTCATGGTGACAAGGTGTGAGGTCATTTGTGCTTGGTCAATGCCTTATTGTCCACCCAAAGAACCATTTAGTCCAAATAAGAGACAATGGCTTCACAACTTTTGTAAAGGTTTATCTGAATACATGTCCTAAATTACATAAGTTGTTAACTCATGAGCTCATACAATCTTCAAAGCCCCCTTTCCAAAGCTTTGGACAACACATCATGTGGCCACCATGACGATTACAAGAAGTGACATTGATTTGAACTTTAGCTCCCCTCTACTAGCAAGAAGCCCATCATTTCAACTAGGTGCTAGCTTGCTAATCGCTTACCCACTTGTGACATACATCTTCAAATTGGGGCTAGGCCACTCATTTTGACACCAACCTACACCCCTCTTGTAACCCCATTCATTGGTTCCTATTGATGTCTCAAGCCTAAAATTTGCATTACACAATTCTATTAAGCTTGAAAACATTGTGCCAACAAGCCATACCATGCCTCCTACTTCAATTTGTGACAAGTTACTCCATAATTGAATAGAGTGGTTATTATAATTGGCACTATTTAAGCGATTACAAGACATTTGGAAATTTGATGTTGAAGCTCTTGAACGTAGTGTTTGGTGATTTATTTGGGCTTAGGGCAAAGAAAATCACTTTTTTAATTTATCACATAAGTATTGTGAAGTTTTACTCCAAAAAAATTGTATTAATGAAAGGAGATAGTTGCTATGTTGTAGGGAAAATGTAGACAACTCCTTTAAGCAAAGCTTAAACAACTAAGTATTAATGTAAGAAAGCCATGTCTCATTTGAAAGGCTATGTAAACTCCATGTAAATTTTGTGAAGAAATGTAATTGTTAGGGGGACCTTTCAATACAATTCCTAAACTTGATATATTAATTCATTTCTAAATATGTCCAAACATGGTTATAGCCATAAGATGTAGTTTAACATGATTTTAAATGGAGGGTGTGCTTGTACCAATCAAAGATGAGGTGTTGAAACAAACATTTGAAAAATTCAAATCAACTTTTCAAACTACACGTGAATGATTTGTTTTGACAAAGAAGGTGACTTGGCAATGTTAATGGTCTTTGGAGGGCATATGAAGGAGTGGGAGACATTTCAAAGATGATGACTTTCAAGATGTGACAATAATAAATTAAGGAATGTTAAGATATCATTTATTATTTGCATGGTATGAAGTTTTTAAATGGGGCGATGCACACACAAATTGCACACAAGAGCCAAAACTACTCAAGATCATTGGGACATAATTTATTTTCAAGGGAAGCATGATATTTTTTGTCAATCTATTAGATCTTGACTTTTATAGGAGTTCCACAATAGATTTGCAAAGGCCAATTTGCAAGGAAATTCACAATAATTTTTTTTGTATAAGCAAGCAACTAGCAATATTGCCCCATAATTTTTAGGAAGGACACCCATGACTATTACAAAATTGTTATGTATGTTAAACTTATGTAAAAGAGTTTATTATAAGTGTTCATTTACATCCCATACCACTTTTGGGACCTTTTGAGAATTGGGGACTTGTCCTGATTGGCCCATTCCCATGACTAGAAGGGGGCATGGGTAAACACATGATAAAATGAGCTAATTGCACACCTTGAACAACTCGAGAATGATATGATTCTTGTATCAAATGCATTACTATAATGTTTGGGGCATTGTGAAATATAATTTTAAACAATGACACCCAATTCTTAAGTGAGGTTGTGGAGGACTTATTTGCATGTCTTGCAAGTAGACATAAGTTCACCGCTATTGATAAACTATAATGGAAAAAACAAACAATTTTTTTTGTTTTTCGATAACAAAAGAAACTAAGATCCTAAAACAAACATTTATGACTAAGATCACAAGATCCATGATGTCATGTGGTATACAACATGGCATACAAAATAACCACGGGCTATTCACCTTTTCAATTGGCATATGGGGCACGAAAACAATTCTATTGATTGAGTTGGAAATAATGACCTTACTACACATTACAATAAGAATAATATTTTTACTAAATGAATCACAACATCATGTTCTTAAAATTTAATGAGTTGAACAAAATGCAATTTATCATTGACCAATTTAATCCAACAAACTGGTGTAGGTTAAAGGCACTAATTTTATCTTTGAACACTATGAAAAATTGTCTTCACAAAATTTTCGCTACCATGTAACTAGGTGTTTGAAACAATTAATGTGCAATTACATTCCAAGTATTCCACAAAGATACAAAAAATTACAAGATAAAATGCCACGTCAAAAGTTCATAAAGTTCCATTGTGGTTGCATGTCAATTGTAAGATGGACCATCATATGGATGTAATACATGTCATATATATAGTTGATGTCAACCGTATTTTGACTTTGTGGGCAAGTTGCATGAAAGTTGTAAGTGACAATCACCATACAATTAGAAAAAATGTAGCATTCAATTAACAATTACTTTGCAACTAGCATATGGTATTGATGCATATAATCATGCCACATGTATGCATTGCCATTGTCCATTAGATCTAAACCTTTTAAATGCTTTACAACTAGTTATCAACTACTATGTTATCAAATGTCCTCTACAACTAATGTATAATTATATTTCCACTCCCCACACAAATTTCAATTTTCAAATTTGTGTGGGATATGTAAGGCCATGTGACATAGAGTTATAGGTCTTTGTAGATCTTGTGATTTAAATCTATGATTATTCCGCATTTGTGCTTAATGCAAAAATATATAAATGATGAATAAGGAGATTGTTGTTCTCTTTAATTTTAAACTTGTTGGTTTTTTATGAGCCAACTAGGAGACATATTACATAACATTTTTTTCATTTCAACTTCTAGTTCAAAGAATGAAACTTTCAAGTTAGAAAAAATAAAATTGCATTATTATTTAAATAGCATAAACTGAAAACCATTTTTTGGTTATTCATTTATTTTTTTGAGCAAATTTTTTTTTCCTCCATTGATTGAAACCATCAAAGTTGTATCCTTTATGATTATTGAAATTATAAGATATTTCAATTTTTTGGTGTAATGAGTAAACATATTCAAGTTCAACATTAATGGTGTTTTGTGCATTTGCATTATCATTCATTATTCTTGTGCATATAAATATTATGTTGTTAAGTTGCTAATTTTTATATAACTAAAATGAAATATTGATTATGTATTTTGATGGTGTAGGTCCCAAGGCATCTAAATCCAATAGACTTTTGTGTTCAAACAAAAAATACAAAGGTAAGTTTACATCCACATGTGAAAAGATTCAAAACAAATGTACTTCATTTTTTTAATGAATTTGAATGGTTGTTTATAAATGAGATTGAAATAATGTATACATTGTATTGCTAATATTAGTGTCTTGTACATGTCTAAATCCAAACATATTATGTATTGCATTTCTTTGAAGCAAGCAACATAATTGTGGACTATGAACTTCTTTAGTTTAAGCCTTAAATAATCTATGAAAACTTTTTATGTGGTTTCTTGGTTTCTTTATACTACAATCTCAAGACTTTATCCTTTATAGCCCTCATCTTGGCATGGATGATTAATTCATAACGCTTCCATTGCATCAACCTTATGGAAATGTTATCTTCCTCTACAAGGGATGTCATTAACATGTTAATGTCTCATTGATTATAATTTCCTTTTAAATAATTGGTATTGTGCCAAGTTAATTCCTCAACTGGACATAAATAACAATCATGATCTAGAAAATACACACCTTTTTGTTGTCAATTAAACAAGTACATGTTAGGTTAATGTCATGTAAGAACCTACTGACTATTACATATATAAGTAATAACAATGATGGGGGCATGTACAAGTCTACTTGCTCATAATTAACCAAAGTAGATGTGAAATGAAATGTAAGAATACATGTAAGAATCTATTGGATATTAGTTAAACAAGTAATGACGGTGATGGGATATGCCCAAGTCTACTTGTTCACAATTAAACAAGTAGACATCAAATTGCACACATGTAATAATGTATTGACTACTAGTTAGACAAGTAGTTGTATATTAACCTAGCATGTAGAGACCTACTTACTTATATGTCAACAAGTACATGTCAATAAACTACATGTGCAAATCTATTGACTATTAGGTAGACAAGTTACACAAGTGATATAGTAAACAAAAATCTACATGCAAGTTAATCAAACAAGTAGATGAAAATTTCACTTCATGTAATCTCCACATGATAACTAATTTTCAATTACCAAAAATTAACAAATAGATGTTTACCACCAACAATTAATTGGCTATTGACTTTAGTCAATAGTCAAGTATTAAAAACTAATTCCAAATTGTTCATCTATACATTATTCCAATTGATAAGTAGCACTCTAAATCCTATATATTTGATAAGTATTAGAAACATTTGTTGGATTACTAGAAATTATAAGCAATCGATTTCAAGTAGTCAAAGCATAATTTGACCTTAGAAATGATATAATATTTTCTGAGATCTTAAACTTGGATATGTCACCCCAAATGTAAATAAGGAAGGGTTCTTGTGCATGCTCTATGTCTTGATGTTGTTGCATGGCCATGTACTAGTTCAATCTTGAAGCAATCTCGCCACCTTTTAGTAACAATGGGTTGCTATAGGAAAATTTGCAATTGACCTTTAAAAATTTGTTGCCATACAAGGATATTCCTTCATATGCACAAAATGCCACATACAAAATTCAAAAGTTGCAAAGTAATCCTTAAGTCCACACCCCAAATTGCTTAAAAGAACTTTTTCATAAATGAACATGAAATCCAAATAGGAGATTTTTCAAATACAAAGTTTTATTGTTCAAAAAGATAAACACATAAATGCACATTATTTTGCCATAGGGGCAAATCCAAAGGTAGACCTAACCAAGATGAAACAACTTTTGGTTGGGCTCACCTAACTACATCTTGAATTGTTTAGTGTTCAAAGCATATGAGTTGAAGACTCAATTGTGAGTTACAAATTTGCACATTTTACTTGGTTGTCTTCAATCAACCAATCAAAATGAGCAATAAAGATTCTCAAGTTATGTTGCAAGCATAACAACAAGTTTGGAATAAGGGACATTAAAACATATACACCTTCAAACAAACAAGGAATATACACCATCAAAATAACAATGAATAAACACCTTCAAAATGATAAGGACCATACAACTTCATGTTGCAATTGAATAATGCACCCAACCATAGTTCAAATAAAATTTGATGGCTTGCAAGCATTTTCAAGCGAAGTAACATCACCCAAATTTCAAATGTAATCATGGGAAAATATACCTTGCAAGTAGTATGGGAGTAAAGATGATGCCTTCTTTGCAAAGAGGTGGGACCAATGAGATTACATATGCCCAAAGCATGAATGCAAAAGAGGTCATAAGATCCAAGCAAGTAAGTTACTAGGTGTTGGCAACAATGTCAAGTTAGAATTTCAATGATACCATCTTCTAGACACATGCTTAGATCTAAGGTCCTAGGGCTACTTGACTACTTCTTGCCCTTGTTGATCATTGAAGAACAATTAAATATCTTGAAATGAATTTTGTATTGTTGCCTTGCATGTAACAAGACGTTCTAAAACACTCTTTTGCATTTCATTTTGACCAAAAAAAGTAGGTCAAAAGTATGTGCACAAGAATATTATGTTACTAGGTTGTTTATTTTTATACAATCAAAATGAATTGATAATTATGTACTTTGATGGTGCAAGTCCCAAGGCATCCAAGCTTAATAGGCTTTAATGTGAAAACAATGAAATTGAAAATAAGTTTACATTTACATGGGAGGAAATTCAAAACCAATGTATTTCAATTTTGTTTATGACACTTTACTTTGTATTTAAATTTATATTTGTAAATTTAAAGCTTGCAATTTAATCATTACATGGCTATGACATGGGAGGGTGAACCACTTTTGCCATCGTAAAGTGCATTTTTCTATAGTGATGTACATTGCAATTATTACATGTTATTGTATGTGTTAAGATTTGTTAATAAGGAAACATTTGTAGGTTATAGACTTGAATATGTACATGTGTCAATTGATTATTACACAAAATGTTTAAAATAATTAAAGGTATGGACTTTTGAAATTGAAGTTATGAGATGTCCACAAACATAATTAAAGTTATTGGACTTTGATTATGGTTAACGGTTGAATCTTAAACTTATTAAGGATTTTTTTAATTTTAAAAATATAAAGAAGAAAAAATATCGAAAAGTTTTGCATCAAATCATATCAAAATATTGAGTAATGGCTTTTGTTTGGGGGTAAAAATTAATTTTTTTTTATCAAAAGTCCATAGTGTATTGAAAATAAGGTGGTTCATGTTGAGATTTTGCACACATGATTTATTTTATGGCCTCTACATATGTTATTTTCCAATGGAATAAATACCCCAAGACATTAAAAATAATAACCCCTATGCTTCTATTCAATTGTGATGTAGTGCAAAACATCTCCAAAATGGACTTTTTCGGACTATTTTCTTGGCCAATTTTGGTCCACCCTAAAATAACCAGACCTATTTATATTTCATTTCAATTATATATTAATGATGACATTTAATATCTACATTGCTTATTAGTTGTACATTGTATGTACATTGCTTGTTGGTTGTAGATTATATGTACATTGCTAATTAGTCATAGACTATATGTAAATTTCTTTTTAATTACATTATAGTTGTAAATTATATGTATGTTTTTGGTTAGTTGCAAACTCTATGTACATTACTTGTTAGTTACATTATAGTTGCATATTGTATGTACATTGTTTAGCAGTTGCATTATAGTTGCAAAAAAAATGTTACATAGATTTAGAATATGAACATTAAATTATTTTTCACATTACAATGACATTATTCTTACATTGATGTGTAAGCAACATTTAACATTTGATAGCCATCAAAACTATCCCAACTAAAATATCTAGGACTAGAAATGTAAATAAAGTACATACCATGTTGGAACTTAGACCAGGGATCACCAAAAATGTTCATATGTTCATATTTTATTTTTCAACATTGAATATTAATATATGCAATTATATTATTGGAGAAAAATGTTTCCATTATTTGTGCAATGGACTTATGTAATGGGTGAAAACACATTATAAAGGGGCCAAATTGTTGTTACATTGTATTTTTTCATGTTTGAACTTGAACCATGTCATTATTAACAAGGATTTTCACAATGTTTGGCCATATTATGGTAGGTCAAAACACAAATAAATCAAATGCCAAAGAAACTAGATTTTTAAATTTCATATGATGTGTTATTAAATTATTTTTGTGCACAAAAAATGTAGATCACAAAGTACTAAAAACTACAAATATATTCAAAAAATGATTGAAATAATATTATATAACATTAACTTTGTGAAAACAAAAACAGAAAGCCCAAACACCAAAATTTAGACCCAAAATTAAATGTAGCACATTTTGGAGGTGTATACTTTAAACATATGGCATGAAAATGCCCAAGTGTCCCCCCCCAATGTGTTTTCATCCTAATGTGTTTTATGATGCAAAATTATCATTGCCAATTGTAGTAGGTGCAAAATTATACCATACATAAATGGCCATTAATTACAAAATAATTTCGTCAACAGATTGATAAGTTGCAATTTAAAATTATATGAATTCAATTCAATTTGTAACATAATGCCATTGACAAATCCATTAGTCAAAAGAAAATAATTTCATAATGCATTAATTACAACAGACATCCATAGATTTTGTTCATTAATTTGGATGAATGAAAAAACACATAATCATTTCATTCCTTCATAAGCATTTTGCTTATGAAACCTACTTGGATTCCCTAGTTGTAACGTAGTCACACTTAGTTGCATGTATGTTTAATAAATATAAGTTTTCATATATGATGAGGCATGTTTAATGCAAATATTATAACTTATCCAATAACATTGACATTGTAGATATATTGGCTTGAGTTGCAAGTCATCATTGCAATTCAAAAATCTAGTTGCAAGTTAAGTTATAAAACCCCTTATTATTTCATAACTAATGGTCAAACAAACCCTAGAAAGCCTTTTAATTGATCTACAAATTTTGAAAAAGCCTTAAAGATATCAATTGGATCATTAAACAAGTAAAATAGACCTTAGAGAGCCTCTAATTGATATGTGAATTTGGAAAGAGGTTTAAAGAGCTCAATTACATCATTAGATAAGTCAAACATACCCTGGAGATGCTCTAATTCTTTTCCATATTTGGAAAGAGGTTTAAATAATTCAATTGCATCATTAGACATGTCATATAGACCATATATTTGCAATATTTGATTTGTAGACTAATAGAGAGGTTTAAAGAGTTCAATTGCGTCATGAGACACGCCAAATAGATTTTAAAGATCCCCAATATGATTTACAAATTAAATATAAGTACTAAAAACTCAAATGCATCATAGGAATGTCATACAAACCTAGGAGAACTTGACATATGTAGGTTAGATAAATGTGAAAAATTTACTAACACAAGCAATCATGCTTCAAAAATGTATATACAAGCATAAACAACTTATCCTATTTTTAAAAATGGTTAGGGTCATCATGTATCCAAATTTTACAAGTCATTTCATCTTTCAAGTCTTTATTTTTAAAAAATCAGATTGTTCATCTATAAGAACCATGAGTAAACATTATTGTGGGCATTCTATTTCAAGTTCAAGACACTTTTGAAAATAACACTTCTTAAGTTGATGAAGGGCCATTGTGGAATTCAATTTATGTATGTAAATAGGTGGGTAGACATGCATGTAGATAAGTAAGTGGGTAGGTAGGTAGGTAGGTAGGTAAATAAGTAAGTACATTGGTAGGTAAGGAGTAGGTAGGTAAGTAGATTTTTTAATTTAATTTTATGTATAGTCTTTAAGGTGAAACCTTTTTATTGACTCATCTCAAATGACATGTTCTTTTCAATGTGTTTGTGTGTTTTCAATGTTTCAAGTGCACCTTTTTATATATTTTACAAGACCAAAATGAAGGACAAAAAATACGGGATAAATGTTATAGTGGCAACCTAGTTGCAAACTAGATGTGCACAATAAACTTTTTGATCCGAAATTAAAATAATATTCTCCTAAAACAACAACTTACTTGGGCTTCACATCCTACTTACTTACTCTAAGCTTATAGATTATCTACTTACCTAATTAACATATACACATATATATTTAGACTTTATTTTAAACATTGGTTACATAAAAATTTGACCAAAGGTTGTATAAATAAAAAATTGGTTAAAGGTTAGTTAAACATTAGATAAACATTGACTAAACAAAAACTTGGCTAAACATTGGTTGAATTACAATATTGTTAACATTGGTTAAAGATTGGTTAAAGAAAAAGTTGATTAAACATCAACAAAATTAAAATTTGGTAGATTTAAAGTAAGATAAAATAAAAAATTGTCTAAACCTTGGTGAAACAAAAAAATGTTAATAACTAATACAGAATTATTTCATAATTATTATTAATAGGTATTGGATATAAGTTATACATATCAATTATTAATTATCAAATAAATAATAATTAACTAACACATTAAGTAAATAGATAATAATAATAATAAAATTCCAATTAATAGTAACTATTACCTAATTAATATAATATATAATTAATAACTAATATTTTACTTTCTTATGTACCTAATTTGCTTATTGAATAATTAGCTAAATTTAACTACCTACCCATTCATCTACTTATTTACTTAACTACTTTCTTAGCCTACCTAACCCACCCACAATATATGCAAAATGTATATTTGACAGGCCCTAAATATAACATAGTTTATAAATATATCATAATATAATTCAAAACACCATAATGTACATTGAAAGTATAAGACACCACATAGAGGTAACTAAATTACAATTATTTTTGCAACTAATTTGATATAAAGGCCTCTTCTTGAATGAAAAACCCAAAAAATTAATCAACAAGGAAGGAAGGAAAACTTAATAGTCACAAATTAGTTGCCCCATAGTCACAATAATTGTAAAAGATTGAAAAGGATGGTGACTAATTGTAAAAATGATAAAACATTGCAAATGACAATTAATCACATATAGTTGCAAATTGGATGGTTTATTATACAATACAAGATTTCTTCTAATGAATATGATTTATTGTTGAACTTGACAGTTTCAAAGGCATTCCATGCAATGGTTTTATTCACCACACCAAACCAACCTTTGTTCATTCAATGAAAATGCCAACGCATAGGTTGCAAACAAATGGGCTATTACATCTAGGAGAGGTGGCAAAAAGGTGCATGCTCAATTGGAACTCTTTATGGAGGCCAAGGCAAGGTATTGGATCACCAACGACAATAATTTAAAATCCAACTCAATAATTAGAGGTTTGCATTCAATTTCTTGAATGAATTTGTTATAAGTATTGACACAATTATGTTTAAATAAACTCACAAATTTTGCATCATTTAAAACTAAAATTGATCACAATGAAAGGATAAATGCTTCCCACATTGTCAAGCTTTTGGGTTGACAATTGTAGAACACATCTTGTTTTTCGCACACACCTTCGTGCATTAACACCATTGTTTTGACTATGAAGCTTATCAATAACAATTTTGTTTTTGTCACATAAGAATGTAAGGTGTTTGATTTGTGTTGAAATGCGGTTTATTGTAGCTTTTAATCCTCCTTGTTCAAATTGTTCTTCAAGGTAAATCGTTTAGGTCCTCAAGTGTTTTTTGCCTAGTTGGAAGCTAACACCTCCCAAGCTCCCAATTCGCATGTATAATATTGTTGTTTGATTCTTGATTTCAAAATGAACTTTCAATCCTAGTTTGAACTTTCTTTTGTTTTTTATGGAAATGCCATCTGGTCTTGGATATAGTTCTTTGGATTTTTAAAAACTTTCATTCTTGTCATTTTCATAAAGAATTTTGAATTAGTCTAGTTTAAGACAATGTTTAATTCCATTTTCATTACACACAACCAAACCCAAAAAAAGAAACATGCAATTAGTTTGTTCAACTAATGCATAGATTCCAAGATAAAAATTATGTACAACCAATCAAATGCATTGTTTAAATTGTAGGATCAATTTTATTTTTTTAAAAATATTATATTTATGTACCTAAAAATCCTAAACCTTTTAAAATTGGGGCAACATTTTTATATTAAGTTATTCAATTTTGAAAATAGGTTGGTTCTTTAGTTAGGTTCAAATGGTGGTTCCAAGTAAACTTGGAACCTCTAATTCAACAACTTTAGAATTTGATTTTATAACCTAACTTGAACATGTTGAAATCCCAACTTGAACCTACCAACATTAATGTACATTCACCCTTTCGCTCATATAAAACTTGAAAGTAGTTCAAGATTCTAAATCCTACTTTTCATTATTTCTTTTTATAGTAACAAAAATCCCAAGCTCTCATTTCTTGGGCTCGTCAAAAGCTTTTCTTTGATTAAGCTTTTCAATACTTCTTTTTCACTTATTTTCATCATTTTTTTCATTGTTTCTCCCAAGCTACAAAACTATAAAGCTTCATTACTTCTCTTTTTACTTTTCCCAAGATGTTCATCTTCATCATTTCTTTTGAATTACAAAACTTAAATTCTTTTTTTCTTTAGAGTAAAAGTACCCACACAATGAAATGAAGATGATTAAAACACATCATGAAATTGGCAAGCTACAAAATCAATGCAAATTAGAGTTCAGTGACTTGTTATTTGTGTTTGTAAATTGCAAGCCCCCAATTTGGGATTTTGCCACCTATATTCATTGAACATGGGGTTCTAATTCCTAATTTGAGTCGCAATCACAATTTGACAAGCCAAAAAGGGCATTGGATCCCAAGAAAAAAAGGTCAAAATTGGATACATATTTATATTTTACCATTTAAAGCCATGAAAATCATGGCAAGTTTTTTCTTTTTCATTCATGGAATTGTTAAGGAATTCAAAATAAAAATCTATTTGATGAAATTTTAAGTTTAATTTTTGATTGAAAACCTCTAAAAGTGAACACCTATGTGTTAGACATGAGTCAATTTTGCAAAGGATTATCAAAAGGACTCATATAATAAAAACACATGGGGGGGAAATTAAGAGGATAAAAATCTATGAGCCACAATGAAAAAACATTCATACCCTAAAAGATGTGGAATTTTAAAATTTTTAAAATTCAAAAAAAAAATACCAAAATTGAATTTAGAATTTTAAAACTTTGAAAGTCTTTTACACATATAAATGAGATATAATCTACATGATTTGTTAAGAAAAGTTGTAGCTTATTATAAAAGAAAACATATAAATGTAAAAAATGATTTTTGGGTTATGATTTGAAATGATTATCATTTTTAAAATAGAAAAGTAAATTTTACAAGGAATTGGAACACTTTCAAAATTCATATTTATTCAAAGATGATAAATAAAAAATATGTCATGTACTGGGACAACTATAAGCATTTATTATAACAAATTACAAAAAAACTTGTTCCAAAATTCATTCATATGAAAAAACAACGTGGGGAAAAAACACATGCAATCCTTTTCTAAAGTAATTATGTTGGTTCAATGTATTTTGTTTGCACCCTTATGAATAACTTTAATGTTTGGGGCCAACATTCCATACCCACCTTTTCTCCTTTAAAAATAATGTAAGTATTAACCAATGTTGGGTTGTTATTTACTTTTATGAAGAACATTTGGTTTTGGTTTTAAAACATTAAAATAGTTGTAATTCCACATAGAAATGGAACTAGGAATCTAGTTCTAGGTTTGGTTTTTCAATACAATAAATTTTGATTATGGGTAATTTGGATTGGAATTGGCAATTCCAATGAACCCCAAGTTTTCCACACATCTTGGTTTTGGTTTTGGGTCCAGTTTTTCCAAAACATAGAATATGATTTCAATTTTAGAATTAATTCCAAGAATTAGATCTAATTTCTAATTCAGTTTTTACTAACTAGAATTAAAATTGATGGTTCAAATTATCCAAAATAGGTAATCATACAACAAATGGTTCTACTATTTACTTACTATGTTTGTAAAATATTGGCATGACATGGAAAACTCTTTCAAGGCTATCGTGGATTTATTAAACAAGAAATATACTAAGAATGTGAGGACCACAATGAAGCAACACCCATGAATGCACCAATTTGGATGGACTATGACTTAATTGAAATATTTTTTAAATTGGGATTTTATCTATTTGATTAGTTATATGACTTTTTTTTATGTTGACAATTTTGGTCTTTAGAAAAATATTTTAATTTTGATTTCACCTATTTACCTAAACCCCATTTTGTGATATGTTAATTCAAAACCCACCTTCTTCACACATGTGTTCATTTACCCATCTATTTACTTATTATAGTTCCCAAACTCATCTACTTATAACAACATGCCAAATGGTAGCATCTATGGCTTCATCTATGATTGAAACCTTAGTTGTATATGCCTTAACAACTAGATGATTACATAATTGATTTAGACTCATCACTTATGCCATTTAGTTGTAGCCACAACTATAGTTGTTTATACCATGACAATAGTTGTTTATTCCAATCCATATCATTTTCATGACTACAACCATGGATGGATGTTGTGATTTCAAAAGATTGTGTAATTATGGTCATTGGATTCTATAATATTAAATCAAATAATAGGTTTTTTATACAAATGAAATGTACACATCTATTACATTGTAATTGAGACACATGTGGCACCTAAACCTAGGACACCTAGGCTAGAATAGGCCAATATGTGGCACCTATACATAAGGTGAAAGCACATCAAGGGGCATTGTCACATCATATTGTTTTTCAAGGCTACCCATGTTTGAACCTAAATCATGTCATTAATAAGGTTTTTCACAATGTATTAAAAATGCAAATATTCAAGAAATGATTGAAATCGTTTTTAATCTTTATAAAAATTGTAGTATTTATCAAACATTGTGAATCCATATGATTGGAATAAGTTTGTAAATCATCTGAAGAGTTTGATATTTATCATATCACAAATTGATTTTTTAGGGCAATGCCCATAAGTATGTAGTAAATTCAAATTTTTACAAAAAATCATTTTCAAATGGAAGATGAGAAGAAATGTGAAGTGAACCATTTTTAAAAATTCAATTTCAAATGTTTTATTGATTACTTCAAACCAAAAACTAGTGTAGTCTAAAATAGGAAGTGGGTTTTATTATATTGTGTAGACCATAAATATATCCTTTTTTTTGTATTTAATCTTTTTTTAGTTTTAAATAATAATATTGTATAAAATTAATTTTGTGAAAATCAAAATATAAATCCCAAACACCAAAAGTGAAACCCAAAATTAAATACAACACATTTTGGAGGTGTATACTTTTTATACATGTAATGAAAGTGCCCAAGTTGGTTCACCCTCATAGCGTGTTTTCATCCGATAAACCACCTAAGCTAAGCTAGGCCATTTGGCACCTAGACATATAGGCCATTTATGTTAAGTTAAGCTAGGTCATGTGGCACATGACTAAGTGTAAACATAGGCCACTTGAGCTAGGATAGGCCACATGGCACCTTGACATAAACCACCTAGGTTAAGTTAGGCAAAGCCACATGGCACATAAGATAAGTTTAGACATAGGCCATTTAGGCTAAGTTAAGCTAGGCCATGTGGCATATGGCTAAGTGTAGACGTAGGCCACCTAATCTATGATAACCCACATGGAACCTTGACATAGGCCACTTAGGTTAAGTTAGGCAAGGCCACATGGCACATAAGTTAAGTCTAGACATAGCCCACCTAGGTAGGATAGTCCAGATGGCACCTAAACTAGGTGTATGGTAAATGTTAATATTCTAACATTAGTTTATTCATTAGTTTTGTGGTTCAAGATATTATTATTTACATATTTAGAATATGTAATACTAACCAACTACATAAATCAAATAGTAAACCCAAACAATAATCCATTTCAGAATCCATATATGTAACAATAGAACATTTGCAATAATTTGAAAAAATAATTCAACTTATATGGAATTGAAAACAAAATACAATGAAAGACAAATGTTCTTTTCCATCAATAATCCTTCTCTAGCTCCTCTCATGAACTTTTTTTCATTTTAATAAAAAAAACTATTCAATGTCCTAATGATCACCAATGCAAAACTTCTTCCATGAATCCTTATTGAATTTCCGCCATGAACATGAATTCAAATTCTCAAGCATTCCTAATCATTTAGCCTATGTTGCCACTTTGTCCTAGAATGACAATTCATCTTGTGAACTTTGTCCAATATTGACAATATATAGTTTTGTCCATTCTGTCCATTGGTGGTAGAATAATTATGCCCTTAACAATGTAGGCCCCAATAACCTATATGACATTAAACTAGGTGTGGACCTTGGCCATGTGGCACTCAAGTTATGCTTAAATCTAGGCCACATTATATATTGCACCTAAGTTAAACTTAGATTTAAATCACATGACATTTAATTAGGAAAATTTTAGTTATTTCATTTTGAGTTTAGCCTTTAAGGTTGAGCCCTTTTTATTAGTTCATTGCAAATTACATATTTTTTTTGAATATTCCTATGTTTTTTGGATGGATGATAAACAATATGGGATCAACTTTTGGGAAGGGGCAACATTTTCATATTCCATACAACATTATCCCTAAGTAACTAAATAGATACATTAATTAGGTCAATGTAGGAATTACTTACACACTAATTAATGTATTTTAGTTAAGTAATTAGTAATTTTGCCTATGTATGTAGCTGGTAGCTTACCCTAGCCTACATACCTAATAAGCTACCTATAGGCTACCTACACCACGTACATACCATTCCTAAATAAAATAAAATAGGTAGGTAACTTATTTTAGCTTATGTGTATTTAGTTAGTTATACCTAAATCAATATTAGTAGGTAGTTACAATAGTTAATATATGTACTAATAGTTAGTTAACTTAGCCTAGGTATGTACGTAGTCTATCTTAACCTACATACCATACCTATAGGCTACTTAATTTAGCCTAAGTGTATAAATAATTCACCTTCATTTAGGTATATAGTTGGTTCAAGCTAGCTTAAGTAGGTAGCCCATGTATGTAAGTAGTTTAGCCTAAGTAGGTAGGTAGGTAGTTAGGAAGGTAGGGAGTTAAAAATGTAGGAATTAAGTAAGTAGCTAGGTAATGGTAACTTAACCCAAGTAGGTGGGCTACCCTAGCTATTTATTTAGGTAAACATACCCTAATTTATGCTAGCTACCTACACATGTGTGGTGTGAATGTACGTTGATATTGGTTTCCAAGAAGAAAATGTTCAATGACATGATATTAGATTAAGTTTATTTTTATGGTACATGTGGAAAATCAAAATATTTTAAAATCATTCATAATCAGTTGATGAACATAAATTATAATGAATAACTAATTGGTTTTTTGGGGGTTAACTTTGAAAATATTTAAATTATATATGAAATAATTGATTTTTTATGATAAATATCAACTTATTATTTATAAGTGCATGCACTTAAACAACAAATTCTTTTCATATAAAATTTAACTAGCTTTTTAATGTGTTCAATTTCTTTTGTTATTTGGTCAAACATAGTTTTGAAATCAAATAATGTGTTTTAGTCATGTAGTTGTGAACCTCATGACATGACTTAATCATGTAGTCACAATCACAATTAATCTATGCTACATGACCAAGGACATGATTACATGACTAAAATTTAGTCATAGTCATAAAAATGTCCAAGTCAAGCATCCTAGTGTTGCTTACCCACCTTAATCAAACCTACTAACTCCCCCCACATGCCTACCTACCTATGACTAATTATATGATGTTGACCACAAATGAAGGTTTTGTACGTGAAACAAGTAGGTACAAATCCCCCCAACCAATATATCAACCTATTATCCACTAACCTGGGTTTACATCTTAGATGAACCCACCTACTTACCTCCTATGGACTAAACATGTCAACAATAAAAGATACTTGATGTTATTGTCAACAAATGTAGGTTTAGCAAAACCCTTGTCATCCTTTACTTAAACTACCTTTTTAACTTTCAATTTTAATAAAAGGTTGACTTAGAATGCATATATTGCATTAAGTAATCAAAGGTACATGGGTGGTTATAAGATAAGGTGGACCACTTTCTGTGTCATATTATAGGTTTTTGCTAAGTGTCATGTGTTAACATGGCATAGAATCATCACTATGTAAAGTTTGTTGTTGAATTAAAATCTTCAGCTTTTTTATAAAAAAAATAATTATTAAAAATTACAACTTTTGAAGTTGAAAAATACGGATTTGTCTTTTGTCTATTGCTTTATATAAATACATTTTTTTAAAAGAATTTTTTTGGGATATCTCATATGGATTTAATGCATGATTCATTAAAGGAAAAGTAACATAAATGAAAAAATATTATTAAAAAGAAACACAACCCAACAAACATTATGGACTTTTGAATGTCTTAAAATGAACCTTACTTTCAAAAGTTCATATCATTATCATTTATTAATGAATTTAATGTTTTTTTCTTTTAACATATATGTTAAAAAATCATATAGTTGATTTTTTATTCACATAATCTTTATTAACTCATTAACCATTTTTACTCCCCCACTTAAGCAATGATATCATAGTAAATTACAACTTTAACATTATCAAATGGCCTTTTTATAGGCTTTTTATCCATCGGAATTGATCCACCTTATCTTGTGTAACCACCCACATGGTAATAACTAAATTTGGGGTACATTAAAAAAATAATTAGACATCATACAAGTTTCCTTAAACCAAAGGTAAATGTAAAATGAAATACCCTCATTATGTCTATGCAAAAATGACAAAATGAATTCAATACAAATGGTAGGGCCATTTGTAATACCCTCATGTTTTTGGAAATCATAATTTGACATGGTAGGGGCATATGCAATATCGTCATTTAATATATTAAGTTTTTTTCTTTTTTTTGGGATTGAATATTTTCATTTTAACATATACCTATAAATGGTGATGAAATAATTGCATTGCATTCATTTGATATACCCACATAATTTTTTAAAAATGTGTGAATGAATGTTAAGATACACCGAGCTTTTAAAAAGCTTATAATTTTGTGAAGTAATACAAAAAAGTATGGGAATCCAAAAAATCCAAAAATTAATCCATCATTATTTGAAAATGATGGTACATGCCACTTTTCTTCTAAGCTACTATCATGGTCACTAATGTCATGTGTCACATGGCAGTTGGTTTTAAATTGAATTGCCTTTATTGCATGGTAATGCATTAAAAGTTGGTGCCCCATCAATGTGAAGCAAAATTGTTTATGTCATCATGAACTTTTTTTTTACTAGTGTTGCAATTTGCTCCATGTAAGTAAACATTTTTTTAAATAATCAAAATAGTAAGGTCATCATCCTTATCGATCTTAAAGAAAACTATAATAAGAAAGAAACCCAACCCCATGTAGGAATGCCAAGGATTTTGCACATCAAAGGACAAGCAAATCTTACCAATGTAGGTTTAAATTATAGTTTTGGTAAATGTCATGCTTCTAACTAAAAGTGGTCAAACTTGGTAGTATCTTTCTTTTTTGCATGATCAATTGCCTTTTAATTCATTGTGCCTTTTTGCCATGTATGCATGGCCCAAGATATGAACATTCATTATGACATGGTTTTGTTTTATCATGCCCCTTTTTCAAGTTGAAGGCGCTTGGATTTGTTCACTTCCATAGTGATATGCTCCCTATAACCTCCTAATCAATGTTCTCTTTTGCTATGGTGAATGATCGGCACACAAATGTGTGATCACCTACAACATCTTTTAAGGACTCTTCACAATATTTTTTCAAAAACAACCTTGTAGTTTGCTCTAGAAAAATAGGAAATAAAACACAAAAAAACATTTAAAATCTCTAAATCCCTATGAAATATATAATAGTTATAGGTATTTCATGCTAAAAAAATGACAAAAAAACCTTACCCTCCTTTCATGTGGAAAAGAAGGTGGGTTGAAATTAAAAGTTAAGCCTTAAATTAGGAGAGGTTTTGAATATGAATGTTTCAAACACAACTTGGTTTCAACTTGACCATTGCCAACAACAACACCTACAAAATTGAACATGAACATACACCAAACCTTAAAATATGAGGGTATTGCATTATGAACATGACATTAAATCATGATATTATGAAGCTATTGCATTTATGAAATATTTGCCACCACTATTTGAGTATTGCAATAAAAAATTGAACAAAAAAAAACCCCACCCTCCTTTCACATGGAGAGGGAGGCCAAGGTGAAGCTAAAGACAAGTCGAGTATCAATCATTCAAGTAATAAAATATCTTTTAAATTGAACCCCCAAAAAAATACCTTTGGCAATATCTACTATAGGACTTGGTAATCTTTGTTTGCAATTGTAACATTAAACATTAACGTTGTTTTCTCAACCATATGAACTTCCTTTTGAATTACCTCCACAAATGCAAACAACTTTGTCATGGTGCGAGCCCAAAAAAGAATCTACATACTTGGTGGCAATGTACATAGCTTTTCTTTTGCCTTTACAAAGAAAAAAGGGAAAAAGCTATGTACTTGATGACAACTTCATGATGTGTAAGCTTGGCGATGGTGCAATGTGTGAGCTTCATGACGATGCAATGGTGGTGTTACATCTCAAGAGATGGTGGACAAACTCAGCAAATCAGGGTGTGTGAGAGTAAGAGGGAGGAGGGTTGCCCAAAAACCCACCCAGGGTGGGACTGGGGGCCTCATCCAAATGGAAGGCCTTAAAATGGGGAAATGAGGGTGGTGGGTTTGGGGATTTTTTTTTCAAATTGCCAGATTTTTATGATAAGTTCCACTAGATAGCCAAGAATATAGAAAGATTTTTTTTTTTTTTCCTACTTTCCATATCTAACGTGTAACCAAATTTGGCTAAATTATTTTGTGAAAAACACTCGCCACTTTGGCTACTACATCACAAAATCCTTAAATGAAACCCTGGGTGTTCAGAGGTTCATTTCCAACATCATACTTTGTTCCATTGATGGTAGTTAGTTGTCCTCCTACCCTACCCCCAGTGCAGGTAGGAGGAATATAAAAAGGGCCCCCTTCCATTCTTTTGAAAAGTTAGGGAATAAAAATAGGGAGAAAGCACCAACAAGGGCATATTTAAATATAAATAAATAGCCATGGTTGGACATCTCCACAAAGTAGTAGTTTCATGATTAAAAAAAAAAAAAAAAGGTTTTCCAGGTTGAAAATCATGTTGATATCTGGAGAGAGAAATTTATTGAGGGAGCCAAGTGAATGACTTGACTTCTGTTGAGGATTAAATTATTATTTTCCCTTGCACTTTATCGTCACAATCTTGCCCTTGCCCTTGCCCTTGCCTACTCAAAAGGGGATGGTACTAAACAAGGTACCTATAAAGCTTTTGTGTGTGGTGTAAAAGCCCAAGGGTAGGGGCATACCCAAAATAAAAGGTGTATGGGGGGTGGGCCTCACATTTTGAGAATGTCTCTCACTCATGAATGAGCTTTACCCATTGTGTAAAGCATGAGGCAAACTTTATTGTGAATAATAAAAAAGACCTACTCCATTTTTTGTAGTGTAATGGGAGGACATGGTGTTCAACATATTTCTTCCTTTGCTATTTGGGAGGGGGTGTTTCAAAGATGAAATGCTTGTCCTAGCAAGCCTTCCATTTTTTTGAAAAATTGCTCCCGATTTTTTCCTTTTTTACTCATGATACAAGGTGGGTCGGGTATCCATGGGAGGTATTTGGAGCAAGTCTTTACTCTCTCTAAAGCCCATAAAGCCCATGGCCAAGGGCTTTATGTACACCTAGTCTTTAAAATGGAGAGAGATTTCACACCTACTCTCAGCTGTTAGTAGTAGCACTTACTTCTAAGTGTGAGTAGGTGTGAGATCCATCCCACTCACTCTTAAGGAGTAGGCATAATATATCGTCCTCTTTTTGTTTTGTAGGAGGGATATTTTTACAGACCAAAGGTGGCGTCCAAAATTTCTTGGAGTGCTTTATGCATGTTTTGATTTTAGTTTGTAATTTACAAAAATAAATAAAAATAAATAAATAAATAAATAAATAATAAAAATAAAATAAAATCTTGGTATGGAGCCTATCAAAGAGTTCTGACATGAATTAGTTGATGATAATAGAGTACCACCTCAATTTGGGTATAATAACCTCGTGTGCTTATGCGAGTCTCAAACATGTGCACTGAAAGTTGTCACTTCTGACTCACACTGTGAAAAAAGACCCACAAAATCTTGCGCTCCCTGTGGCAACATATGGGCTAGTGATGATTTGGGATGAATTTCCCAATCCTTTCTCTGCCTGCCTGCCAGCACTTCAATTCAAATGTGGTGGTAAATTGGAAGTACTCAAACCCCAATCCACACTCTCTGTTGTCAGCCAATTTAATTTTCTTCTCTTATTTATATCTATATTACCTCTTCTTATATAATCTTGGGCTGCAACAGAACCTGAGCTTCCACCACTGGATGCATTCTCTAGTACAAATGGGCTCAACCCTCTCTATGTTTGTTATAAGGAAAATGGAGGCACTTCTTCACCATTCCCTTCTAGAGATCTAGATTGTTTAGGCTTAGCATCCCTCCCTACTACTACTACGGACCGTAGTAGTAGTAGTAGTACCTTTACCATTTTGGCATAAATTGAATTTCTTTTCTTCTTTTTTTTCCAAATTTTTGAAAATTTAATTTTATTATTATTTTTGTTTTGAAAATTTTAATAAACTGAAAAGTTCAATTTTCTCAAGTTTTGTACCACAGACGTTCCATGAACAGCAACTTAGAATTTAGGCGGCCTAGACACACTAGACTGTTCCATAACATTTTTGTTTATCATTTTGTATAACTATTTACCTACCAAAAAATTCAGAATTAAAATACCAAGTTCCGAAATTAAGATTTCAAATTTATTTCAATTTATTTGGCAGTTTGTTGCTGAAATGGTAAAAAGTATTAGAGCATCAAATTTCACACCTTGATTCATCAGAAATATCCATAAAGTGGGCCGATCTGGGGACGAGATCTGGGGACGAAAACACCTAACTTCACATCGGTAAATGGCGGCTAAATAGTGGACAGACATTTGACAGGAGTTGAAACTACTAAAACCACTATAAAAAAAATTGGGTCCTAGAATTCATCCACCCAAAATTGACGGTCTTGTGAGCTCCAGCTCGAGTCTTAAGGCCACTACTTTAGACAAGGGTACAAGGTCCCCCAGTTCAATGAAATAGAGCAATCCTATTGGATGAGAGGCAGCAATTGGACCCCACAACTTTTTTTAGACAAGGGTTCATATAACCCAAAAAAAAAGTGGGCTAATGGAGTCCAAACCTACATGGCACACCATGTTGGAGTGAAAACCCTAAAAAAAAAACAGTAGAGCTCATCATCATCATGTGAAAGAACCCAATATATGCAACAAAAAAAAAGCTTTGGGCCCAAAAGGCAGGAAAGAGGAGATCCTACTCAAGGATTCCCCAATTTGCTTCAAATGAGTCCAAAATTGGGTTTCCTAGGAATTTGGACCCTGGACACACCATCTAAAGTGGGCCTTAGATTTCACTTTTAACAAAGTGGTTTTCATTGTTATTCACCCAGAAAAATGAATGTCAGAAAGGCCCACCAAAAAATATGGGCGGCTTTACAATGGAAATTCGCATTGTCCTGACAATTATTTTTGGGGGTTAGGGTTCACAATTAATTGTAAACAACAACAACATGTCACAAAATTTCAGAAATGCACTGCAAAAAGTGTGAACCAAATTTGGTCTTGCCCCTGATGTTTAAATATATGAGTTAATAACTTCTCTATAAAATCTTTTCAAATCTTGTGCAAATAAATACAACAAAATTGACATTAGAATAGAATTTTTGCTGGCCTTATATGAATGAATGAATGAATGAATGAATACACAACCTTTGAGGATGAAACAAGAGTCCCCAAGGTTGGATTAATAAGGGGGCAAACACTATTTTATTTATTTATTTGTTCAGACTTATTTATTAGGGTTTTCAAAACCTGCTGATAATTTTTCTAATGTGTTCAAATTCAAATTTTTCTTTACAAGATTGGAATTGTTTTCTCCATTATGTGTGTCTCTCCATGTGGGTTCTAGCTGCATGAAATCTCCTTTGCACATGATCTGTCTGGTGCCCCTCATCAAGCCTGCCAAGCTTGAAGAAGATGAGTTTCAGAAAACCTCTCTCTCTCTCTCTCTCTCTCTCTCTCTTTTAAATCTTTGTGCAAGAAAATCCCCAAATATATAGTTCACCACCTAGCCTAGTATTATTATTGCTTATCTCTTTAAGGATTCCAAGGGTTTCAACTATGGGTAGGTGCAATCTCAAGGTCACACTGAGTCTGTGGCTATCTCTGTGCCTGGTTTGAGATTTGATCCGCGGATCTAAGATTTCATGACACCACTTTGGGATTGCAGAATTTGAAGAACTACAAAATGTTTTCTGGCTGTGTGTCTACTAGACTTCAGACCCAACTGTTGAATCTTGTTTTAGGGGCCAAAATCACCCATCTGATCATCTATCTGATCACTCTTATGGGAAAAAGATCTGTGTCCTGAGATGCAATATTTATCTGGAATAGAACCACCATATTAGTAGTGTTGCTAGATTTGGATGATGGAACCCCCTTACAAATAATACAAGTACCCTTGTCAAAAAAAAATAGTGGGTAGGTCAATTAGTTGTTGTTGTTGTTTTTTTGGGGCGTTGCTA
>Ga0209208_10000926_pt1 | contig 40081 bp, 28 predicted proteins | sample S1TSphfallax_3_FD_187694 | JGI IMG/M metagenome (GOLD analysis project Ga0209208, IMG submission 187694) | Host-associated microbial communities from peat moss isolated from Minnesota, USA - S1T2_Fd - Sphagnum fallax MG (SPAdes) (version 2) | ecosystem: Host-associated > Plants > Peat moss >... | reverse complement strand
GCATACATGTGCTATTTTTTTATGTGCAGATTGGAGAATGAGCATTTGAACAACGTGGGTAACTTTCGAGCAGTGAAAACTGTGCCTCTGCCATTCCAGGAATTTGAAGGGGGAATGCTTTGATTTCCAAGAAACTGGAGTCACATGCGAATTTCCAACAATATCCAGTATTGAACCCTATCAGAGCAGAGCAATGGCATTCAAGGTGCACCCAAGCAAGTGGGGATTTCTTTTTCTCAAGATACCAGGTCTCCCTAAGTGCTTCATTTATAAGTTGGTGCTCAAAGGCACATGTACTAACATACCAAATTCTTGACACTCAACTCAATTCTTGTATTTCTTGGGAGGTGGGGCTTCTTCAAGAAACTTGCTGCTTAAGGTATACCATTCATGATCCAAGTACTGAATAGACTTTTGCTGAGTTCCAACTACAAGACTTTGCTGAAGATGGAGGCATGATTTTTGTGAAAGCAAGAAAAGTCAATCTTATAAGTCCGATTCAACTTCTCCTTCAAACTAGAAACTGAACAAACTTACAGGAGCATCAAACTTACATGGCTCCGGTGGCTTCCCATTCAAGTATTCAACAACAACGAATCATTTTTCAAGAAGTTGCTCTTCTGAACCTGTATATCTTTGTAACGATATCATTTCATTATCCATTGTGTACACCATCATCTGGTTTCTCTCTTGTTTACTCTGGAAGAAGGCAGCCCTCTTGCCATGTATGTAACATAGACAATGCCTAAATTGCATGAGAAAAGACGTGACATAGTTGGGGAGAAAAAAGATGAAAAATAAAAAAATGTCTATTCAATGTTTCTTCATAGTGCTATGGGTAGGGCGGGTAGGGAGAGAGGTAGAGATGGAGACTTGAAGAAATAGGACACTGTTCTCTTCAGTATAACATGTCCACTATCTATGTTTATGCTACGGGATTGGGAAAATTTAATTTGCACATTATTTTGAATGTGGTACACACTGGTAGAGGTGCATAAGTTGGTGTTCTTATACCTTGAATTTAACTAGATCATTGTTAACTAAGTGCATTGTTATAATTTGCATTCATAAGATTTTAATATCTCAACATCTGAATTGTTGAATAGCACAATAGTTCCCAATTTATTAAGATCTTTGAAATGAACCCAATACGTATCAAAATTTAACTTGTTAGACTTCCACACCACCGTTTACTTGGAGAGGAGATTGAACTTAGAACGTGAAAATTACCCACTCAATTTGTCATGAGGAATTCTATTCGGAGTTTATGAAGTTTAAGTGGAAGTTTGAATCCTCTATTTTGAAGCTTGATTGTAAGAATGTATGCCATGTCATTATTACAGCCATCAAAATGGACTCACTAAAGTACCTTACTACCTTTCTCAGGTTTAGCACTTGGGTGCCCAATATTTCAAATTTTTTTTAGTTTTTTTTTATTTGTACTTCCACATGGCCTAAATTAACTGAATTTGATCTTGATATCAATATGTCCTCTACATATCGATACAATTTCTATTGTCCTCTAACTAGTGTAACCTGTGCTGTTGGCCCAAGTGTTACCAGGTCCTCAACTGATTTTTCCTTCCAAAACCTAGTTTTTTGGAATTTATTTGAGTTTTCAGTGGCAGAAATCATTAAAAAATCAATATCTTCCACATTCTGAATCCAAATCTTACCAATTAAATTCCATTAAAGCATCAAGATCTTTCCAAGAACACCAAAGGCACATTTTAATTCCTCCAAAATTTTCAGCTACGATTTAATTTGATTTTCAGTGAAAAAATCACTCAATATTCAAGAACTTTTGCACCGCAAGTCCAAACATCATGGAACCAAGCCCATGCACCCCTCCTCCTTGAGAACTTTCCAAAGAGACCTTCAATGCGTCCCGGTTCAGTGGATCCCATCAGTACAAACAAAACAAAACAAACAAACAACCTTCCTTCATAGATAGATGTCATGTTGAGTTTTTGTGTGATCAAATCTTTTTGAGACTTTATGAATAATAGCGAAGTGAGGATGAGGGGACAAATAAGGGATCAAATAAGAATTTGATTGAGTATGAATTTAAGCTTAATTTTTCTGTTCCACCAAATTATAGGATTAAAAAATAAAATCAGTTATTGGATATTTGCTTTGCAATGGGGTATTGGCAAAAAAAAAAACTGTTGAGTTTTCACCAATTTTCGTATTTTGTTTTCCCTTAAAATTTCAAATTTATTATAAAAATTGATATTTTTGAAAATTAATTTAATTATTGTAGAACTTTAAAAGGTACTATGATAATACATTGTTAATAAAGTTTTTAAATTTTTTGACTAAATGTGAATACTATAGCCTCGGGTCAATTTCCACATTGACAAAGTGAATAATTTTTTTTTCCATCATGTGCTATACTATTGTGATATGAGTAGTGAAATTATTTAGAATGTAGCCTATGATAATGATGATGATTTCCAACATGTCAATTTCATATTTTCACAAAATTTCATTTGACTATTTTGAGGATTATTTAATGATGAAACTAACCTTAGGGTAAGGTAGTAGATGACATAATGATGCTGAAAATGTCCTAGTTGTTTCATTTTTGTTTCAAATGTTTTCAAGCATTTTCACCTTTTGCACTACAATGGCATATACACATATAATCATTAAATATTGAAATTGCATCCGAATAACAATTCCAAATATTCCTGAAATATTTTAAATATTGTGAAATTGAGTCAATAAAAATAAATGATTGATTTGTCACAAATGATTGGCCCACGTGATGGCATTTAATTGGTTCCTCGCACTAGGGAGGGGAGATAACTTGGACCCTTTTTCGATAACGTACACATTGTTAGACAGCCAGATACAATATATGTGGTTGGGATGCCTTCAGGGATCCAAGAAGAGTCTTATGAGAGACATTCTAGGGTTGTCATTCTATTGTGCCTCCAGTAGAGCCCACCTCTTGGAAGAAGCTCTTAAGTGTTTCTTTTGTGCCAATCTTTGTGTGACCATCTTCATGGCACAAAGAAGAAAGAAGACATTGTACATTTGTGATTCAAACTTTCAAGTGTTGGAGTTCATTTGCCTAGGAATGCACCTTCCAAGGCTAGTAGTTTAGTCTAAGTGAAGCTAGGGCTTAGAAGAGGTGGTTGATGCATTATCAAGTCATGTGATCTACATCTATGGGTGGGTTGTGTTAGTTGTTGTATTATCAGGTTGTATCATCTACATATGTGGGTGGCTTGGGGCCGGGCAGCCCAGCGAAAAAGTACATTGGGCCCATGGGTAGAGGCCCCTCCATACACACATCAAGACTATCCCAAGCCCACCTACAAAGTGGTAAGTTCAATCTATTCCAGAAATCAACAGTTCATCGTTGTCATTTTTATTTATTTATAAGTTTTCTATTCAAATATTTTGATTTAGTTTGATCTGCCTCCATAAGCTTGTATAATGCCATACTTGAGATATGTATTCAACTTGATCAAATTTTCATATAATATATATTTAATTAATTATGGACTAAACTATTATTCTAAACTTTATCTAACCTAACAATTGGGATTAAGTTTGAGATAAAATATTGTTAACATCTATCTAGTGGATCATTTAGTGAGACAAAACATTATTAATATTTATTGTTGTATCATTCGGTGGCCTTCAAATGAAAGTTTTTAAAAAAAATTCAACTTTCAAATAATCAATTTCAAAATTAACTAAATACATGATATATTTTCACACATTTTTATTTATTTTTTCATTTTAAGCTTTTGAGATTAAGTTGTGAGCTTTCAATAAAGAAAAATAATTTATCAAAGAACTACTTAACAAGCATTGTCTTTGTGCTCTTTCACCACTTCATTGCTCCTTTTATGCACAAGATTTCTCCATAGTCATGAGACTTACTCTTTCATTATTAGCATGGCTAGTAGGTTGAGTTTCCAAATTTGTTAGGATATGTAATTGATATCAAGATTTGGTGAGATATTTTGTGGGTGATTTGGTATTCAATGAAAAAAAGCTTCAAGTATAAATTGTAGGATGTCTATAAACCTTAAATAGTATATTAGCTATAAGTTATAGTTAAACAACAACTTCTAGTTTAATAGTTTAGCACCACTTGTATTAATTGGACCATAATTAGAAAACGGTGAAACTTACATAAAAAAGACATCAACTAAAGTTAGGAAGTAGTAGCTCTCAAGTTAGGAAGTGATGATTAGAAATTAGAAGGCTTTGCATGGATGTATTAATACTGGTTAATTTTTTGTAATCAAAATTGGGAAACATTCTCCCTTTCATGCATAGAATTCTTCATGGTATCATAGCAATCCTTTTTAGAATGCTACACTAGTTGAAATTGTGTGGTGTCTTGACAATTGGAAATCAATATTGGACTGGAAAAGGCTGAATCTGAACATAATTAAAGTCAGGGATTCTGGTTCTAAATCTAAACATAATCAAATAGTTTAGGACCCTAAAAGTCCAACAAGATTAGAAAACTCAATGATCCAAGTTGTTCGAATGGGGAGTTTAGGTGGTGATAGTGTGATTTCAAATTAATACAAGCTATCATGAGCTGCTAACTATGGAGCTTGGAAGTTTAGAATGAAAAACATTTTGATGTGGGAGATGTTTTGGAATCTTGTTTTGCTAGATCTTGCAAAAGCGGCTATGGAACAAGATGCACCAACCACATCACAACATTTAGGGCGTTGGTGATCATCAATTTATCAATGAAGGATGAAGTTATTCCTCATATCTTTCATTTGGATAGTCCTACTATGGTTCAAACACATAGAAGAATCTTTACGAATTAGCTGGAACTGCACATTGACTCATGTTGAGAAACAAGTCCTACAAGTTGAGCATGCAAGATTATTCTAACATATTTGACTTGTTGTTTACTATCAAAGATCTTCAAATTACAAGTGGAGTAGATGTGATTAGAAATGAAGATGTGGTGTTAACAATTTTAAATGCCTTGCCCAATTCATATGAGAACTTTGTGCAAGGAGTTTTAGCTCAAGAAACACTACCAAGTTTTAATCAGTTCATGTCTAGATTCCTACAAGAGGCACAAAGAGGGGAACTTTGAGGTGATCAGACCATGATAGAAGAAACATTGTTATTGAATTTCAAAAATCTTTTGAAGAAAAAGAAGACTGATAAAGGTAGAAATTTCAAATGTTCAAGAAATTGCTACAATAGTGGCAAGCCTGAACACTATGTAAACATTTGCCCAAAGCCAAAGAGGTCAAAAAAAAACCAACAAGGTTTTTAGCTCTAGAAATAAGCTAATCAAAGGAAAGGGGGAAGTAATTGAAGCTGATCCAAGAACCAATACAGTGAAAGATGAATCAAAAGATAATGTGGATTTTTTGAGACAATAGTGGTTAATCTAGAACCAAAGAGTAGCAAGAGTTCAGTAGACTATTGTTGGTATCTTGATTCAAGTGCCACAAAACATGTGTTAAGAGACAAGTCTAGTTTCAAAGGTCTAAAAAACTCTACAAAAGTCCAAAATCTAAAGTCTATTGGGGGCTAGATTCATGGTGTGTATGGAAAAGGCAACGTTAAACTTTCCACTTCTAGAAAAATAAAAATTATCACTAATGTGCTTTACATCCCAGGTTTCAAGAAAACTTGTTGTCAATAGGGATGATTGTAAATAGAGGAAACACAATAATGTTTGACTCTTACAATTGTTTAGTCATACACAATTAGAATCTATATGTTGTAGTTGTAAAGGGTGTTAGGGATCCAAAAAATGGACTTTATAAGTTAGAGGTTCAATCTATAAAAACATCTGCCCAAATTCTAGAAGCATTTATAACATATGCACACTTGGAAACAAGTGATGCCAACCATCATCAAACTATGTTTTGGCATCGAAGGATGGTGCATCTTCACTACCAAACGCTCTACACAATGAACAACAAAAATATAGTAGTTAGCCTACCAAGATTGACGAAGGCAACAAGAGTTTGCACAAGATGTACGATTGGCAAACAATCACAAAAGGCAATTTCACAAAAGTCTCAATCAAGAGCTAAAAATGTTTTGGACTTAATATACATGGATTTGTGTGGTCCTTTTTCCACTCCATCATTGTCTAGATCAAGGTACTTTGTCACCTTTACTAATGACTTCAATAAAAAAACATGGGTGAGATTTTTGAAAAAGAAATGTGACATTTTGTTTACATTCAAAACTTTCAAAACTAAGGTTGAAAAGTAGATAGGACAAGTTATCAAAATCCTTAAATTAGATAACAACAAGGAATACATTAGTAGTGCCCTTACCAAGTATTATGATGAATGTGGAATCAAAAGACAATTCAATCAAGCGCATACACCCCAACAAAATGGGGTTTTTGAAAGGAAAATTGGACCATAGTTGAGAGGGCCAAAAACATACTACTAAAAAGTGGATTACTTAAGAGCTTGTGGACAAAAGCAATAAATACTGCAAACTACATCATGAATCAATCACCTTTGTAAGCTAATCAAGGTCAAACACCAAAAAAATCGTTTTTAAGAGAGAAACCAAATCTAGAACATTTGAGGATCTTCAAATGTACTATGCATGCCTTGATTTTGAAAACCAATAGGAAGAAGTTTAATTCAAAGTTGAAGCTCTACAACATTCATATCAAAGCCTACATGTTGTTTAATCCAAAAACTAACAAGGTGATTCTTACTCGCGATGTGATATTTGATGAGACATGCATCAAACCATGATCTAACAACCCATTTCAACCACTTGTAGGTGTTTTGTTTTCAAAAGCCAAACATTCCAACCAAGGAATTTAGTCACATAACATGGCCAACAAAAAATTCACAAGATGGTTTGGGCATGTCACCATTATCATCAGGAAATCTATCCATTGAAGATCATCATCAGGCTATAAGGAACAAATTTCCTTCAAACCATGATCTTTTTTTGAAAAGGACAGAATGGCGGATCGATACAATAATCAACATCTTATTGGCCAACAAGGTAGGAGCCCTGATACATTACAATAAAAACTAAGAAGAACAATTACAATGCTTAGGTATTTTGACGACTTCATCATCCATTATTACAAACTGTGGGTGTAGTTCACTAATCCTCGTTCATTAGACCAGTGAATTCATTACTTTTTCACTAGTCCATGTTCACTACAACCAATGAATTCACTCAAAATCCAATGAAAATCATTTGGCGTATAGGGACACCTTTTGTTGTAGTGATCGAAACTATTGATTAGGATCATGTTTGAAAACTAGTTTCATTTTCAGAAGCAGCCAAAGACAAAAAATGGCATATGGCAATGAATGAATAAATAGATTCCATTTCACATGACCAAACATGGACTACACCTAGGAAAGAGGCCAATAACAACTAAGTGGGTTTATAAGGTGAAAAATGACTCCATGGGCAAATCCTCAAAATACAAAGCTAGATTAGTAACTAGAGGGAACGAAAAGAAAGAAAGCTTACACTTTCAAGAAACTTTTGCACTTGTGATCAAGTGGAGCACAATCAAGACTGTGATAGCTCTAGCCACCCATTGCAATTGGAAAATGTCACAAATGGACGTCAAGATAACTTTCTTGAACATTGATTTCAAGGAAGAGGTCTACATGAAGCAACCAAAAGGATTTGAAAAGTCTAATAATGAAAATTGGGTTTGAAGCTCAACAAAACATTGTATGGGCTTTGTTAAGCTCCTTGAGCTTGATACAAGAAAATCAATAATTCCTTTAAACATTTAAACATGACTAAAAATGGAACAGATTTCCAACTTGTATTATTAGCATCAAGATGGAAATTTTTTGATTGTCATGCTCTACGTCAATGACTTGATCATTACTGGAAACTTTGAAGAAAAGATTGATTAGCTTAAAGAGTAACTGGTAAGACAATTCAAGATGACAGACTTGGGGTAGCTTGAACATTATTTAAACATTAACTTTTACTTCACCAAAGAGGGAGTGTTTTTGTCCCAGAGACCATATGTAGAAGACATGCTTCAAACATTTGGAATGGCAAATTGTAATCTAACCAAAGTGCCAATGGTAGAAGGTATTCATCTTGAAACATATATGAATGATCAAAAAGTTAATACCACCATCTCTAGGAGAATGGTAGGTAAGTTGATTTATTTGGTACACATTAGACCATATATTACTTTTTTTGTATCTTTAGTTAGCCACTTCTTAACTCACCTTCAACTACTTCATCTTAATGCAATTAAACAAATTTTCAGATATTTGAAAGGTACCATAGATTATGGAATCTTTTACAAGAAGGGAGGAAACATAGAGCTAGAAGCCTTTGTCGATGCTTATTGGGCAAGTGACATAGAACAATGAAGGTTCACAAGTGGCTTTATTTTCAAAATTGGAAACTCACCAATATCATGGTGTGAGAAGAAACAATCTATGCTGGCTTTGTCTTCAGCTGAAGTTGAATATCGAGCTTTGATGGAAGGACTAAAAAAGTCATTTGGCTATGGAGACTCTTAGGTGAGCTACAACATGGAAAAACAAAATAAACAACACCTTTTAGTGACAATATTAGCAATATCAAAATGGATAAAAATTTAATCTTTCACGCTATAACCAAACGTGTGAATGTCACTATCATTTTGTATGGGAAAAAGTAATGTCAAAAGAAATTGACATTGTACACATTGCAATCAATCAACAACATGCATACATCTTTACCAAACCATTAAGAAGAACAAAATTTGAAAGTTTACATCAAACAATTGGAATAATTTTAAAATCAATAGTTGTAGCATGCTCAAAACCTTGATCTTCAACCTGAGGGAAGGTGTAGGATATTTGTAGACCTTAGATAATATACTAGTTGTAAGTTATAATTGAACAACATCTTTTAGTTTAGTAGTTTAACATTGCTTGTATTAAATAATTAAAAAATGATGAAACTTACATAGGATATATAACAATTTAAGTTAAGAAGCGGCAACTTAGGAAATGATAGCTCTCAAGTAGGAAGTGGTGATTAGGAATTAAGAGACTCTACATGGATGTATTAATACTAGTTAATTTTCTATGATTGAAATTGGGAAACATTCTCCCTTTCATGCATAATTTTTTTCATAAACAGCAACATGGTTGTGGCTAGAAGATATGGTGCAAGCTTGCATTCATGATTGGGTACAGTGATGTTGAACATTGGGTTGTGGGTTTCTACATTGTTAGTTTGTAACATGTCTTCATGCTTTAGTTCTCAATTGTCTTATGCATTGTTGGTTTCTAGGTTTTGTGATTTTTCATTGTAATTCTAGATTTTTAAACATTTAAAAAGTGCCTCTTGAAATAGTAATCAATCTTTTCCATGCTTACATGATGATTTTTTTTTCTTTTAAGTCACACATATTTAGATGATGAGATTTTTTTCTCTTAAATCACACATGGACAATACAAATAGCCCTTCTTTTCAATGACAAATTTTGACTTATAACCATTATTGCAACTTCATTATTTGTTGTGTTGCTAATAGAGAGAGCAACATGCATAAGACCAAAAGAAAAACATTGTTAAGTTCAACCTAAGTTAAACCCATATTTTGAAAAATAGTTTTTATCATTTTTGAAAATAATCCTCGAATCTTGATTAGTATAACAATGAAGACTTTGCAAAGTCATCTTAAACCCACCTTATGTGAAATATAAATGAATAATTAAAGATGTTACAAATGTAGTTTAAAGTAGCGCTACCCAAACTCAATATTTGGAACTTCAACAATATTTCTCTCATTAAAGATGGTTAACTTATTGAATCCTAAACCTCGTTCATAAACATCAAAATTGAGCCTTTTATGATACTATTAATAGCAAACCTCACAAACCGATCATTTTATCCAACCAATCAAGAATAATTGATAACCTTTGTTGTGCCTTTTGAAATAGTATGTGCACAAATACTAGCACAAAACCATTTGACTACCTGACACAAGCATAAATTTAACTATTCTTCATCCAAAACGGGTGATGCTCTCAATTCTCATTAAAACTAATGAACATATCTATGGTTCTAGTTAACACTAGTGAACATATCCATGAAACGATAGTTGGTTGTTGAACATTTTTGTTTCTTAAACTTTATCCGAATTATTCCCCATTAGTGTTAATTGTGAACCATCCCAATAGGGATCTCTCATTAAATGGCTATAGGTTCTTAAGACCTATCTCAACATTTTTTAAATGCACACAAAAGCACATACTATCAAGTTGGAGGCAAAGGGGAAATGTGGCAAGAAAAAATTGTATCAAATTCTTTTTCGAAATCTGAATAAAATTTCCCCCAAAAGTAAGGAATCTGTGATAAAATATTTCAAACAACCTAAAAAATTGTGGGCTGCTTGGGGAAATTTAGGAATTCTTTTTACATGCTGCCCAGAAAATGGGCACTTTGGAGAAATCCTGAGAAATGTTTTCCAGTATGCTCAGAAACCTTTTGGCAGTTTGGGAATTTTGATTTTGCCCAATAAGTTGAAATTTTTCGCATTTGGGCATTTAGGGGATGCTCAAAAAACATTGGGCATTTTTAGAATTTTTTTCTGCCTGGGAAGATCATAAAGGTTGGAAAAAACCATTTATGCCCCAAAATTTTTGGCATTCTGGAAAAATCCTAATGCCTGAAACTTTTGGGCATTTTGGGATTTTTGTGCTGCCCGATAACTTGGGGACCACATAAAGGTTGAAGAAAGTTTCATTTCTGCCCAAACATTCATGGGCATTCTGCAAATCCTGATGCTCAAAAAATTGTTGGGCAGTTTGAAATTTTAATACTGCCCACAAATTTCAGGCAAATTAAAAAGGTTGATTTTATTTTTGTTTCCGCCCACCATTTCAAGTGCTCTCCATGTTGTCATGTATATGGTTTAGGACTGACACTCTATGTAAGCATATTAAATGTTATATTGAATTTTACTTACACTTTGTGTAAGAATATTACATTCGTGTAAATGTAAATGGTGTAAAATCATGTAAATTTATTTTATGCCATATAAAATAATGTAAGTGTAAAACAATTACTCTTATATGATTTTACAAGTTTATGTAAAATAGGGTTCAAACATGTCACTTCTTTTTTCGAGGGGTTTAGTTTAGAATTTTTTGGTGATAGGTCAATCAAAGTGACTCATTGTGAGAGAAAAAAAAAACCCTTAAAATATTTGTGTTTTGGAATACATGGCGGCCAATTAAACTAATTAATATGAATCATAATAAGTATTCAAGCTCTTGGAAAGTCTTAAAGTCTTAGACCTAAAGTCCTAAACAAAAATGACAATGAACAAAGTTAAGAATAGAATTCTACTCAAACAATGAGATAAGACAAAATGCACTCAAAGAATGTGGATCCAAAAATTCTTTAGAATAGCATCACAATTTATCCAATATCCTTTGCTTAAAAGTTTGCTCTTGTATTCTATATGGCTGAGAAAATGGAAGCATTAAAAGAAAATGATTCTACTTAGGGAATATTTAAAATATCATGATTTTCTTTGTGAAGGGCCAATGAGAGTAATCCATTGTAGGAAAAACAATGAGCTTTTGGGATGCATTCACATTTGGATGTACCCACAACTAATTGATATGGATTGCAACTAGATATAATTATTAGAAGTATATAATATATACACTTACACCCAAAACATTTACATTGCATAGTGTCAATGTATTTAACAAATATTTACATTTAAACTAGATATACATACCATAGTTTATCCCTTTCACCACCTTGGTGTGAATCCAGCACTAGGCAAATTCAGCAGGTATTGGCAGGTTTATGTACATCAATGAGCTTTCTGTAGATGCAAATGACATAGGTACCAAATTTGCAAAAAGGACATGACAAGCTTCCCTTATGCAAATGACATAGGAACCAAATTTGCAAAAGGATATGACAATCCCAAATTAGTCCAATCGGTGTCATGTCATTCTAAGAAAGAAAGAAAGGAATTCACATGCTGCTACTAAAGTTAGCTAATGCCACTAAAGAGCCTCTTTTACCAGGGAAGGCAACATGGGACTAAAGAGCTGATGATGATGAAACCCTGCCAATCATAAATAAACCAAAGCATCCAAAAAAGCGGGGAATAGAAGGAACAAAATGAAAGGACACGCTTTCAAGAAGACAAAAGAACCACTTAAGAGGGTGAATCACAAGGGGAAGATCAAGTTCTCAAGAACCAATTATTCTACTCTCATGCCGCGGATGACCTATTACAAACCATGGGTTGTTGAGATGGAGAGATTTTGACATCTAGTTTGTGAGAACTTGACATCCTTTAAATTCTTCTCCTTTTTTTTTTCCTAATATTTTTGTACTTTTTTTTAATCAACAATGATGTGTTTATAGATAAAGTTTTGAGGGTTTTGATGAATTATCCTCATACCATCAGAAATTCTACATTTGGCACATTCATTCCAATTGAATGTGATGGTTCCCAACCCCGACAGCCTTATTTTCTGGATCAAAAAATTTCTTGTTGCAAATTCAAAGATTTTTGGAGAAAATTTGCCAATTTTTTTTTAAATAAATCTTTTTAAATCGCCAGATTTTTACACATGCTTTCAAGTAGGTAGCCAAAAATATGTTTAAGGATGTGTAAATTTTGTCCTTTCATATTTTGTTAATAACCAAATTTGGCTAAATTGGCTTATGGACCAGCTTGCAGATGACTGCCACCTCTGCTACATCACACAATTGAAAAAAAAAAAGCAAACACTGAACCCCATGTGCTTTTTGTGTTCTGAATCATGCATGAAATAAAAACTTTTTTTTGGTTTAAAACTATTTTGACCAATGTGCATGTTAAGCATGAAGCTACTTTTAAGACGGGTGCTTTTGGATTGTTCTTGAAGGATGGTGGTGGACATGACAACTTTAAAGGACTTGGTTGTCTATCATGGGGCCACACATCAAACACACACACACACACACACAATTTGTCATGTGTTCTAGGCTAGGCATCCTTTTCAGGAAGTCCTTCCCTTTCATTATTTAATATGCTTTTGAAACATGTTGTTGCAATAGGTCAGGCTTCATCTAAGCTAGGTGTCCTTCCAAGAAGTCCTTCCCTTTCATTATTTGATATGCTTTTCATAACAGGAGAGGGTTTGAGAACTTGATGTTCCCCTTGTGGTTTGCCCTCTTAGGTGGTTCATTTGTCTTCTTTGAAGTGGGTCCTTCCATTTTGTTCCTTGTTTTTTTCCCCCTTTTTTGGGTGCTTTGGTTAATTTATAGTTGGCAAGGTTTCATCATCACCATAATGGTTGAGCTACTGCCTATTTTGCTGGGTTAAGGTGGCTGGCCAGCCCAATAATAGGGTGACCAAGCCACTAAACCTTAGCAGAACAGGCAGTACTAGTGACACCATTAAAATAGGAATGGGTAGGTCATGGCCCATTCCATTCTATAATGGATTTTATTTTTTTAAATGTAAACTAATCAAATTCACATTTGTAATCCAATTTGCAAATATTGTAATATTAAAAAAATTATAAAATATTATTATTTTTAAACTTGGAAACTTAACTAAAACTAGCACGTAATAAATCTACTAGAATGGAATTAGGACAGGTTGCTGTAGTATATAATTCATTCACCAAAATACAAGAATTGTGTTCATACGCTAGAAAGAAGTACAGAAATAGAGCAAAGCAATTTAAAGACATGTGTTAAAAGACTGTCCTGGGAATAACAATTTAAAATATTAATAATATTAATATATTAATATATTATAAATATAATAATAAGTAAATATATGAGAAAATAAATAAAAGACCTGAAATCCAAAACTTCACGCCTTTTTCTAATGGGAACCTGTAATACTCTGACAGCTAGTTCCCTGAAATTGGCCTCTTGTGGACACAACACGTGTCCGGAAAGCGAGTGTGGCTGTCACGTGATGCATTTTTAATTAGCCACTCGGTTGAAAAGGTCCAGTCGTCGGTTTTCGAGTAAAGGGCATATGGGATCATTCCGTGTGGACAGGAGCTTTTCACGCTCACCTCATCCGCTGTATGAACTGTGCATGGCTTCCTACGCTGGCCCTACTAGCTGTGTGAACAGTACCTTTCTCCGCGAGTGCCGTCCGTCCGTCCGTCCCTCCCTCCCTTCCCCGTAGCTCGCGGAAAACCGCCTGTTCGGCGTGTCCGGTGGGTTTAGGGTTTTAAATGCAATGGTGCTTTGAATATACAAAAGTTTGACCTGAAAATTACCATTTCAACCATATAAAACATTTTTTTGAAGAAACAAAAAATTCTAATCATCAGATTTTTATGATAAGTTCCAGTAGATAGTCAATAATACAAAAGGAGTTCGGTTTTTTTCTATTTTCATATCTCATCTGTAGCCAAATTTGGCTAAATCATCTTATGGATGAGCGCCACTTCAGTTGAAAAAACAAACCCTGATCAGTATGTGACCTTGCAAACATACTTCTCCCATCCAAGTTTTAGTTATCTAATCTTTTCCAACCCCACCCATAAAACTAAACCTGGGACCGCAATTAGATTAGTAGCTACCCCACTGGACCAATCAAATTATCTAAGCCAATCAGAAACAGGAAATTGATAGTCAATAAATATGATATGACTTTATTTATTACACTCTTCCAGGGCCCTGGAAGGTGGGCATTTTCCCAGGTTACAGCAATCTTCAAATGGATTCACTGGATATGACTTCTGCACTGATACCAAAAAGAGGGGCTTAATAAGCTCCCAAAGATCACATTGAAAATGCATCAATAATGCACATCGGCTATACACACAGAGTTCACATATTCAATAATGTATCCACCAAACTTCCAACATTACATATTCATGAAGTCTGTATGTCCAATGGTCATCATATGCACTAGAACTAAGTCTACAGGGGTCAAACCTCTCTGAATTCTCTCTTGAGCTTCAACTAACCAACTTGGCATGTCAGGAGCTTCCCTCAACACCAACACAATCTATCACCAACAACCTCAGAGACAAAATCCCCAGATTCACCCAAGCAATTTCCATACCAGCCATTGCCGATAAATTTTATGCAAAGATCCAACTACACCTCCTGAAAACATATGAAACCCCACTCAAGAATGTTGACTCCCCACTTGCTTTACATAAAGAGACTAAGGAAGTTTGACAAATGTTGTTTTCACACTCATTGGAATAAACTTGCCAAACCCAATTGAATAACACAAGCACACACTCAGAGGTCCTAACTTGTTGGGTACTCTCTTCCTCCATCCAAAACACTCAACAACCCCACCATAGTAATCACTCAAACATGCTCCCTTGCCAATAGGTCACTCACAAAATCCCTAGATTTTTTATCATCCCCCGGATCTTTGACATGTATACATAAACACATTCTTTCTAAAAGGTCAACTATGCAATGGAGAGAGCAAGATCAACCCTCCAAAAAGTTAATCACAACCTATTGTTGTTGGGCATTCTTCCCTTCAACACAAGGCAAATTCTAAATCCCTTTTTACACAAAACCAACAAAAAGCACTTAGCTTCCAAAATCCACACCCCCTTATAGTTGCATTATTCCCATGCTCCACAACTTGAATTGTTGTTGTCCATTCAAGAATAAAACAATGAACATTATACAAATCCCTAAACTTTTGTGCAAAATTAACAAGGAGTTTATCACCACATCAAGGCTTCCTTTAGAAAACCTTGTAGTAATAACAAAACGACAAAACAATAGACAATTTTTGATGCCATGGGTCTAATGTAAATCATCCTATCCAAACCCTAAAATTTCCCATCCATAATTTTCTATTACATCTATAACCACTTCCGAATTTTTTTGATTAAGTCCCTCAATCATCACCATTTCAAGGTGCAACATGAAAACTTTGCAAATCCCTCTTACGTTTATCCCACAATTTTTCATCCTTACCTTTAATAACATTAATCGTGCCACCTTCATCTTACTCTTGAAACCCATTGTTGTCCAAATATTTCATAAACAAAAAGGGCCCTTCCCAGCTAGAAGGTTGACTTCTTTTTCCTAGGCTATTTCATTTTGACATAAGTTTTGCCTTCAACAAAACTAGGAAACATTTGTTTACCCTTTCTTGATACTTATGTTCTTTTTTACTTTGCTTGAGCCCAATTCACATTTTCAACCACGGCCATGGATGCTCGCAATCAATTGCATTTTTTCAATCAACTATTTAGTAAACACTTTTGGATCATCTTCATCATACACGTTCACCAACAAGCTCAAAAAATTATTAACTTGCAATATTGGAGTATGGCCAATAAGAATCATGTGTAATGATAAGCAGGTATTAACTTGTACACCACATTTGTAACCAAACAAAATTTGTGGAAAATGTTCATCCCAATCTTGAGCATGTTCAATTGTGGCAGAAAGCATTGTCAATCCATGTTTTAAAATCTTCACCAATTGCTTAGCCATACCATTGCATCTAGGCCACTAGGGTGTCATATATTGGTGTGTAATACCATAATTCTTGCAAAGCTAATCGAACTCAACTACCCATTGACCCCCATTATCAATGAAAATATACTTCAGTATTCCAAACTTGTAAATAATCTCATCCTCCAAGAAATTGGTAGCAATCTTAGCATCATGCTTAGTAACAACTTAAACTTTTACCCATTTAAAGTAGTGATCTATAGCAACTAGTATATACATGTTGCCATTGTGTATTTCTGGCAACGGTCCAGCTATGTCTAATGTTATTTGATAAAATTGATCCCAAATAATAATATTTTCAAGTTATTCAAGATCGTTTTTAATATTGCTAATCCTTTTCACTAACTAGCATTGGGTACAAGCATAAATAATCTTATGTACATCATCAATGTTATACTAGAAATAAGGCTTGTTTACTTCAACAAGAATGTGTCCTTCTTTAAAGTGTCCAATTTCATAATGTAGATCAAGGATGATTTGTTTGTTGTCTTCTGGCTTTGGAATACCAAGTCATTGAACATCAATATGTCATGGTCCTAGCTGTATTGCAAAATTTTCTTCTTGATTTTAGTAACCTCCCTTATAGTACATTCAGCAAGGATTTGTCCACCATTTAAGATTTTCATGATCTGCTCATCTTGTCACACATCCATGTTCTTGGCATTATTCCATTCACACTTTGTTTCCAAATCAAACTTGCTTCCATTAGAGTTCTCTTCATCAACCATAGCTTGTGTTTCATCTATAAGCTATAAATGCATATAAGTGTCCCAAAGTTCATTCCTCCTTCTCTTGAAGGTAGGATTCTATGTCCTTCCTCCTCTGTTTTTATTTTGGACTTCCACAAACTCTTTACAAACATCATTTCTTTCAATGTCTATTGCCCTTTCAAAAGGAACAACCATGAATAGCTAGTTAATAAGATTTCTACCAATTCCTACAAAATTTGTCCTATCTTGGAGCTTCTTTTGCCTATCTAGCGCATTTCTCCCCCATCACACAAAGGTTGCATCCATCCATAATCCTGAATTTCCTTTTGGAAATTGTCATCATCTACACCATCCATTGGATTTTTGCTCAAAGCATCAGCATTAATATGTAAGAACTCATGTGATGAACAATTTTGAAACCGAAGTCCTGCAACATGTTAATCCATCTACCCCTCCTTTTGTATGCATCAGAAGCAATAACCAACCACTCCAGAGGTTTGTGGTCCATCCTCAGAATGAAGTGATTTCAATGCAGATATTGTTTGTAATGCATGATCCGCCAAATTAATGCGTAGCATTCACCTTCCATGGGGTGGAACTTCTTATGCACTAGTGATAGAGTTTTATTAACATATGCCATCACTTGTTCAAACATTCCCTCCTTCTGTGATAGAACAGCACCCACTCTTTTAGTCGACAAATTAATCAACATCTAGAATAGAAGTTTTAATGAAATTTGGTATAACGAAGATTGGTGACTTCACCAATGAATCCTTTAAAACATTGAAGGCAATTTGACATTGTGGAGTCCATAGGAACATAATATCCTTTTTTGTAAGTTCGAAAAGAGGGATGGCAATGCAAGAATATCCTTTGATGTAGTTTCGATAATATCTTGTGAGACCCAAAAATGCCCTAACATTAGTAATAGCAACAAGCATAGGACATTTAATTACCACCTTGATCTTCCTCAGACCAGGTTGTGTGTTTTCCTTGCTCATTATATGACTTAAAAAATTGATGTTAGTTTTAACAAATTCACATTTCCTAGGGTTCAACTTTAGGTTTATTTCCCTTAGTTTTAGAAACACAAATCTTAAATGCTCCAAATGTCTCCCACGTTGTGTTACGAACACTAAGATCATCAACAAAGACTTTCAAAAATTTGTCCATGTATTCCCCAAACATTTTTGTCATAGTTCTTAAAAAGGTGCTAATGACATTCTTCATGCCAAAAATCATAACATTTTAATCAAACAACCCAAATTATAATTGGATGTATTAGGATTTGTAAATGTATATTTTGAATGTATATGAACAATCAAATTACATGTGTATTCAAGAATTATTATTAGCATAAATGGCCTCAATATATTTATGGTTACATTAATAAATGTATATTTGAATATATTGAAATTTTATGTAAGATATTTACTAAATATATTATGCCCATATTATAGGTTTCTCCAAACCACCTTATTATATTTCTTAAAATTATTACAAAACACATTTATTATTATTATTATTATTATTATTATATTAATTACATGTAATAAAAAAATAAAATTCAATATTATCTTTGAATAAAATTTTTAAATCATAATATTTTATAACGATTATAATGATGACGATGATATTAGAATGATAGGAAAATTAATTATATAATTACTTAAATAATTAATAAAAATTTAATATTATATTATATTAGTATAAAATTATTTTCAAATGATTAATGTACTTATCAATAATTCATTTTTTATTCATTAATTTTTTTTAAATAATTATAATAATCATAATAGCTCTAACAAGTGACATAATAATATATAGTAGTAATAAAAAAAAATAGCTAACCTAGGCTAGCTACAAATTACATTATTATTATTATTATTATAAGTAATCAACTATGACTTATTACTATATTATAATAATTACTTGAAATTATTAATATATACTTCTAAGTTTTTATGTTCTTAATTTCTAATTAATATTTATTAATTACTAATTAGTCAATGATTATAATCAATTACTGTTATAAAAAAATTATTTTCAGTATTATTATTTTATAATAATTACTGTAGTAGTTAGAATGGAAATTTAATAAATTATTATACAAATGCAGAAAATATTTTTGAAGGAAAAATATACTTATTAAAAAAATAAAAAACATATATTAATAGTTCAAAAATAGCTATAATGAGTGAAGTAATAATATGAATGATAAAAATAAAATAGTTAACCTTAGCTACCAACTAGCCACAATAATAATTGAATTAATGCTATTTTTACTATTAAATATTTACATTTACATTTTTAAAACTGAGAGTAATAATTGGTATAATTATAATAAAATAGTTACCTTAGGCTAGGTTTTAATTATATTATTAGATTAAAAAACTAGTACTCAATATTTATAATTAATAGTGAAATTTTAATAATTACTGAATATTTGAGTTATTAAATTAATTTATTTGGTTATGAAATAGTAATGAATTAATTATTAAATAATTAGCCAATTATTTGAATATTAACCAATTATTAGTTAATTAAATTAGTTGATAGATCATTATAGTTAATATATAATTAAAATTAAATACTATGATTCTTTATTTGGCTAATAAATTAAGTAATATTTAATAATAACTAATAATATAATTAATTGAATAATCATAATATATTGATGATTATTAGTATAAATAATTAGGTAGTTGGATAGTTTATAAAATGAATTAGTTAGTTTCTAGTTAAGTTGTTAATTAATTAATTAGCAAGTTTATTAGTTTATTTTTCTATATTTTATTCAGTAAATAATTAGTAATTTAATTAGTTAGCTAGTTAGTTATCAATTACCTATTTAATTATATACTTTTCAAAATGAGAATGAAAGCCAAAACATATGTGATAAACTTTTTAGTTGCAAGTAATTTGCAACTAAAAATGTTTAGTTGCAAATGACTTACAAACAAAAATTTTATCGCATATGTTTCAATTGTCATTCTCATTTTGAAAAATATATAAACTAAGTGTTTTGTCTTACATTTTCATATTTAAAAATATGGGCATATGGGATGAACCAATAAAAATGATTTAACCCAAAATAAAATATAAATATTCATGTATTTACACCTAACTACCTACTTTCCTAATTTACCTACCTATTTTTTTACATACCTACTTCAATACGTACTTGGCCTGGTAGATAAATAGGTCTTATCTACACAATCATTTTGCTTAGATGGGCAGGTGAGTATATAGGTAAGTAGGTACTTAATTCAACCCACATATTTAAATTTTGATGTAAATTAAATTTGGACAAATTCAATTAAATATGCCATGTGGCAAATTTTTATTGCACCACATGTCACAAATTAAACCATCCAAATATAAAAATTAAATGTCTAAGATTATTTCAAAATAATAATAAAATATTTTTAATTATTAAAAATTGGAACACATGGCAACACATAATTTGCTTCCATTGTTCCCCAAAAAATTCCATCCTAGTCGCAAGCAACAATATGTATATGACTAATCAAAGGATGAAAACGTATTTCATTGACTTTGTTCAAAATTTGTTGTCATTTTCAATTAGTGTCAATACAACTTGTCCAACACGACTACTAAAATTTTAGGTGCAAATGTTGCTTGCAACTAAATATTAGTCGCAGGGACCAGTTGCAAAATGACCATTTTTTACTAATGTCATGATATCCTTCAATTTTTATCATTCCCTTATCATTGACCTATATACATAAACACATTCTTTCTAAAAGGGCAACTCCACAATGAAAAGAGTAAAATCAACCCTCCAGAAAGTTAATCACAACCTGTTGGGCATTCTTCCCTTCAACAAATGGTGAATTCTGAATCACTCTCTACACAAAAACCAACAGAAAGCACTTAACTTCCAAAATCCACACCTTCTTGTAGTCGCGCCACTCTCTTGTCCATAGCTAGAATTGTTCTCCTCCACTCAAAAGTAAAACAACAAACATTATGTAAATCCCTAAACTTTCGTGCAGAATTAACAACCAGCTTATCACCACATCCATGCTTCCTCTAGGAAACCTTTCCGTAAATAACAAAACAACAAAACAACAAAGTTTTCGACAGGAAGAAACCTTTCCTTAAATAACAAAACAACAAAGTTTTTGACACCGTGAGTCTGATGTAGATCATCCTGTCCAAACCCTAAAATTTCCCATCCACCTCATCCAAGATTTGGCCACATGCTACTGAGCACTTGTGGAGATGCTCTTTCATCAGTTTTGAGCACGAGGAAGTGCATGGAGGGAGAGCACTTGGAGGTCGGATGTTGGACAACAAGTCTTTGAGTTGCTTGCCGGCCGGGAGTTACAGCAAACCAAAAAAAAAAGGGTTCTAGTGGGAGCGTCACCCGTGAGTTTGAGGTCTGCGGGCGGGCTGGATCATCATCTATAAGAGTAGATAGAATTTGGTTTATGCCCATTAGGTCATGCGGAAGCTGCCAGCACAAGCAGGAACAAATTGCGGCAAAAAAACGTCGTGGCAGAGCCGCCTGTTCTTCTTACAAAACGCACACATGGAATCAGGCACCGACAACACATAGACACAAAAACACGCACGCACGCAACACAAGAGAATCAGAGTTTCAGAACCTTATTTTTCAGTTGCAGCTTCTGGATCTCTCAGCAGCGTGTACTCGCTCGAGGTACGAGTTTGCGCGGTGTGGAAACAACAAGCTACGACAGCTTGCACTTTAGGCAGAATGATCGGGAAGCATGTCCAGAGATAGACGTCGAGGAGGGCGAGTACCGAGGAGAACGAGTTTGAGAAGTTTCGCTTTCTTCAGTAATCTTGTGCTGAGGCTCATCGGAAACAAACCTTTGAGATTGTCCCAGGATTAGTAGATAGAAGGAAAAGTTTTGTAGATTGTCCAGATACCTGTATCACTGTCCTCAACATCTTGAAAGGTCGTGTTCTGAGTCGAGGAGATTGTTCGCGGCCGGCAGAAAGAAAGCTGTAGACCTCTGGAAACATCATGGTGAAATTCTCGAAGCAGCTGGAAGGTCAGCTTGTACCCGAATGGAGGGACGCCTATTGCAACTACAAGCAGCTCAAGAAAGATGTGAAACGAATCAAACAAGAACGCTTGCTCCAGAACGGTTCCATCATCCCTGCAGGCTCTGCAGATTCCAGTACTCTAAGGAAATCCTTGTCATCTTTGCAGCAGAACATAAGTGGCCATCTCGGCCGCAGTTTGTCTTACAAAAATCGATCACCAGGGGAGTTGCTCGTGGTAAGCAGCAGGCCTTTGAACAACCCAAGTTCTCAAAGATTGTGCCCTGGAAGTCAGGAAGGCTGCTTTCAAGGTCATTGCAGCAACTGGAATTCATGTTACAAGTACTGATCTAAGCTCTTTTTTCTCTCTCCTACATGTATGTATGGATGCGTGCAGTTTCACAAGAAAGATCGGCGGGACGTCCAGCATGGAGATTCAACTGTGTACGAAACTGAGCTGATGGAGCCACTCGGACATGCGGAGCAGGACAGGGCGTTTTTCAATCGTTTGGATGCGCAATTGAACAAGATCAACCGCTTCTACAAGCTCAAGGAGACGGAATACATTGCCCAGGCTCGTCGCCTGGAACGGCAGCTGTTGGCGTTGTTTCACGTTCAAGAAGCCCTGGCACGACAGAACCTAATACTGCAAAACTCGTCAAAAAGCTCGGGAGAGGAGAACAGCAACAGCAGCAGCGACGATGAATCCATTGGTAAGTACTTCGAAGATTGCACGCTGCCATCGCTCCATAATCATCGTGCACTGGTCACATCAACACTGCACGCACTGTAGACTAAATCATCGCATTGGCATGCTCGGAGCCGTTGTGCAGGAATGATGTCCAAACGTGCTGCAAGCACTACTACTCCCCTGAGAGAGATTGTTGTGTCGAAGCCTGGAACTCGATCATACTCCCCTGCTGCCGCCCCGGATGATGATTCCGGGAGCATGATAACCGAAGATCAAGGTTGCGACAGTAACGTAACATCCGATGGAGAAGAGATGGACAGCATTGCGAGCTTTATAGAGAACGTCGAAGTTGCGGTGAGAGAGTCGGGAGAGTTGTCTGAGGATTCTTCTACTCCAGATGTGCCACTAGAGGTCTCTGAAAATGTGCAGCCAAAGAATCCGTCCCGGAGCGACACCGGGAGAATTATGCGGTCAAGGGCAGGAGTATCGAGTCGAGAAGAGCATCATGAAAGCATCATGAGTCCCTTCCACGCCGTGAGAGGCAAGGGCGACTATGATTCCCGGCTGCAGAAGCTGCGGGATTCAAATGTGGAACCCGAAAACAACAAATCTGTTCGAAACCATGCACGCTTTGCAGATCGAGAGTCGAGGAACATAATTCAGGACATGATCGACTTGAGCCTGAGCCAGAAGAAGATTAACGGTTCCGAGAAAATGCTCCGCATCGCCTTCATCGAATTCTACCGCGGCCTTGGCCTGCTCAAAAGCTACAGGTTCGATCTTTCCAATCTCAAACCTCCCTACGTCTAGACTCTTATGGAGATTGTTGTCTTTCCAGACTGTAGCAGCAGGCGGAAGCTCCAACTTCAATGGTTCCCGTACTCCATGGATGATGATCTGTGCCGCGCCACTGATGCAAGGTCGTGCACGCACGCACGCGGGGTTTGTTGATTGCAGTTCTCTGAACATAGTGGCTTTCGCTAAGATTCTAAAGAAATACGACAAAGTGGTGAAATGGAACCTGGCGCCCATGTACATTAAAGAAGTGGAGCGCTCCTACTTTGCTTCTTCAGACAAGGTGGGTATGCAATTTGCATGCACACGGGAGTGTGCGGACATCGTCCGTGAAAGCGTCCGTGAAAGATAAACACCTTGATCAGAGCCCGCGTCCAAGATATTTTACAAGCTAGACTTTGCTCCTACAACGTTAGGGTTTGAATTGCAGCTAGCTTCCAGGACATTGCTTCAAGGGTTTCATTTCATGTGCACAGTACTTGTGATCACCGATGCTGCATGATGCTTCAATTGATTATAATGCATGCGCACAGGTGACGAAGCTAATAACGAGAGTTGAAGATATCTTCACAAAGCACTTCTCTCACCATGATCGAAGAAAGGCCATGGCCCAGTTGAGACCCATGCAACAACATGGAGGCCACACCACCACGTTCTTCTTAGGTGAGTAAGTTGCATCTAGATATGCTCACAATGTCATGACTCACTACAGCATCTAGACTGGGGAGGATTGATTGACACTGCCATGCATGATCAGCAATATTCATGTCCAGAAATTACTTGCTCTTGAGCTGCAATCATGTTCAAAAATTCTTTACTAACAACAAGTGTTCCTTTCAACCCAAGCGAAATGACTTGGGTTTTGCAACTTTCTTTCCAACAGAGTGATATGAATTGGGTTTAGCAACTCGGGTTTTGTAACTTTCTTTTCTATGGGGTGAAACCACTTGAGTTTAGCCAGTCAGATTTTGCAACTCCAAAATGACTACGCAATCTTCCAAAACAATTTTGTAATTAAAATGGAAGTTGAAAACTCAAGTTGTTAAACCCAATTCATTTCACCAAGTTGAAAAGGACACTTTTTGTTATAGTATAAATAGGGAGATCAATTGAATTTGACAAGACAAACTCGTGAAATTGAAGCTACCTGACTGATGATCACTAACGGGACTAATGTGTTGCAAGCAGGAATCTTTTCAGGCTCAACAGCTGGGCTATTGGTTGCTTTCATTTTGATTCTACTCACACAGCATGACTACAGAATTATGGCTGGCAAAGAATACATGAAGTCAGTGTTCATAATCTTCAGGTGACTCCCAATCCAATGTCAATTTGATACAGGTCTCCACACATCACATTCACATATGCAAGTAGTTCAAACATTCTTTGATACTCAGATGAATTTGTGATGCTGGAGAGATCTAAGTCAGAAATAGAAAAGTTGAATCAGATTTACGCTTGCCAATGTCAATACAGTTCAAATCTGAAAAACAAGAATCTGTCTGAGAGAGAATCTTGAGATTCAGGTGGTTCTATTAAGTACCCCAGCCTGAGCAATGGATCATGAACTAAGTCATGGGTATGTGATGATGATTGATGGATCTGTGCAGCACACTAGGATTGCTGCTACTCCATATGTATATGTATGGATGGAATGTGTATGCATGGCAACAGACACGCATCAACTATGGATTTATCTTTGAATTCTCACCGGGCACAGAGCTTCGTTATCGAGAGGTTTTGCTCATTTGTACAGCACTGAGCAGCATGCTGCTAGGAACCATGATAGTTCACATTATCGCAAGTGCAAAGGAGGCTCCCAATTACAACCACTCTGAGTGGGCCCCTATGGCCATAACACTGGTAAGCTCATGTTTCTATCACGAGTCTTTCAAGCTCCATGATGATCCTGTTATGATCCCTTGCCAATCTTGAGCAAAGAACTTGAATGTGATATGGTGGAGAATCTGCAGAAATAGAAAGAACTATGCTTACGAATTCTCTTGTACATACTTGAACTTCTATGTATGGATTCAGGTTTTCTTGGTGATGCTTCTCATTCCTGCCAACATACTCTACAAGTCATCTCGCTACTTCTTTTTGCGATGCTTTCGCCGGATTGTATTTGCCCCATTCTACAAGGTACATAGCTGACAGAGAGATCAACATGCAACACAAATAGTCTAATTGATTTCAATCTGCATCACAAGTTGAAGATATGTATACACACACAGCACTGTGAATGTGGTGGAAGAGCATATTTTGCAGTTCTGTAGATCAGCTGCAAGTGCTCAATAGATCTTATTTTTGTGATACAATCTTCTACTGCAGGTGGTGCTCTCAGATTTCTTCCTAGGTGATCAACTAACCAGCCAGGTAGCCTCATTCCGTAATTTTGAGTTTATGCTCTGCTACTACTCAGGTGGCTATTTTCAGCACCGTGATGACAGTGCCTGCAGTGACAACATGACATTCAAGCTGCTGATGTATGTGTTTTCCTTGCTTCCCTACTGGTGGCGTTTCTTACAGGTTTGACCTTTCTTTCTCAATGTTCAGCCATTATCTCTCCTGGAGTTCACAAATTTCCATATGCTCATCACAATTAATGTATACTTCACACTCAGGTGTGGGAGTAAAACAGAGATGATAGCACTTTATTGCTCCTGAATATGAAAACTCAAAATGTGACTCTTATGTATACTTATGCATGCTTAGGACAGTTCTGATTGATTGATCAAATAAGTATTTGATGGCTGGCAGTGTTTGAGAAGATGGAGAGACGAGGGAGATAAAATGCAACTCTACAATTCTGGCAAATACATGTCAGCTATGGTGGCTGTGGTGCTGAGATTAGCATATGTCTCCCACAGCAGCATTGCATTACTGGTTTTGTTTGTGCTGTCCTCCTGTTTTGCAACACTCTACCAGGTTTACTGGGATGTGGTGGTTGATTGGGGACTTCTTCAACAAAATTCCAAGAACCCTGGGCTCCGTGACAATCTCATCCTCAAAAGGAAATATCTCTATCATATCTCCATGGTACCTCCTCCTATAACCCTTGAATCCACTTCCTTCGGTTTCATGGGCACTCAAATCCATCTCAAATCCTGGTCCCAAAAGCATTCACAGATTTGCAAATTCTTGAAGATCACTAACCTCCAGATTCTTCTTGTGCAGTAGGTGAATGTGTTGTTGAGACTCACCTGGATTTCTCATAACTCTAATCCATTACCTCGAATCCATCTCAAAACTGGCCCAAAAAAGGCATCTGGAGATTTGACAGATGAAAATTCTTGAAGCTCACTAACCTCCAGATTCTTATACAAATGTGCAGTGGTTGAATGCTTTGTTGAGACTGGCCTGGATTTCGTCAATACAACCTCTGAATGGGATTCCCGGATTCGGCCAACCTGCCTGGAGTGTCATTTTTGCAGCACTTGAGGTCATTCGACGTGGTCAGTGGAACTTCTACAGGTAAACAATGCATAACTCCAGATTATTGAAGTACTTTGTGCATTTATCAAAAAAATTCACATACATTCTTCTTTTGTAATTAATCCTTGATTGGTCACCTTCTTTGGACTGTTTGAATGCTGGTAGACTTGAGCAATCTCATTCTGAGCAATTTACCTCCTGGTGTGTGCATACATACTTGTGTGCAGATTGGAGAATGAGCATTTGAATAACGTAGGTAAATATAGAGCGGTGAAAACTGTGCCTCTGCCATTCAAGGAATTTGAAGGTAGTTCAGTCTGATTAGATTGAAGCTGCAACTTTGCAAGTTTCCAACAACCCTCAGAGCAATACCCTTGAAGGTACACCCAAGAGAGCCAAGATTCTGTTTTCCTCAAGAAAGGTTTTTCCCAAGTGATTCATTTAGAGATTGTTGCTCAAAAGCACATTTGAATACAGAGTTCCTAACATTCAAGTATTTCTTGGGTAAGTGGGGCAGGTGTCTTCTGGAAAAACTCCAGCTTAAGTTCATAGCATTCATGATCCAAGGGCTCATTAGATTTTAATTGAGTTAGAACTACAAGAATTTTTTCAAAGATGGAGTCACTGTTGAGAAAGCAAGAAGAAAGGTCAAACAAGTCTGATTCACCTCCTCCTTCCAAATGGAAACTGAAAAAACTTACAGCAGCATCAAACATACGTGGCTCCCATTCAACTATTCAACAACCGATTACTTTTCAAGCAGGTGCACTTTTGGATCTGTATATATTTTCAAGCTTTTTATTCCATTCTCCATTGTATGAACATGCCCCGCAGCAGCCCCTATTTCAGGCTCTATTGATTTTTGGCACATACAGGGAGCGGCTGTAATTTCTCCTGCGTGAGCCTGCATAGTGGACCAAATGAAGTATATACTATTAAATCGGCCAATTATTATGGTTGGTCAAATGTCGACAGTCATTTCCTTCTACTTCTTGCACAAAGTAATTCAATAATCTGGAGTTCCGCATTCCCTGCTAACATGGATATGTATACCAGTCCCCACACCATTTGATTGTAAATCATCATCCAAAATATACTGAAAAAACCAGTTTATTGCTGCTGTTGGGCATGCTCTGAGATGATCAGACTTCTCTGTTGTTTACTCCAGAAAGTAAACTCCTGTCAATGTACTACAAAATAAAGAATGTTTCCCTTCCTAAGAAATTTGCTTTCCTCCACCAAAGGATGAAATCAAGGATTTACAAATCTGCAAATATGCAATTTCCTACATCAAGGAATAGCAGTTTGGTGTCCTGCATTCATTCACCAAAGGATTAAGGCAACGATGTGAAACACCAATTTGATTATAGTGGCAGAGCACGTACTCGTAGCAATTTGACATTATACTACAGTTCTAATGGCAATTGCAGTGTAGTAGTAGTGAATATGAGATGCAAATGAACATCCTGATTTTCCTTTCATGGCTGGCAGATGCTCCAAAAGACATTCCCTTTGAGCAAGAAATCGAAGTAAGCAACCTGCATATGCAGTCTCCGAATGTGTGACAAACATGAACATCCACATGTTATCAGATGTGTGTCTAATCAAGGGATTCTTCAAAACCTATTTGAAATGTAACAGATTGCAAAAAGAAAGCAACACTTCAGAGACATATACTCTCTGATTTTGTGCATTCATCCAAGTATAGTGGATGCAGTCCAGACATGAAGAACTGATGATTTCTAAAGCAATTTTTAGTGATTCCTGATGCATACAAAAGAACTCCAATTATGAGTGTATTTCAAAATCATCATACTCATATTTCAAGGTAACCACAACAGGGAGAAAAACTTTCCCTTCAGTATAAGAAAAACTCCAGATAAGGACTAGGGAACAGAGACAAAGAAAAACATGGGAAAGAATAAGGATCAGGGAAGAAGAAAATCATGAAAGGGAAAGACTCATTCAAAAATGAACCATCTACTAGCACTATGAACATCAGTGACAATCTCACTTTTTCATGGAAGAGAACTTGTTTGAAATAAGCTATAAACTAGCACTATGAACATCAGTGAGCATCTCTTACATGTCCAGTGACCATCAACAGTGATGTACATGATAGCAGACTCTTATATCACACAATTTGCACACTGATTTTCATCAGCTCTCCCTATTGTCAATAGAGGCCAGTGTAACCACAAGCCTGCATTCCACAGTTCTGGCCAAAAGTGTGGAAGTGACAGAAAGGACTTGGCTATGATACTGGCTAACACCAAATAGCAAAGAAGGGAAACACAAGGGAAAAAACAATAAACAGAACCCTGTACCAAAGAAGGGAAAAAACCAAAAAGAAGATGAGACACATAAGTAAGAACAGAACATAGCAGACAAAAGGGAAACAATGAACAGAGACAAAGTGGGTTTAGAAAAGCTCCCACTTACAAGACTCTATACAAAATCATTTGGAAAACTCCAAATGCTGAAATTCCTGACAAGAAACTTCCCTTTACTGAGACAACCTCTAGTCCTCATTACATGAAATTTTTGGGGACAGTCTTTATTCTTCAGAAGGACAATGAAACTGACCATCTGAGAATCAAAGAAAGCTTTAGAATTAAGACCCCTCAAGAACCTCAAGACCCTCAAGAACTGATTATTAATAACACCCAACTTAGCAGTAATAAAGATACTACAATGAATATGAAACAAACAGATCATGTCATTACCTGCATTACTAAGATTGAGTACTTTTACCAAAGATATCACACAAAAACCCTTGTGACTTTGGTTAATCACTAAATCCAAGAAGTTATAAAAGAAGCCCCTAAGAAGTACAATATAACTCACAAGGCATTTCAGGTTTATATGTATGCCATTGCCACCAAAAGAGTCCTCATCTGGCCACATAAAGCTCTCTTATCCTAGAGAGTCTGGGACCACAAGACCACCCACAAACATACCACCAAAAGATATTTTTCCCAAGTAAATAAAACTGTCAAACATCTAGAAATTCTGGGACAAACAAAGATCACCCACAAAACATACGGATTAGAGATAACCTCCGAAATACAAAGGGGGCAAGTATTGGTCTTCAAAAGATACAACATGAAATCGAATCCCTCAAGCTCATCAAAGCCCAAGGTCTCTAGTAGAGTCAAAAGGATTTCATTTCATGAAAATCAAAGCTCTCTGTTGAACAACAACGGCACTGTTGTTGCATTGTTGAGAACGAAAGCAGAACTTCCGAGAGTGATCTCGAGACAACCGGTTCGATACAGACGGTGGCAGCAGAACTTGGAAATCAAGCTACAAACCCTAGTCATGTAAAAGCAGGAAAGCACACATGAAAGAGGTGCCCAGAACATCGGTACATACAAGAGGAGACGGCACAACAATGATTTCTCTCATACAAAGTCTTTCACGGTTCACATCCCTTCAAATCAAGAGGCATTCCACATAGAAGCTCCTCCATAGAATCTCAAAACCTCGTCCAAATCTAACCTCAGTTCAGCCATTCAAATGTTCACTAACTCCTTGACCAAGAAAGAAGTAAACCGTTACATTTCTAGTCCCCAAAAAAACAACTTCCAATACTCCAAAATGCAATCTACTTCCTCCATACTACTACCAGTTTTCTTCAAGCTCTCTTGGCAGGCACAAGGGAGGGAGACAGAAACCGGCAGTTTGGTTCTTTTACAAGTCCTGCACCGTGAGGCCTGGGGGCAAGGACTGCTTCAGCTTGTCCGCTTTATCGGTATCAAACACACACAAGGTGTAGAGGTACTTCTTGCACCTCACCTTGAACTTCACCACATCCTTGCTGCGCTTTATCTTCACGGACCGCGCGTCCTTCCGGCGCGCTGTTAGCAAGAAGTCCTTAATCTCACTGATCTGCTTCGGCATGGTGGATCGATCGCTTCAACGCCGCGCCCTTATTACTTCCGCGGCAGTCTGGAAAACGGAAGCGAAAGACGCACAGCGCTTGGCCGCAGTAGACCCACGCAACGACGCGAGCAAAGACGCAAAAGAGAATTAGGGTTTGGCGCTCTGGGGGTTTTGATGGCGCCCTTGTGGCCGCCGCCTTTTCATCTATCAGAAGACTCATCAATTCTCATTATTCATCCGCGAGGGAAATGAACGCAATTAGTAATTGGAAGACCAATGGATTGAAGCGTCCATTGAAAAACGGAGCTCATGGCCCTACTAAGCAAGACCGCATTCTTCGTGCCTTCGAAGATTTCTCCCAATGGATCTTGAGCGAGCTTTGCAAATTAATTTCTGGGTATTAATAATCTGCCCTCTGTTTGTATGTAGTAGAACCAAAAGCTGAAGAAGAAGTCCACAGGATAACACCAAGTAGGAAATGACTAATTGGGACCCAGAATGTAGTTGACAGCAACAAGAAAGCAGCAGCAGCAGATTTCCAAATCTGCATGCAGAATGCACATGGGAAAGCAAGGAGGGAATTGAAAGAGTTGGACATCAATGAAGTTCATGGCAGCAAGAAGAACCAGATTAAAAAATTTGCATGCAGAATGCACAGGAAGAAGAGCAAGTGAGGAAATGCAGACTTGACATCAATGAAGTTCATGGCAAGAAACAAGGAGCACCAGATTCACAAATTTGCATGCAGAATGCACAGGAAGAGCAAGTGGGGAAATGCAGACTTGGGACATCAATGAAGTTCATGGCAACCAACAAGTAGCAGCAGCTTTACAAATTTGCATGCAGAATGCACAGGAAGAGCAAGTGGGGAAATGCAGACTTGGGACTTAGTGCAGCAATGAAGTTCATAGCAACAAGGAGCACCTCACAGAAACAACAAAAAGCACCAGATTCACAAGAGCAAGTACAGGAGCCGCCAGCATTCTCAAAGCAGCCTCTAAGGGTGGTAAGCAACAACAAAAAATGCCTCTCCTTGTCAATCAAGTAATGAAACATATATCTTTCATAAGAATAGAGAAATCTCCGTTCTCACGATGAAGAAGAAACAGCAAGGTTAACACTTCCTCAGGAAGCCACAGAAAGAACCAAACTAGGGGAGACAGAAAACAAACAAAAACTGAAAAACACACCGATATGAACAAGGTGACAGTCTCACACCTGTTCAGGGACCATCAATAGTAGTATGTATGATAGTGACTTAACTATCACAACTTCCCCACTGACTTCATGAGCTCCCTACAGTAGGTAAAGGCCGGTGACAAGCACCAACCTACGAACTGAGTTTCTGCAGCAATTCTGGAAGCAACAGAAAGACTCAGCCATACTACTGGCTAGCAACAGACCCCACAACAAAGAAAACAAAGAAAGACAGAAAGGGAAAAGAACAGGAAAAGACTAAGAACAAGTGGCCTTACAGGAAGCTCCCCACTTACAAGACCCGAAGCAAAATCATTCTGAAAATGCCAAAAGTGGGAAGTTTCCAAACAGGAATTTTTCTTTAAGAACCAACCCTCTAGTTCTCTTTAGAAGAACTTTTAAAGGGTAACCTTTTGCCTTCAGAAAGACAATAAGACTGACCATCTGGAAGACAATAAACTTCTTACAACTACAAAGTCTCAAGATTGCATAGAACTCCTGAGCAAAAGTCTTGATTTAAAACCTCCCCATTATTCCCAGGCCATCAAATAAATGCTCATTCTCAAGGCTGTAACTTGTTCTAAATAACAGCTTCATCGATCTAGTCTTCACACCAGACAGTCGAGAACTCAAATCACTAGACCCCAGTGATAAAACAAAGGGGCATGAACCAACAGTAATCATAGCCCAATAGAGACACCCATCAAATAGAGCAGATACTGGTAGACAGCCAGCTGATGCATATAACAACCTTGATGTTCATATAATACCCTGTCTGGCTTGTGACATGTAATATGCATATGAGATTCCAATGCCTATGGGCTACCATTCCAGCCAACAGACACTGGTGGCATGTGCCTGCAAACTCAAGGGGCCAATACATGTGAGTAGTAAGGTTACTGGACAACAGTCACACACTATTCATCCTCCATAAAAAGAAAGAAAAAATCTGGCCATAGCTCAGATGAGAAAGTCACAAAAAATTCATCAAAGTTGCACCTTGATCCTTGAGCATTCAGCTTTATTTCAGATAATTAGGAAAAGGCCACACCATTAAGTCAAAGTACATACTACAACTCAGTGCAACAAGAAGTTTCACATTCTCCTAAATCCAGACTGAGAACATACAGCCTCAAGCATATTCAGAAAGTGCGCACTTTTTCCTGTATAGTTTGATCTGGGATTCACTCCCCATTTTCTCCTTGCAGTAGTAGATGGCAAAAAGGACAAGAAAGAAGCCAACTCTTTGCTACTGTTTGAAGCATGAATGACAATCAAACATTCAGCTCAAAAGCTTAGCAAGGTCACTCTCATCTGCAACCTTCAGCAAAGCCTCTCTATTAGAGGCACTATTGCTTATTTTTACCAACTGAGGTTCATTTTCAATCAGCTTGAACTTCTCAAATGCAGACTCAAAAACAGATTTTCGTAGGAGTGGATCCTCCATTTTTCCACACACCTCAAGCAGCAGCCTCAGCTCTGACGCTCCTGCCAAAATCAAACCTGCAACAATCTCTCCAAATTGCTTTGGAGCCCTAGGGGCATCCATGGCAACATCCTCCAGCTGCTCTGCAATCTGCAACACACCCCCTCTCAAATCTTGGCTCGAAATCACTGCCTTTGCATTCAAGTACACCAAAAGCTTCAACACCAGTGCACATTCACGATCTTTCCGATCCAATGCCAAGGACAATGTCATTTGCACAAGATCTGGGTGAAAATAAGGAGCCTTCAACTCTTGCACACATAGCAAGGCTTCATTCAGGTCCACAACTGATAAGTACTCCTTGACCAATAACTCTGTCTTTTTGGGCAAGTCAGTTGCAGGTTGTGCAGCTGGTTGCAGCTGGGCTGCAGGGGGTGGTGGCCTAGTTGGCTCCATCACTGAATCCAGTGCAGGACTGGTGACCAGAGCCCGTACTCCCTGATGCTCAGCCAGAGCACCACTCTGCCTTGGAAGTGTGTTAGATCCTGCAGTCCCACTTCCAATCAGAGCACTAGGTTTTCCCAGGAACCCATAACCCCCACTACCTTGAGGAAGCACCCTCGGACCCACTCCAACTCCTCGAACACCATAACGGCTGGCAGTGCTGCTCCCTGGCATTCCCAAGGGCAATGGAAGCACCCCCCCAGTTTCCCGCTTAGTTTTTCGCCCCACCCCTACTGTCTCCCATCCATCAGCCTCTAACCCTACCATATAACCCCCCATCAGGGGTGCACCTGGCATCCCTCCCCCTAACCCACCTGGCATCCCTGGCATTCCTGGCACTCCTGGCTTTCCTGGCATGCCTGGCATGCCTGGCATCATTCCCCCTGCACCTGGCATCATACCTCCAGGCATATTTGCAAGGCTGGCTGCATTCCCTGCCCTGGCATTCCTCATTTGCATCATGCCAGGACGGAGCCCTAATTTCTGTTCTGCCTCTGCATGAATTTCATTGATCCTCTTGGCTTTCACTTCTTCATGCCGTGGAATCCACTTGTTTGATCGCAGGTCCAGTATATCCCGCACCATGAACTTGATCCGAGCAGGTAAGCTTTTGCTCCCACATATGTCCTTCAGCCGTGCAAAATAGGTGTCAAATGCAACCCGAGACATGGCACTCTCCTCCAATTGCTTTCCTACTGTAGAAAACAACTGACATAGAGCTTCTACATTCTCTTCAGCCGGGATGGATTTTGTATCTGATCCCAGAAGTTCCTGAATGCAGGCATGGACGATCTTCTCTGGCAGCATCTTCTGTTTGAACAGCTCTCCAATGAGTTTGATGTTTCCCAAAGTCCGCAGCTTCACCAACTTCTCCTTGTCAGCCCGCTCCCGCACCTGCTCCGGTTTAGTCATCTGTCTGATTTCAGCTCGCAGCGCATCTGCACCTTCAAACTCCTCCTGACAAGTGTTCAGCAGCACTCTCCTGAATGTGACTGGTTTCTCACCTGGTTGTTCGGCCGGAAACTCAGGGAGTTCCTTGCTCAAGTTTACACACAATTGTGCGTACATGGAGCAGAAACTAGGTTCCAACACAGCTTTGTCGAAGATGAGAGAAATAACCCCCTGCAAAATCTCAGCTGATGAAATCCCTGCCTGCATCATCTGCTCTAACAGCACGTCGTACTTCTCAGGCGTCAGCTTGTTCAAGATCCCCTTCACGGTTCTGAACACCTTCTCCTTCTCCGACTGAGCGCCTCGTCGAGCTGACCAGGGATTGGCAGCCTTGGCAATGGTCATTACGGCACGAGTCTCCGTAGGACCATTCTCCTGCTGCTGTGACTGCTGCTGCTGCTGCTGCTGCTGGGGCACGAAAGCCTGCGAGGTGGTTTGCTCCCTCGACCCCCTGCCATTGTTCTCATTCCGATCCCGTTCGTACCTATCGTTTCTGTCATTCCTCTGCTTGTTAGGGGTCCTATCCCACTGCTGCTCCCGGGCCGCTCTATCCTCCTGTTGCTGCTGCTGTTGCTGCTGATGTTGCTGCTGTTGCTGCTGATGTTGCTGCAGAGTGCCCTGAGGAGGCGGAGGATTCCGAGCTCTCCAGTCACGGGAATCAGGCTCAACCGTCACAGCGGCAGCAGCCTCCCCGGTTATCCCCACGACTCTACGATCGCGCCTCACCCAGTCGTCCTCCGGAACAAGAGAGCCCTCGACGGACATAAGTCCATCAAAGCTGGACTCGACGAGCTCATCGGGCGCCTGCGTCCACAACTCCTGAAACTGCAACAGCACATCTCGCGTGTATCGGATCCGCTCGCGCCTACCACCGAGTCTAAACACCGCTGCAAAGCCGTCAGAATGCGCCCCTTGGCTCACCAACCTACGAGGATTGTTCGCGTTGTTAGCAACAGAAGCCACATCATCGGACAAGAGGGAAGAAGCAGCTAAAGGACGCAAGGAGAAAGCAGCGCGACCACCACCAGGACGAAGCGAAACGGAGGAAGAGGAGGAGGTTGCACGCACAGCAGTGGCATCCATACTTTCGCAAAACAAGATCTATTACTACTAATCCTTCTCTTTCCCTTCTTGCGCACCCTGTGTCTGTCCACTTACCCTTCTGTCTACCTCTCTCTCACTCCCTCCCTCTATCTCTCTCTCCCTCGGGCGCGCTCTCTCGCTCGTGTTCCACGAACACTAGTGTGTGTACGTGACGAGAGTGACGAGAGTAGCGAGTCGAGCTACCCCACCAAACCCTAAAAACACCTCTTGTCAGGGACAACCCTAAAGATGAGCAAACCCTAAAGATGATCACTAGTTTCTTTTGTTGGAAATGGAGAATCAGGGCCTGCCATGCTAAGCTTCCATGTTACTACACCCCTTGGGAAGGACCCTAAGGCCCCTGGGATTTGCTGTAAGGACCCTTGGAATTGTCACAAGGTCCAAATTCTAGGACCCCAACCTCCCCATACTTTCAATCCCCATATATTTTCCATTTCATATCCATTTTGAATAATATAAAAAGGTATGGATGTGCCAATGTATCATTTGGACCCAACTTTAGCATCCATGGTAATTATGCAACGAACCATCAAGTTTAATTCTTAGTTATTCAAGGTTATAAATTCTAGTACGTTGAGAAAATAAACATAGACCTTGTCAAGTGAAAATTCAAACCCCAAGATCTTATGAGTGAAAGCATATATACTAAAGATGAAACAAAAATAACACATCATGAAAACCCACAAAACCAAAAAAATACAAAAGATTTTTTCTCAATTTTCGATATATTGATGGAAAATGGCAATAATAAATTTATGGATATTCATAATAAATTAATTTTGGAATTTCAATTGGCATAATTGATTTTTTAAAACTTTTGTGGAATCTTGAAGAGGCTATATTGCTTGAAATTTTGAAAACAAATCTTAATGTATTTGAAGGGCACCTTACATCCCTATGAATATCCTTTTAAAATTGAAAAGCCTACAAAATCATACATAAACCAAAACACTCAAAAGAAGAAGAATATAAGGAACAAGATGGAAGGACTCACATCCAAAAAGATGAAAAAACCACCCAAGAAAGCAAACCACAAAAGAACATCAAATTCGCAAATCCCCTCCGATAGCAAGAAGCATATCAAATAAAGAAAGGGGAGGACCTCTTGAAAGGACACCTAGGCTAGAAGCACTCTTGCCTACTAGAACACCACATCTCAAAATAGATTATTTCATATGGATGAATGTCATTTTTCCATTTATGAGTTGAATTAAATAATTGAATCATTGGATGAAATTAATCCATGATTGGAAGCTAAATAAATAAAAATTTATGTATATCCATCTTCATTTGTTGTCCAAGTATTAATATCACAAACTTGAATGTTATTTAATAATGATGGATAATGTGACTATAGGGGAAAATATGATGATGGGATCAAAATAATTTTTAAATTTTTGTTTAAAAAATCATTTTCATCAACAATGTTAAAAAATCAAAAAATATTGTCATGAGATGAATGTTACCCCCTCCCCCCAATTGTTGTCAACAACATTATATATGTATTTTGTCACAAATTACAACACCTTGAAAATAAATAATAATTGTTTTAATCCCATTATCATCTATGATAATAGGTTGTTTGAATAAAATTAATTAAGATGCTTGAAATTGAATTTTAATTTATTTAAAAACCCATTGTCATCAATGACAATACTTAGTTTAAAAATATTTGAAACATTCAAAACCCATCATTGTCAACAACATTAGTTAGATTCGATGAATGTTGTGGCACCCTCAAAGAAGAATGAAAAAAATACCTCATTGTCATTTACAATGCTTATCAATAGGTTTGAGGGAAGTTGTGGCACCTTCATAGAGGAAAAAAAAATCCATTGTAATCAACAACACTAGGTCAATTTGCCCAGAAAAAAGAAAAATAAAAATAAAATATTTTATTTTATTTTATTGTCTAAAACAATAACCATGGGGTGGATGTTAGCATGATAATAATATATTTAAGATATATTGAAAATAATGACATTTTAAACCATAGTCATCAAATACATTAATTATAATAAAATTTACATTATATTATTCAACAAGTGTTATATCATATAAAATTAAATTGTGTTTTTTGGATTGTAGTTAATTAAAATTAAGAGGAAAAAGGTTTCATTGATAAAAACTTGATGACAAAATAAATCATTCATCCATAATGAGGGTGAATGTTTACATTCATCCCCATGTTTGCTTCATTTTGTGGTTAAATTCTTGGGTTATATTTATAAGTGTATAGGTGAAAAGGCATTTTATCATCCCAATTTCTAATTTTAGGCTTTAGACTTAGGCTTTAGGTTCATGCAACAGCTTGCTTCAAAACATATGAAACTTCAAGCCAAGGTTTGGAAGGAAATTTGCAAGATTTTTTAAAACAATATGATTTGACCAAAAAAGATATTGTTGATATTAAAGATGAAAGATGTAATATAAATATAATGACAATTGCATTCAAGTCTATAATTACTGGTGACAATTTGGGTGTTGAAGAAAGTCTTGAAGGGACTTGTTTTGTACATGTTTTTTTTAAAGCTCGACAATATGCAATTATAGAAGAGAAAATCTATAAAAAGTTTTAAATATGTTTCCATCAAATTTGCCCATTTAGATTTTTAGAAGTGTATATAACATGGCCTAAGGAGTCAAAGAAAAGGTGACAAGAATGGATGAAAACTTTTGTTTCTATAAACCTCCACACTTAAAAAATTAAATATGTGAGTGAAAACAAGTTAAAATTATCAACTATTGTATTTTGGTTTTTAAATCTCTTACTATATAAATTAATCCTTTGATTACAAGATTTACTTTTGTAGGTTTGCAAGTAAAGTATCACATTTCAAAAGACTTTACAATTTTGATAAGCCTTTGTCTTTTGTTACAACAAGAAATTTAGCCCTAAGGTTATTAGTCATGTTCACCCCCCCTCACATGGCATGTATCACAAATTATCATTGATTGTTTGTTTCATGTTGTCACTATTTGTTTTTGAACCTATCAAGGGGTCATTGGTTGTTAAGTGTTGCTCTACATGTAGCCATAACCTTGAACTTTAAACTAAAGGAAGAAATTAGTAATCATTTTGTTTCTCATGTTGGAAAACTTGATGGTAAATGATTCATGAATGGATATTGAGTTGAGAAGCCTTGCAATGAACATGAAAAATAACTACATGTAATCATTGATTCTTCAATATCATTTTGGACAAATTATGATGGTAAAAAAACTCATTGTATGTTATGCCTAATGTTAGATTCTAGATACAAAAACTTGATATTAATCTTTTCATTTATTGGTTGTGAACAAAAGATGGTCATACTACATAGTTATGATAATAAATCCTTATTCCATATGTTTTTGAAGTGTTATCATCATTTGCAACCATTATTAAAGGTGAACTTTTTTTTTCACAACAAAAATGAAAAATATTGTAGTTTTGATATTTTTGAAATGGTGGTGACACAAGTGAGTTTTTGAAAAAGCTTATCAATCAAGATATGTTGACATTTCAAAAATATCAAATGCATGCAAAAACCATCAAATTTCGTTTTGAGTAGTGGAAAAAAATGAGACCATGTTCCCAACTATTGACTTTTTGGTGTGACAAATATTGAGGATAATTGGTTCCCAATTTGAAACTAAATGAATATTTTCTCTCATTGGCATACAAACTAAATGATGGAAATGCCACTTATAAATTTTGAATAACCTTGAGAAGTTAATGTTTGTAAATAAGAACTAGCTTAATGATGTTAGGGCTAGTTGTAAGGCCCTTTTTAATTTAGTAGAATTGATAAAGTTTGATCTAAAATTAAAAGATGAATAAGAAGAGTTTGACAACTTTTTTGGATGAATTGGAAGAAACTTGAACATCTTTACACAT
>Ga0209208_10000925_pt1 | contig 40084 bp, 24 predicted proteins | sample S1TSphfallax_3_FD_187694 | JGI IMG/M metagenome (GOLD analysis project Ga0209208, IMG submission 187694) | Host-associated microbial communities from peat moss isolated from Minnesota, USA - S1T2_Fd - Sphagnum fallax MG (SPAdes) (version 2) | ecosystem: Host-associated > Plants > Peat moss >... | reverse complement strand
GGGGGGGGGGGGGAGGGATTTTTCTTGATTCCAGAATAGTGACTATAGTAGACTTTGGGCAATTATAAAAATACAGCAGGAAAAACCGTCAGACACCTGCACTGGTAAGCAGTAATGGTGCCTCTAATTCAATGGTCATGTGACAACTTATGATTACAGAGGAGTGGATGAAGATCTTTCTTGATCCCAGAATAATGACACAGTAAACTTTGTGCAATTATTAAAAAACAGCAGGAAATACAGTCAGAAACCTGCACCAGTAAGAGGTAATAGTGCCTCTAATTCAACAGTCATGTGAAAACTTATGATTACAGAGAGTGGATGAAGAGAGGCCTGACCTTGTACACCATTGCATATTATTGGTATTTCAAACTTTTCACGCTCAGTGACAACAACTATTGAGGATTCTTGATCAAGTTCACTATCTGGACAAAAGTTAACAATGTATGCCACCTGTCATCCCCCCTCATTTCTAGTGCTTACAAAGCTCAAAAGGCTTACCTATGAGATTACAGAGGAAACTACACGACAACGCTTTGAACAGAGCCAATATATCAGTTCCAGAGGGAAAAAAAGGAAAGCAACAAATTCTTGCAGTCATAACCATAGAAAGCATCAGACCATCACCTTCACCATGGATAGCATCACAAATGGCAATGACTAGCTGCCATGACTCTGACTGACTTCAGCAGCTCACAACAGTGGGTGCAGATGAGTTTACAATGTCTGCTCAAAATTTCAGGCAAAAAATTACAAAGCACTGCATACAGTTCCTGCCACATCTCTGGAAATAACAGAAGACTCAGTCATGATGTTGGCTAGCAAGAGACGTACCTATAACAAAATTCAATAGTATCCCCATTCAAGCTGCAACAAGCTTGTGATGGTATAAACTTGTTTCATGTTAGCTTGCTTCCACAGAAGCAAGCTTCTAAGCCTACGGCATAAAAGGGTAGTTGTGGAGGCCTCCTGCAGCCTTAACATGTTTTAAAGCATCCCACCACTTCCAGGAAGTTCAAAAGGGTGGATGATGCTTGGAGAAACTAGGAGAATATAAAGATTGTTTACCTCCATTCCAGGGGCCACTTTACTCGTCCCAATCTCATCATATATTGTCAGTGAGTCTGTGTCATGAGGTATATAGGGTTGCACATTGAGATATCCTGATAAAAGGGGCAGAACTTGCACACGGCGCACAACCTGCCACCATTTATCTCAACACAAAAAATACATGAGGAATCTTTTACACCAATGTCCATTGACTCTTTACAAAAAAGATGAAAAGTCAAACTTGAGCTAAAGTAGAACATTCCATGTTCAGTAACCTATATATCAACACCCACTGAGACAACTTGACAGGCATCCTTGCACATGAGATGCCATAATTGCATGTTGAATAGGCCAGTCAGTCCTCTTGATAAAATATGAATGATAAAAGTTGATGAGAGTTTACTCACATTTGACCTGACTAACTGAAAAACTTCACAGAAAACTGATGAAGAAGCACAGGTCTAAGTAGAAGTATATGACACAATGAAGCATGAATTTACACAACAGGGGTAGCCCAACCCATGCAAGCAGAGGAGAAGCTGTCTTCCTACTCATCCAAAATTGGGTGTTATAGAAGAGGAGATGGAGAGGTTGATACCTTATCATTGTTGCGTAGTTGAAGAATAGTCGAGTATCTCTTGAATGCTTTGTAGCCTGAGAATACAATTTCTGGAGGAAACGGCTGGAAGAGAGGACAATCTTTGCTAACTGCAGACTGAATCTGCAACACACAACCCATAACTATGTCAACATTGTCTATTCACCAGATCATTATAAACACCAACTTCTCTGTGGCATATGGCCATAGAGGAGTAGAATCCTCAGTACCTTCTTACTTAAGTACTAAGCAACGGACACTCCTCTCATATCTGTTAGTCATGAAATCAATAATGTTGAGGACTATTCTGTTTTCTGTCATCTGACTAAGGTCAACCTGTATTTTAACATTCAAGACACTTTCAAATGGCCTATGTAACTTTGATAAACTACAGATCACAATAGGCCCTAGGGAATATAACATGAAAGCAGAAGTGTTAACATACCAGATAATTTTTGTCAAAGAAGTTATGATGTTCAATAATATTTGGCTTTGGACGTATGAGTCCATCTTTATATGAGACTTGTGGGTGCAATTTCTCTTGCACAACTTCACTTGGTTTTTTCTGGACACCAAATAGGTCACACTTTGATACTCACAAAAACTGTTAACCAAATATTTTCCCAAATGCAAATTCATCTCCTTCCCAGAAATCACAAAAGATTTGGCAACTTGCAAACTAAATAAGTCCAATGCCTCCATGCCATAATAACAACTGCCATAAGTCCATTTAATATTTGAAAAGAACCCAGCTTTTGCAAGGGAAGAGTGAGGAGTATCATGTACCATTTCACAAAATGCCTAACTTGGTACATTCTTTTGACTTAAAGCCATCTTCTACAGTGGTCATGTATCATATACCATTTCCCAGAACACCCAATTCGGAAATTTCTCTTGACTTCAACTATCTTCTACACTGGTCACCCACTCAGAGATCTAGGACGAATCCACCACATAATTTTCAAGTGCCATCATTACGAACTCGAAGAACAAGGTTAGATACAATGGTTGAGTGACTGCAAATTTTGCAAGAACTTTTTGCAAAACGGTGAACAGACAGTAAAGAGAAACCCCAGCTTTGCCTTGACCAAAACCACGTCTGTAACGAAATAAGAATCCACAATTCTAGGTTGTTTGCAAAAGAACAAATACCTTTTCCACACTGGGATGCGGAATGCCGTATGATTTATACTTGATCGTGGAATGGGGGGCTCCTGTCGAGCAAAAGGAGACTTTCGGGTGTGCGCGAGGCCTGGTGACCGCCAAATTCGGTGAAGTTCTATCAATATGTTGCGCCTGCTCTTTCAAGATATTCGGGCGCTCCATTTTGAACAAGAAAGAACGAAAACGAAGCTGTGGGCAACTGCAACTATTAATCTCCCTGCCTGTAACAGAAATCCTCGCTAAACACTTTTCTCAAAATGCAACTTTGTTGTGGAGGTAAAATCATGGGTTGAGAGTTTTCTCCCGGTTTGGAAGAATTTTAAGGTTGAAAGCGTAACAGAAACCACAACGTGACTGCGCTTGAGTGCAGTGAATACCACGAGAATCGTTTTGCAATGTTTCTATTCCAAAACTAGCAATCTAGAGACCATTATCATGCAAAGATTTTGCGATTAGAACCTATTAAATGTCCAACGATCAAATGTAGTGTTTGATCAAAGCCGATTTTTCAACGAGAAAGTTGCCTACAAGTGACAGGCTACCATAAATGCAAGAAGAGTTTGCCATCTCTCTCTACACAATGTTTATGCCGTGCACACTGCAGACCCAGGAAGACAACAATAGTAACTCTGGTAGGTACTAGGCACCTGAATGCAATAGCAGTTACACACTGCCTTGAATTGAATCTTAGTAACCATTACCTGTAAAGCACTCTGAGAAATTTCTTAGTAAAAGGCAAAAGAATATTTCGCTATGAGCCCACCGATTTGACAAATTTCTTGGTGTATTTGGGCTTTGTGCGGGTTTGTACGAGTGTTGTGCTTGTAAATGGTTTGGTCATACACTTTGTGTAACTGTAAATCCCATAATGAACTTTATTTACACTCTGTGTAAGTGTAAAATATTCATTTATGTTCATGAAAATGTAAATATAAAACATGAAAAGTGTTGTGTAAAATCATGTAAATTTATCTCAAACAGTGTAAATATTTTAAAAATACATTTATATGGTTTTATGCAGTTATGTAAAACAATGTAAGTGTAAAATAAACATATATATATGATTTTATATGGTCGGATAAAATGGTGCAAATATAAAATTATGTAAATTGTTGTTTTGAGAAGGGGGGATTTCATAATTTTTTGGTGATAGGCCAATCAAATGACACATCGTAAAAATATATATATCAAAACATGCACCCACAATTAATTAATATGGATTTGCAAGAAAGTATGGTCATTAAAGCTGTATAATAAAGATATAATAGAGTTATTTGTAAGATAAAATATTTATAGCGTCTGAACACTGAGTTTGGTCATAAACAAGGTGAGATTCAAAAAGACCTGCAAAACAAATACATTAACAGTCAAGGGGAGAGGGGCGGGAGACTCTGAAAACCATCAATTCTGTGATAAACTGATATTCACCTTGTCTTTCATTTTTCCTGAACTCCTTCGCTGCTGCTACATATATTTTCATTGCTCCTACCTGTAGGACTACTATAATTAGTCTAGAACATTATGCATTAAATGCTGAGTTTAGCCATCTCATACCCAGATTTAATAAAATTTTCTCACCTTAGGATTCACTAAAAGAGGGGGTTTGAGGGTGAAATGAGGCCCAAAGACATGGTGACCTTATGAATAACATTAATATATACACTTTCACACCCCAAAACACTTACAAGAGGCTGTGGAAGTGTATTTGGTAAATATTTACACTGGCCTTGTGTAAGTGTTCATATTAAAAACATTATATATACACCAACAGTGTAAAAAGTTTGGACATGTATTTGCATTTATATGAGATTTACATGTTTTATATACAACTATTGACACTTAAATGCATAACACTGGTTTGTACTAGTGACAATCAATTGACATAAATCAAAATATTAGTTTAATTAAATTTTTTTAAATAATAATTAGTTACTAGACATTAGTAATCCATGATCACATAAATTTTATGACATCATTTTTTTTTAAATATGAAATTTAACATTCACCTATTAAAACGTTAATATTTTTAACATTCGTGATGTTTTGGCACCCTCCATGTTTCAAAAGAATCTTGTTGGGCTTTTCGAACATCCTCTAATTTCCTTTTTACCATGTTCTCCATGTTTTCCAATGACCCCCCTAGTTTGAAAAAAATATAGAATATTTTCAAGCTTAATGTTTACAATGTTCCTTGCATGATTATTGGTGTTTTTCAACGTTATCTCTAATGGTCTCAACCCTCAACATCTTGGTGCCCCCTATTGCCCAAAAAAAAGTTATATTTATCACCTTACTCACCACAAGCCATTTACAAGCAAATGAAGAAATATGGAAGGATATATTTGTGTTTATCTTAGGGATTATTATTTGGTGAATGTGAATAAGATCAATTTTTTTTAAGAATATTTCATTGACACATGACATAAAATATTACATGATGTGGAGGAATATTTTGTTGTGTGTTCAAGGATGAAAAATTAAAATGGATGGAAAATGAACCTTAAACTGATTCCCTAGTGGAATCATAGTTGACAAGTAATTATCTTATAATGGAACAATAGAGGTCCTCTAGTAATTCACTAGTTGATAAAAAATGGTCTTGATCTAATGACCCACTATTGGAAACACAATGGTTTTCTAGTCACCACCTATTAAAAGCATGTTTATTGCCTTTAATGATTGACTTTTGGGAGCATAATTAACATGCTCCCAAGCTCCTTGATAGACTCAAATGTGAATCTGAAGTGAAATAGCGAAAAAACAAGGAATTGAAGACACGCTCCCTGGTTCGCAACACTTTGGGGGTGGAGGGGCGTGTTGAAGCTTCGAAATGGGACTAGGAAGAATGACAAACACCTAATCACCCACATGGACCTACACGAAACCAAACAACAAGTTGGTTAGTACATAGTTTGAGCATTTTTGGTGTTAGGATGAACCACACGCAAACTCGGATTCACAAGAGTCACCATGGCCCAAATTTGGGGAAAGCCACCACCTTCCCCTTTATAATATATTTTGTGGCTAGCCACGGGACCTACACCCAAATGTCATTTTGTCCTTATACTCCCAAGTGGGAATCCCAAAATTCGCACAACTAGGACTCCTGCGATTTTGGGGCCCATAACTTTGCATGTAAACCTCCGATTGAGATGAGGTCTAAAGCAAAGTTGTAGCCCTCGTTGAGAGCTTTCCAATGGTATGTTGCACGCCACCTGCATGCAAGGAAATTGGGGCGATTCTTGACTTTTAATGGTTGAAAGTCAAATTGCCAATTCTTATTTAACAACAATTGTTGAAAATTAAAAACCCACCAATAGCAAAGATCCTACATAAAGCATCTACTTTCAAACTTCAAAACATTCGAAGATCATGAATCCCCCACTCCTTTTGGTCTTCTAGATTTCTACTTGTCGCACAACACTATCCACTCCACACATACACAAATCTTCTTAAAACTAAACACATCCATCCAACCATCCACATCCCAAAAGAATTTGGCTCCATGTTGTAGCACCCTTTGACAAACTTGTCTTTTTATCATTAACAACAAATCACCATTCTTTAAATCAACACAAACAAACATTAATAAAAACACACCTTAGTTACTCCATAAGCCCTTTACATTGTGCTTCTTCACATACAAAAGCCAAAAAGTTCAAAAAATAGCAAGGCCCTAACCTTAAACAATCCACATTAGAGTTGTTTTATGGTCACACTATAACCACTAAGGTAGTTGGCTACAAGCTTAAAGTGTTGTTAATTATTTAAACTTTTTCAACCTATTGAAGCAACCAACATTTGCAAAATTTAAATCCTCTACACATATCCATGGACATGATAATCTTGGGGGGTGGCTCGAAGAAAAACAAATAGAGAGAAGGAACATAACACAAGACAAAATCCCTTTCCAACAATGTATTATTACATATTCAAGAGGAGTCTTGCAAAATCAATATCTTAAAATCAAAAAAAGGAAGTTGCAAACATATAAATGCAACACAATGAAAGTGAACACAACAAAACTTGCAAAACTTCTTGTAGATAGCTAATCTTCACCTTGTTTCTACCCATGGTTTAGGCCTAAAAGAGAGCCAACAAAAAATGAAATAGTTATTGGATAATTACTATGCATGATGAAAATGAAGTTCCAAATTAGCACAATGAGGTTACAATTTAGAAACTTACCCCCCTTATATATGAGGTGGCTTGACACAACCTCCCATTACCTATGAACCTCCAATTGAGATGTTATTTGTTCAATGGTGTCCTTTCTCCTCATCAACTAGGGGAGGAATTTATGTGCAATTGGGTAAAAACACAAAACAACGAGCCAAAAACCATGTCAAATTGTGTTCAAAACTATATATATTATATATATGGTTATGTGGTGCCATTTTAATAGCATGTTAATCATAGAAATTTTTGTTTTATGACTAATATGGATGTTGAAATATCTAAATTGAACCATTGGGTGCAATCATAGTAACATGTACCATTAATAGTCATAACCATTGCTTAATTTTCTAAATTTTGGATTGTAAAAAATAAATAATAAAAATTATATATATATATAACATTATTGTGAATAAATTATGTACATATCATAAAAAATTGGAATCAATCTAATGAGCAAAAAATACGTAATTTACACTTTTAAAGACTTGTAACGCTGTTGCAAAACAATTTTGACTAAAAGCACAATTTGAAAATATTTTTTAATGACATCTTTTGGGATTTACTTTAATATACACCTTAACATAATAGTATCGAAAATAATTTTTTAATTCTTGATTTTTTTAAAGACATATTAAATATATTCTAATAATATTTTTCAAAAAAAACAACATAAAAAAAATGGTCTAAAGGGACATGTCTGTTTGCTTATAGCATGGTGTGACCCCATTAGATCTTTTGATTTTAAGTTTTGATTTGAGCAAATTACCTTTAAAGTTAAATAGGTGTTTTGTCAAACATTACTAATTTTAAAAAATGCCCTTGATTTTCATAATTTACAAACTTTTTAATGTTGAATTTTTTAATAATAACAAGGGACTAATAGACACGTAAAAAACAATCAAAATATAAGGAATATATAAGTTGATCTTTTCTCAAAAAATTTGAAATTTTGGATCTATTCGATGTTCTTGAATCCTTTATGACATTTAAATGTGATGCAATGTAAATGGTGTCTAAACAAAGTTATAATGTATATTATAAAAGAATAAACCTCAAAGTAGTTAACATGTTTTGGCATGATTTGAAATTGTGATCATTAATCAAAATGAAACACATAAATCTAGCACAAAATCTTACATTATTAAAAATATGTATTTTTTTAAATGATTATAAAAAATGTGATATATTAGGGAAACTATAGTAAGTAAGATTATTAATAATTAAAAAAATATTTTTTAACAATTCTTTTTATGAATAACATTTTTTTAGGCAAAAGGATTATAACCCTTTGAAACAAAGTAAACGTATTGGATTGTTGATTCATGATTACACCTAATTGAACACATGCTTTTACTATGTTGTAATCATTTCACAACAATGTGTTACATGATTTGAGTGACAATTAAAGGATTAACTACATGAATGCCTCTTCTATAACCTTTTTCAACCCCTTGGGCCTTCCATTCAACTAGCTTTTACTTCCATTCTTCTTCACTTTGCTCTACAATTAGCTTTCTGACAACTTTGATGATAATCATTTTATGAGGGCTTATTATTTTGACAAAAAAGGTTCCAAACCCTACCATACATGAGGTTATCATCTACTTTCAACTTCACATCACATTTATAAATGTTATTGTTGCCCACACCACCTCTACAACTTTTTTGAACAAACTTGAGTATGAATGATCATTCTAAAATCAATATAGATCAACAACCAAATCCCAATTTATAGCTTGAAATTCCAAATTTCACAACCTCCATTTCATGCAATGCATGCACCATATTCTCAACCCCACAACTAGTTTGTGACATTGACATCAAAGCTTTCAAAAAGCCACCAAATCCCAAAACAAAAACACATGCTTCACTTATTTATGTGCCCCCCACCCCACCCCACTACAATGTGATTACCTCTTGATCGTCCTCATCATTTTTTTATGTGGGTTAAAGACAATAATAAACTATTAAATGCATGTCCGTTCCATATTGTAAGTGGACATGAAAAAAACAACCATGAAAGTCCATTACTATAGTGGCCTTGACCTAATCTACATGGCCATACCTAGTAAACATGTTATAGTTGTGCACATGAGTGACTAAAAAACCTTGTGTTAATTGTCAATATATAGACTTGTCTTCTATCCCAAAAAAAGGAGAATATAAACACCTAATTATGCCACATGCTCAATGAACCAAGTTACATAGGTCATTAATAATCATGAATAGAAATTTTATCCCATCACCTTTGCTATGTGAATTTGTCAAGTTTGAAAGCTTAAAATCCACCTATCAATTACGAAACACGAAATGTTCAATAGACAAGAAAATAATGTGTTCAACCTTTTGTCCATGGCATTAAAAACAACTTAAATTAAACTACACATTTGACTTTCTATTGTTTTGAGCATTTTATCTGAGAATGGCCCCTTCAACTCCATGTGAAGCCTTAGCATATCAGCATTAGTGTGCTTAGGGAAAAACATCTTCCCTGAATACAATTCATATAAACAACAACATACTAATGACACATTCAACACATGGTCATATGGTAGACCATGAACTATGCCCAAGAAAAGTAAAAACTATAATCATTGCCAAGTTAAACATTACACAAACCTTGAACACATAAAACAAAACAATGATGAAACGTCAAAGAAAAATAGCCACAACCATGTGGAGGCAACTCAACATGACCCAAATACTCATAGAAGATGGCACAAGGTATTTCAATAAGGTGTTTATTGATTTCAAGGGCATTATGAAATTGACTAACAAGGCATGGTGTTATCTTGTTTTCTCCCACAAACATTATAAAACCAAAGTCACAAAGTTTCAACACATTTTTTGCATCATTAACCCACATGAACAAAGAAAACTACTTAAGTGCACAAACTCAAAAAGTTGGACTTCATAATTTATTTGTCAATTCAATTAAAGACCTTGCTTTTCTAGATTTGAAAAATGGACCAATTACTAGGTCAAGTGTAAAATATATATGTGAAGTGACAACTATTGATAACAAACCCAATGGGAGTCAGGTCTCTTAAGGATACATTTACATCCTTAAATATTGCTACATCTAGTGCAAATAAACTAGAGCACAAACTAACATATTATCAAGCTTAATGTCACAATGTGAAATCCCGTCATTTTGCAAATTTTCAGTGCAATGAGGAATTGTTTGGCATAAGTTCACACTATAGTTAATCTAATGCCAATGTTGTGATTGAAAACATTTTTAGGATTTCATGAAGGTTCACACAAAAGGATTCAAAAACCAAACATAAGTGTTTCTAATATTAAAAAATAAATAAAAGATGCACAAAATGTTTTTTGTTATTTGGTTCAACTCTTGATAATCTCCTAAGGAGATCATTGTTAACCTAATTTTTCAAGTTACATAGATAGTAACTAGTTGTTACCAACTAGTAACCAATGAAGCAATATGGTTTTGAAAACTATTTTAGTTGTTACTAGATAACAAGTACTTAAGCTAACCAATTTGTTAACTTTAATTGGTAACATGTGTTAAGGTAACTAGTAGGGTATGTGAAGCAATAATTGATCTATTACAATAATTGGTTATTGACATAACAAGTTGATTTAAACTTGTGACCAGTAATTCCTAAACTTTGATTTTGAATTTGTACTAACTAATGACTATTTAAATTGAAACATCATTGTGATTTGGTACAAATAGGATGATTTTTACAATGATGATAGATTTACTTTTATTTTTGTAACTCTTGGAGATTTTATTTTTTGAACCAATACACTTATGATTTTTGAAGTTTTTTCCTTTTAAATTTTATATGTGGGAATTCATATTAGTTTCTTTCTATATGAATAAGCAACAAAATCTTTATGTATTTGTTTTCCATATTTTCAGATCTAGAATAAATTCACTTGTCAATGATTTCTATAAACCAAAATTAGAAAGTTATAAAACAAATTTTGTAATATAAGGTAATAGAAAACACCCATAACATTTGGCAATCACATAGTGGAGCATAATTGTAAACAATCACATTTACAATATGTTGTTTTAATGATTGTTTTGTTTTTTTGAATTTAAGTCTAGTTTTGTTCTAGTTTTAGTAGTTTTCTAGGATTATTTTGTGTCTTGATAAGTTTTTGATGTTTTACAAAATTAGCTTGGGGTACATTCATGATCAAATCTACATGTAAGGAACAAATTTCAAGACATGCCCAAAAATCATTCACTCAGTTTAGGACTTGTTAAAAAGGATTATTGTGTAATGTAAGACTTACTATTTTGGAGGATTATTTTTCAAACTTTGACTAGCGAATTTGGACCCCACCTATTTCACATTGGTCTTCCGTTTGAGCTAGGTGGTGATATGGCTAGGTTTGAAGTTTTATGCAATGGCCTCCTTCATTGAACAACTTTCTTTCCAAGTTTTGTGAAAAAACTTAAGCTTTACTATGTATTTTCCTTTGCATGTAACAGCTTTTAGATACATTTTGAGTTTTTGTAAAAAAATTTACATTATGTTAGGTTGCAGTTTTTTTTACAACTAGGAGTTCAAGTCTACGATGGCCTTTGATGTGATTTGGGTTGTTGAAAATAGAGGTTTGATGACTAGAAGGATTGATGTTCTCAGCTTAACAAATGAAAAGATACTAATTCTCAAATCAAGGAAGTCTTTGGGCCCAAGTTATGACAAAAAGGTTAATGTTGAGGTTGTAAGCTTATTTTGGAGATGTATAGAAGGGTTATAGGAAAGTGAAGGTAACTAATGGATAGATCAACAAAAGCTTTGCACGAGGTGTCGTCACTGGGTTTAATAACACCCAACTTGATTGGGCAAAATATGTTGTTCATTGTGACACTTATGGTGCCGAGTTGAGAGAGACAAAGGCAGCAAATCTTGCTTGGCAAGTAAGAGGTGGTGCTATTGAGGAAGGCTTGCAAGCTTTGCAACCCCCTAGTTGTAGACATGCAAAGCTTGTGTCTGAAGTTGTTTGTCAACAAGCTGGGACGAAAATCAAAGGTTTGAATGAAATAGACAACAATTTGTTGAAGTTGCAAGTTGGCGTTAAATGGCATGCAAAAGAGATTCAAGGGTGTGAAGATCTTTTGCAAGATAGGTAATTAATGTTAGGATTTGCTAGAAAAACCATTGCTATACAATTAAAATACAACATTAAATATTAGTCTTGCAAATGTAGCTTGCTTATAATTCACATATAAATATTAAAAACTTTAAACACCTTGCAAGGTGCAAGCAAGGTAAAGTAGATAGTTCACTACTCCTTGTAAAAACAATTACATGTAGCCATGAAAAAGCTTTATGTATTGAAAGTAGAATTTAGAAATAAAATAAAATAACATGATAATAATCTTTCATTTTATGTTTAAATTTTCTTAAACCCCATCTTGAAAGTAGAATTAAGTAGAATTTTAAAAATAATTTCTACTTGCACAAAATGTCTGATCTTACAAAATGGGCTACATGTAGATGAAATATTGATTTTAAAAAAATTCAATTTAGTGGAGCCCTAAAAAATACTTATTTATTATCAAATTATGAATGTTATAATCATAATATATTCAATTTTAAATATGAAGTAGGTTTGAAAACCATTTGGACCTAGTTAATTTCAAACGTATTTTCAACTTACTTTTATGATACAAAAGTTGTTCAAATTTTTTATCCAACTTCCCAAAAACTAAATGTAGGGCCCTATGATTTTATATTCATACTTTAAAATATTTTGAATCTACTTTATTGTGTCCATATAAAAATTTCCATTTTAAAATTGGACTTTAGGTGAACTTTTTTTTTTGGTGTATTTTACCTTACCATACAAGTGATGAATTGTGCTTTCTCAATAAAAATTTGTCCATCCAATACATGTTTTTAATATCTTTTTTGGGGATTTTGTTTAATATGATTCCTCATTTCCATTAAGTCAAAAAAATTTACAACCAATCATGAATGTCACATGTTACCAATTTATAACACAAATTCCCCTAATTTTGTGTCTATTTCTCCTCTTTAAAAAACAATTAACAAAATCAAGCATTTTTATACTACATTTCACCATTAGAATAGAGATGTGTTTTGAACCAATTCCAACATAAATGTTCCATAAGCATAATGATAAAACAAGTTGCACACCAAGGACCATTTCTCAAGTCTCTTAAAGCACATAATTTAGATGTTTTTAACAAATAAATGTTGCAAATCTTGTTGTAAGTTTTGTGGACTATTAATAAGATTAAAGCAAAAAAGGATGGCCATCCAATGTATAAAATACTTACAAGGGCCACTTATAGAAATGAAAGCTGAATTCATTTTCTTATCAATTTGGATACAAAGTATACAATCTCAATAGTGGCAATCTTAATCACAAGGAAAAACAATCAAGCCAACCTTCAAAAACTAGGACACATAATTGATGAATTGCAAAGAGTTCCAAACATTAGCACTTTAATATGTTATTAAGGATTTTTTTGAAAGATAAGTTATTAAAGTTGGACATTTAATAAGAACAATACAATAATCTATAGACATGTGATCTTTGAAATTTAAAAAAATGATATACCAATGTATACCAATGCATTCATTGCAGCCATAACAACTTTTTTATCATAATGGGAATCAATATGGAAAAGCTTCAATTTACAAAACATATAATTAATAGATTGTGTAAAGAATTGCAATCCATCACTTTGAAATAAGCTTCAAAATTACTAGATAGTTTGAAAAAGTAATTGTATACGCACATCAAATAACATCATTGCAAAACATTCTTCTAATATATGTATGTACTTCCAATAACTATTAACATAAATGATTTAATTCATTTTCATTGCTTTCAGAGTGTATCTTGAAGTTCAAAAGCAATCTTGAAATCACAATGAAAATCAATCTTCAACCTTTAAAAGCTAAATCCACAAATTGAGTGTAGAATAACATCCAAAGAAAACAACATTGCAACAATGTGCAAAATTTGAAATACTTATAGGGGCAACAAATTTTTTTATGTAAATCACTCATTTTCTTCATTTTGGATTATAGATTGAATCTTAAGAAATGTAGTTTTATAAAGTTGGAAAACATATTTGCCCCCCTTTTATCTATGAGAATTTTGTTTCATCTAAAATTTCACTACCTTGCAAAAAGGTTACAATGTGAGAAGTATTCTAAAACATTGTGGCACCAATAGGTTTCATATGCTCACTTCAAAAAACATTTTTTTTTCAAGCTCCATTTCCATCCCACTAAGCCTTGCCATGACCTATTCCAAAATAATTCTAACACACCCTTGAGGAAGACCAACACTTTTAATTATTGTTGGTATCTTGCCACAAGAAACTACACTTGTGCACACTTGAACTAAGATGAACAACTATCATTCCAAATTATGTTTTTAAGGGGGAGTGTGAGGCATTCTTACACACTGTCAACATGAAGATATGCACTCACAAAACCTGCTTGGAAATGGAACTACTATGTAGTTGTAGTTTAACAAGTAAAGTGGTTCAATGTAATGCAATGAAGTTCATTAAGAATCTAATGTGTTGTGTCCATTTGGAAGATACAAGACATTGTGGGAGAATCATAACTCACCATGATGGAATGTGAAGGGGCATTATGTTGATGTTCATTCAATGTCACGCTTGATCATTGAACCCCTCTTGTTCCATTCATCATACATTTACATACAACCTCCTAATTTAACATGCATTCGATTTTTGAAAATCTAATCTAAAAGGAGCCATGTTACAAAATCTTATAAGCTTTTATTTTATTTTATCAAGAATTAAACCTTGGGACTAAAAATCACTTTGCTTAGATTCAGAAAAAAAAAAAAAAGAAAATTCAACCCCCTCTACTTCCGGCAAGTGCAGCTCCCTTACAACCGAACCAATGATGCTGAAATTTGGAAACAACCTTCTACACCTATTAAATAAGATTTTTTTTACGTTTAACACAAATCCAACGGTGGATTTGGGAGGAACAACTATTTGAAATAAAGTCCAGAGGTTTTGTCATGGAAATCCTTCCACGAACTCCACTACAACACCCTCCACTTCCGACAAGTGTAACTCCCTTACAACCAAACCGATGATGCTGAAATTTGGAGAGAACCTTCTACACTTTCTAAAAAAGAATTTTTTTAAGTTTGACACAAATCCAACGATCGATTTGGGAGGAATAACTATTTGAAATAAAACTCCAGAAACTTTGTCATGGAAATCCTTCCATGCTTAATTCGTGCACACATCTCTCTCATGAACAACAACTTTCCACACATAAGAACTAATTTTTATTTTCTTTTTCCCACACATTCCTTCTTTTCTTTTTTCCTTTTCCCAACCTAAGAGACTTCCCTCTCCCTTGGTAAGCCTCCATGACCTTTCCTTGAGCTTGTTCCCCTTGCCCAATGGAAGCTTCGAAATCCTCCCTTCTAATCAATGGCCTCCTCATCCTTCAAGAGCCAACGAAAATTGAAAATGATTTGCCTTCCAATTGATTTTAGAATGAGAATTCTTAGGCCTAATGAAACACAAAAAAAATTCCATCGTCCAATCAAATAGGATGACAATCCTCATGACTAATAGGATTGGAAGACCCATCCTTTCCCTTATCTTGGATATTTTTATGAGGTTCTTGAACTTGATCTTTATCCTTTCCATTCGTTGACCTTCACATCCTACTTCTTCATTCTAATTATTTCAAGTAACTAACTACTAAAACAATTTATTGGTAGTAACAAGTAAACATCCTTGAGTCCTTACTTAACTAAATCAATTCAATGGTTGAAGTAACATCCCCGCGTATCATTTACTCTTTTGATATCCCCTACTTATTATTATTATTTTTTTCCATGCACTAATTAACTATGTAGTACACAATAAATTGGAATTAAAATTTGCATCACAAAAACCCCCACATACTTCTAGATCCACCGTCGAAATTAGGGTTTGATGAATCCATTAGATCTAGGATGTTCAAGTTTTCATGAGGTTCCACCGTCACTCCCACACTTTACGCCTACCTTAATTTGTTAAATAAAAAAACCTCAACCCCTTTTGAACACAAGTACCACATTATTTTTGCTACCCTCTTGGTTTTTGTTGATGTGGGTGAGAATTTAGTCATGGCGAATGATGTCACTACGCCCTCAAATCCTCCAGTTCCACTAGTAGAAAAGGAAGAGCTTAAAGAAGCACTACTTGACGTGAATGTTTCTCAATGGTTGCGCGAAGAAGAACCATCCAAAAGAGTGGTGCGCACTTGAGTTGATCCTTTGGCATGGGATCGTCGATTGTTTCTTAACTTGCATGTGCTAACAATCTATTTAGAATTTGTCCCTGCTTATGGAGCCACACCAAAAAGGTTTGAAGAATGTCAATGTGAAGACGACGATGTTCATTTTCATTGTCGAACTTGGGTTCCCGGTGATGGCCATTATCGTTAGCTACAAGGCCCAATCAACCCCCTTTCCATGGAGCATCGAGCCAAATACCTAGCTTGCACCATTCGTCGCATTCTGGAGTTTTCGCAATTATGATCTATCTCCTTAAAGTTGTTTACTAAGTTGTAATTCACCAGAGGCCATTGAAGTGGAAATGTTAATACTTAAGTTTAATTTTGATTATTTAAGAATCTGATAGAAGTGAAAACTAAATAAAAATGTATTAGGATTACATCTTAAAAATCTTTCAAGTACATCATTCGTGCCTGAAGATTATTTTACAAACTAACTTAAAATTGTCATGGCGAAATGTTATTGTTAATTATGGGCTTGTATTCCCAATATATCATTAAAATCCCATTTAATTCTACATCCCCTTTCACCTTTCTATAACATAAAAGGATAATGTACTTAAAAAGGTTTATTAGGTCCTAAAATTAACTAAGCCTTACATCAATTTAAATAAAAGATTCTTCTACGCTAAAATATCCAAAAGCTAATTCAACTCTTAATAATTATTACTTGGAGGTTTATCAGGATTCAAATCATTAACACTAAGGAAAACTATGGAACTAAAGCTTAACAATTTATGGTATTATAATCCATGACTCACAGGGAGTTAAAGATTTTGCTCTTGGAACCAATTCCAATGTTTTCTAAAGCAATGTTGAGCAAATAAATTATCATGCTTGTGATCATCTAAAATGTAAAAGTGATACTCAATGATCACTTTTTTGTTATCATATTTTCCATGTTAGAAATCAGGATTAATCCTTTAAGTTATATGCACTAAGATTGTGATTTAGAAGTTATAGCTATGTTGGGTTTGAATCTCATTATGTTCCACAAATGAATATTTTTTAGCAAAATCTATGCATGAAACAAGAATATAAAGGGATTGATTTGCCATACACTACTTGTATTGACAATCTTGTCAAATAACAACAAAATTATGAAGTACAAATTCTTGCAATTTGGTACCATGAAATCCAAAAACTCAAAAGTGCAAGTATGCATATGCTCCAAACGAGTAATAGTTTTGGGTTTTCATGCTTTGGTGTTCCTAGTAAGTACCTCTTGGAAGCACTTCCAATTCAGCATTGGAGAATGATTTGGATCCATGTCCATTGGATATAGTTTCAATGATTTCAAACCATAGTCATGGCATTTTCCCTTCACATAGTGCAAAGCATGCTAGTTTTCAAATTATGGCTTTACAGAAACTAGCTTTTGCCAGAAGTCAATAACACCTTTGAAGATTGTTCCACTGCTTGAACAACCAAGCACATAACTATCATCATTGGTAGAAACCTAATTACATACCTCTTTACATTGACAAGTACAATTGTTGTGTGGCTAGCCTAATTTCATGTTGTTCAACCCATCTTTGAGCTCCCCCACTTTTGTATGATAACGACATCAACAAGTGTTGAATTCCTTCAACCTCTTTATAAACCAAGATTTCAATAGGTGGAATGATATCAACCTTACATTGATAGTTGGGTGCTTGTTTTTGAACTTAGTAAAAAAATGAAGGTGCAAAAGAATGCATTTGAAATATGTCAGCAAAATTATTTTAAAGCAATATAAATAGTTGGAATCACATAGTTAGTGTACTATAGACTTACTCATTTCATCTTATTCAAAAAATTTCATATCATCTTTAATTCTTAATGTTTTGGAGCCATGCAAAGACATTATAGATATAAAAAACTATTCACAAATTTGAAATGAAATTAAAATATGGGCAAACACATATAAATCAAATAATGCATATGATTAGGACTTTAAATAATTAGGGCTCCACCAAAAGAATGGCAATGGAAGGAATAAATCAAAGGCACCTTGAAGGAATTCCAACAGATTGTGTTCATAAGACTCTAAATGATTATAATCCTTGGTATCTTATGTCATTATAATGTCTTAATCCTTGTTGACAACTTCAAAACTTATAAGACATTACAAAGGCAATATCTTTATAGGAATTATAGGATTGGTTAAATATTTTATTACTAATATTCCTTGTACCTTCAAGAATAAGGTCATGGAATCCATGCATGTAATTACTTACATGACTCTATAAATTTTATGTAACTCAACAAGGATGTTAAAAAGATTTGTTTGGTCTTGTTTGATTGATTAACAAGGACAAAGGCATTTGTAAATTCTTAAATGTTGAAAGGTCTTAGAATATTTACATGCTTGATCAAACAAGTCATTGAAGCAAATGGACAGTAGGAAAACACATTCCTTAATTATTTGTGGAGGTTTCTAGGGTTCAAAAGACAAATGAACAATAAGATGTGCATTTTCACATGGAAGGAATTCAAGAATTGTAAATTGAAGTAAATATCAAATCATAGTAATGTGCAAGTATAAAAACATGTGGCTCCTCAAGAAATTAAGCAACATTTTGTTCCCATATCTTTTGACTATGCGACACTTCATAACATCCTTTTTGTTTAGACTAACTCCTATTTCACAAGTCCAAAAATCCACAACTAAGTCCATTACATCTTTTGGAAGTGAGTTATTCTTTTTTTCTTGAGTTGCAAGCACCCATTGTTTACAAGATCCTTCCACTAATCACCCTTTCCTATTTTGTCCTTTGCTCAAAATCCTTGGGTTTATTCTAATTAGCTAGCCCATTGCACTCAAACTTTGAATAAAATCTAACACAACCATGGTGGTTAGAACATTTTGAGCTCTCATATCATTAGTATTATCGTAACCCTTGATACCTTGCCAACCATCTTTCATACTCCCAACTATTTCATATGCAATTTCATATTACTTTGAGTTTACGACAACATTAGGCATCATATCTTTAAAAATTGGTTGTTTCAAGAGTTTCTTTATGGTTAATCTTTGATGTTGAAGGCCATTTACACTAGTGAGCTTGTGCAACAAGTGATGCACTCCCAACTCCTTGAGGGACTCAAATGTGAGTCCCAAACAAAAAACAACGAAAGAGTAAGGAGTTGGGGCACGCATCTTGGCTCGCAACACTTTGGAAGGGTAGAGGGGCATGCTGGAGCTTTAGGATGGGACTAGGAATATTTGACAAGCTTCACTCACTCACACGAACTTGCACAAAACCAACACAAGGTGGTTAGTGCATAGTTGGAGCACTTTTGGTGCTAGGACGAGCCATGGGCAACACGGACACACAAGACTCACCATGGCCTGGACTTGGGGGAAACCACCACCTTCCCCTTTATAGTATACTCCGCACCTCTCCACGGGGCCCACATCCAAATGGCTTTTTGTCACGGGACTCCCAAGTGGGAGTCCCGAAATCACCAAGGTTGGGACTCCCGCAACTTTGGGGCGCCATAACTTTGCGCCCAAACCTCACATTGAGATGAGGTTTAAAGCAAAGTTGTAGCCCTTGTTGAAAGCTTTCCAACGATATATTGCACGACATCTACACGCATGGAAATCAGGTCGATTCTTGACTTTTAGTGGTCGGGAGTCAAATTGCCAATTTGACTCCCATCCCTTCTTTTGGCCATAACTTGTGTTTTAGATGACCAAATGGGCTCACATTGCCAATTTTAGATATATACGTTCTAAGAGCTTTCCATTGATATAAAGAACTCTTCAAGCCATTGAGTTTTGACCCCTGCAATTGCCCTCTGAAGATTCGAGAGTCCACTGGGACTCCAACTCCCAAAGTGGAACTCCTTTGAGGTGTGAAGGTTCATTCCCTCACACCTTCTCACATTCCCGGGAGTATGTTGTGTGACTCTCAGCTTCCTTCTTGGCCCGCAACCTTGCAAACCCTAGCCTTGGTCGCGAGCCCAAGGCTAGGGTTGTGACAACAAGGGTGTTATCTGATTTGCAAACCTAAAGGTTGACCTTTGTATGTTACCGGGGTAAGCAATGTTTTCATTTACATTAATTTGTAAACATTGGGCAATATGCATTCTACTAGTAGCCCTCCACTTTCATTGTTTATTTCTTAGTGACACTCTTTATGCAACCTTTAATTTCAACCTTTTCCTAATAGCCTCTCTAACCCTTTGCTTATTTTTATTGGTTCCCATTAAATCTATCAACCAACATATAATTCATAAAATGGAACTAGATTGACCAAGGTGTATTTAATGAAATGCTCATAACCACATAATGGACCACAATTTAGCAAATTGGTTTGCAATAAATTATTTTACATATGTATGTATAATTTAAATTTTTTCAAGTTCTATTCCAAATCAAACCATCAGATATTGGCATATAATTCAAAAATTAGGAATGTGTTTTAAAACCTCGATAACGTTTTAGGATGACATATTCCATATGTGCAACTATGAGTAATAAACAATCTAACTATTCATCTGTCTATGCAAACATAATCATTAGATAACATAAATAATCAAATATAGAGTGAATTGTCCATCATGACTTTTTTGGTAATAAAAGATCAAATCCTACACTTGTGCAAGTCATGAAATTATAGGTAGAAGGGATTCAATCAAAATTCTCCTTCTTATTTTCCATGGAAACTATTTATAAGTTAAAGCAATTCCACATGGGACTATATTGTGGCCCAAAATTTGATCAAAGGGTGGGGTGGGGTGGGGAGAGGATATTTTACTCATGATGATGGTGTTAGTTAGTTACAAAGCATTTGCATGTCCAAACTCCAAGTGAAAGCTTGCCCCACTATTCACATAGCTCCTAATTATGCATAATTGAAACCAATATAAATAAAGGTTGATGATATAGAGGAATTGTAACAAATGCAAATAAACTAGCCAATCAATAGGTGGAAACAATATGTGAATTCCTATATCAAAATTGGCTAGGCCTAGGAAATAAACTTGCATCCAAAAGTTAAATGTTTAAAATACAAAGAAATTATGTAAGTTCATTCCTTCGTGCCATTTTCACTTCGGAGTCCCAAGACAAAATACCATTTGGATGTGGGCCTCATGGAGAGGCACAAAATATACTATAAAGGGGAGGTGGTGGCTTCCCACAAGTCTGAGTCATGGTGATTCTTGTGAGTCTGAGTTGCTCGTGGCTCGTCCTAGCACCAAAAGTGCTCCAACTATGCATTAACCACCTTGTGTTGATTTTTTGCAAGTTCGTGTGAATAGTTGAAGCTTGTAAATTCTTCCTAGTCCCCTCCCGAAGCTCCAGCACGCCCTTCTACCTCTCCAAAATGTTGCGAACTAGGGAGCGTGCCTCGACTCCTTACTCTTCTGCCGTTTTCAATTTGGGACTCACATTTGAATCCCTCAAGGAATTGGGAGCGTGTCAATATAATCAATGAACTTTTATATCACATGTAGAACTTGTTGAGCCTAGAGCAACACCCATAGTTGTTCGACATCGAGTTATTTATCCACAAGGTGCTTGGTTTGTCAAATTAGTATGCGATCTAGGTGAAATTTCACAAGTCCCACATCATAGACCAATTTCAAGAGGAAACCAAGGTGTTGGAATTATACTCATTCACATTATTAACAGGTGGGACATTTGTTCAATCGTTGCCCATTTGTTGATGATAAATTAAGGCAATTATTAAAGGAAGAGGTGATGAATACTCATCAACCTATTTTTTGAGAAAGCGTGGCACCTCTTTGTACACAACCACTTGCAACGACCATATTTTGGGCTTTTAAATAATCCATTTTATATTGACATTACTTGCGAAGAAATCCTTTTGGGAAAGGTCCCGATATAATTAAATTATTTTCAAAAACGACCCATTTTTCAAGGGATGTTTCCAAGCTTATGGTAGTGGTTGCCAATTATACTTATGGATTTTTGTTCACCACACGGACTCCTCATTTGGAGGGTGAAAAGGTGTTTGGTTTTGCCAAGCAAGATGCTAACTTTTCACCATGTGTGGATGATGAGTTGCATAGGCCTAATCACATCAAATTCTTTCATCCTTGTGTGGTTGTTCTTACTTGTTAACACATCAGTGTTGACGACTTATTTGTCCCTAGGTCACCATGTGTTTCACAAAGTATGTTTCCTATAATTTCTCAAGGTGGTGTAGCAGTCAATGCAATTATGTGTGGGGATGGCATCTGGCAAATTAATTGGTGCCCTCCTAGTTATGTTGTGCAATGTTTTACATTGCAAAAAATACGAATGTGAAATGCACAAGTAAAATGAATACATATTAGATGACATTTGGGACCCCAACTCCATGGTTTTTGGGCCTAGTATCAATCTAGGACTCTTGAACACCATAAACATTGGTTTTATCCAAATGACTTCAATCCTTATGTGGGCGGATCTTTGCAAAAATATGTTAATGTTAGGCCACATGTCTCGTCTATGGCTTGTTCAACATGGTGTCAGCCTAATTCAAAAAGAGGTATCATCCCTTGAAGAAGTTGGGTTTATGTTTGACTTGGAATAGTGTACCAACCTTCGAAGTTTGTTTAGAGGTGAGCCTTCCACTTCAAGAAATTTCTAGGTTCCTTCAACATGCATACCAAATGTAATCAAACTTGTAGATGTAAGCAGTTGGCCCACATCTCATTTTGTGAAGGTGAGAAGGCCTTTAATGTTTAAATTAATGTAATAACACACCAACAATTGGGATGTTGGTAAATTGTTCACTCCTTTTAGTCTACCCCTTATAGATGTCCAACCTTTTTGGTATGGACAAATTTATAGCATATTTTGCGGCCATAAGTGTTTCAATGTGACGATTGGAAATTATCCATGTTGCTCTTGCTTATGTTCCGTTGTCATGGCAACAACTTCTTTGGGTGGGTGTGGAACATGGGTGCAATGTAAACACCTATATTATATCCTACACAACATGATGTATTGTGGTCAGTTTGAAGATTTCATTCATTATCCCATGTGGAATTGGGATGAGGTTTAGTGGTTTTTGGCATGTGCTAAAACATTTGAAAGCTCATGAAATTATAATAAAATTATAGGAATGCCTATTTCATTTTCATTATTCATAGACCTTGTTATTTGCTAGTGTTGGTGGAAAACATCCAATGATGATATAGGAAAAATTAATTTCATGGTGCAATGAATATCATTTCAAGAATTTGTTATATTTTTAAGATCCTTGGATGGGCTAATTATTTTTATTTTGGTGATTTTTTATAATGTGGTTTGCAATCTTTAAACAATCCCAAGTTTATGGGTGCAATGTTGAACCACCATTTTCACCCATAAAGACCTTCAAAAGAAATTATTTTGTGTTTTTAAACTAGACCTCACTCCACGGGACAAAATATTATGCAAGTTGACAAGGAATATTTTGCCACGTCCAGAAGTAAACCCATGTGGCATGAAAATATTTGTAAAATATTCAATGATGTGTCATGGAATATGCTATAAAGATTCCTTCTTGTTCGCTTGAGCCCATTCATCGTTCGTTGCTTGATGTTCACATGCTATCATCATTATGTTGATTCCATGGTCATTTACTGGTTACTAAACATTGATTCTAGATATTGCAAGGTGGCTTAAATTTTGTCTTCCATGCATCACCTAGTTGTAAATTGAAATCCTTTAAGGCATAATGATACAATTCAATCCATGGATGTTAACATTAGCATTAGTAATCTAATCAGATTGTATGTGATTAGTATTCCATGACTACATGGGATTTAGAAGACTTTTTATAAGTAGTACAAGGCTTGTAATATAGTGACAAACTTCATACCTTTTGCAACTATGAGTTGAACTGCATTATTAAATTACAATGTAAATTTGGAAGTGGTTTTGCTACAAAAATTTAAAGCTTTCAATGTATGTTGTGCTAACATATTTTTAAAAAATTCTTAAACTTTATTTTGAAATTAAAGTTTAATATTTATATGCACAAAAGAAACCATTCATTTATACAAATCAAATTTATATGTAATTTAATGTTATCATAATTTTAAAAAGATATTACAATATTATATGTATAAAATTAAAGTTACATATTAGTTGTTTAATCTAGTTGAAAGAGATAGTTATAAACAAGATTATATTTCATCCATCCTTTAGTACATTTTGTCATCCAAAATAGTTGAACATTAGTCAATGTCTTGACTATGTGCCAACTAAAGAACATTAAATGCCAAGAATATTTCAAAAATGACCCCTTAGTTGAAACATGCTTCACATTGTTTAACAACATAGTTGGAAGTTCAACTTGGAGACATTGTCGATGTTGGGAATATTTGGCAAATGACCATGCATTTGAAAAATGTTTTCAATTATATACCAACATAGTAAATGAATCAACTTAATTGGAAATTTCCATAATTTTATTTTAAAATCTAAAAAATCCAATTGAAAAATAGTTGCAAATGTCATGTAGTTGAAAACTTTTGGTTTAAAAAAGGGGGTTTTCTATTAGTGGCTCTTCTTGGTATTTGCATAAGTTCAACGAGGTTGAGTGGGTAGATATGCCAACTTGCAATCTTATTGAGACCATGCATAAGATTTAACTATCTATGTTACTTGGAAGTAAAAGATCTAATGTTTTTTTAGTTTTTTTGGTCCATTCATATAGCTAGTAAATGGGCTAAACATCGTCACGCATTCAAGTTTTTTCTTTTTTTTCATCTATGAACTAATTATAATTTCTACTTACTACTTAAACTTGTCAATCTGTTTCTGATTTTCAATCTATGGAGCCCAGCCCAAAAGAATGGATGGAGTCAATGCAGGTAAAGACTTTGTTGTTGATGAAGAAGATGTTGAAATCATCAAAAAAGTTTGTCCAACTAACAATGAAAATTTCCCTCAAACTACCATTGAAGGTTTGAAAAAAAAAGGTCCAACTCCTCTCAACCCTAATATTTTAGATTTGGCAAATGAGGACTTGGACACAAAGAACCTGGATCCAAACAATATAGACACTATTGTACTATCCATGGTATGGCTCATGAACAATCTCAAATAGTGCAAAATTTTGTCCCTTTGTCATTGGCAATACCACCTCCTAATATAAAAGACCCAATAAACAAGCTAGTTTCGGGTGATACAATGAATAATTTTGAAAAGCCCATCATTAAGGAAATTCCTAGTGTTACCGATGTTGTACCATCTAACCAACCATGTAGGAAATCTAGCCCTATAAAGTCCATAGATAGGGCTCCTATTGGCAAGGAATTTTTTTATGGCCAAACTGATATTGATCTCTAAAATTCTTTGAATGGTTGCCATGGTGAAAAGTTTGGTGGGAAGTCCATTGGTGAAAGAATTGAGAGGAAACATTAAAAAAAGGATGGTATTGTTACAACCCAAGCTTTAAAAGAATGTGTTATGAAGAAAGGTAGAACTATTATAACACAAGGCACCCATTCTACAAAGGAAGGAAGGGCTATTGGTGTACAAGCAAGGCAAATATGAACTTGCAGAAGGGATTTTGTATCTAGCTATGTTTGTAGCATTATGTAGTAGTGCAATGTGCCTTTTTTTTATATAAACATTTTTGGGATGCTATATTTGACATTAATCATTTGAACGTTGGTGAAAGACATAAGTTTGTATTTCATTTTTGTTTAGTACATTTACATTTACCCTTTTGTTTGAACATTTGATTTCTTTTTTCTTTTTTTCCCTTTTTAAAAATTTATAATCATTTTAATGGGTTTTTAAATCAAAACAATCATCTAGTGGATGTTGCATTGGTTCAAATTGGTCAAGGCCCAAAGGATATTGCAATGGTAGATAAACTAAGGATGACACATTGATTCATCTTTCAACAAACATTAAGAACAACCAAGGAAAAATTATCACTTATGAGTTTATCTTTGTAGTTTACATTTAGTGATTAAACTATAACATTACAATATTGAACAAAGCAACAAGCCTGGAAAGATCAACTAGACCATATATAATTTCTTTAGAATCCAAGGTTTGTTGCATCCATAGATCATGGTGATGAAATTAGTCAAACATGTCCACACAACGAGGAAGGGGAGGAGATTGTTTACTTGTTGGTAATGTGGGTCAAATGTCTATTGTCATCCATTTTGTAAATCTTTTCATAAATCTTAGATTTTATTTTATTGAAGGTCAAAAAAATTTGGAACATGAAGGGGAGGTTTGTTTGTGATGCGCTCCCAAGTCCCAAGTTAGGCCCAAGATGGGCTTTGGGTTCTAAAACAACGGAATTGTGGCGACTTGAAGGCACGTTCCCAGCTCTTAGCACTAAAAGGGGTAGAAGGGTGTGCTAAAGCTCTCGAATGAAACTAGGAAGAGGGACAAGCTTTAGTTACTCACTCGAACTTGCATCAAACCAACCAACAAGTTGGTTAGTTCGCATTTTGGAACACCCTTGGTGCTAGAACAAATCACGGGCAACTCTGGACTCACAAGACTCACCACGGCCCGAGCTCGAGGGAAGCCACCACCTTCCCCCATATAGTATTATCTGCGTTACTCTGCGGCACCCACATCTGAATGGCTTTTTGTCTTGGGACTCCCAAGGAAGAGTCCCAAAACTGTCCCGGTTTGGACTCCCGAGACTTTGTGAGTTCATAACTTTTTGCTCAGACCTCCAATTGGGATGAGTTCTAATCAAACTTATAGCTCTCGTTGAGAGCTTTCCAATGGTGTGTCGCACTCCACCTGCACACACCGGGGTTAGGTCGATTCCTGACTTTTAGTGGTTAGGAGTCAAACTGCCAATTTGAGTCCCGACCCTTCTTTTTGCCATAACTTGTGCTAGAGATGTCTAAATGGCTCATGCAAGGCCATTTTTGACATCTACACTTCAATATCTTTCCAACGACATGAAGAACGTCTCAAGAAGAGGTGTTTTGACGCCTGCAATCAAACTCTGAAGTTTCGGGAGTCCCGGAGGACTCCCAAGTCCCCATTTCAGGAATGTGAGTGTCATCCTCACACTCTTCCAAAAGTGGGGTTGAACACTTTGCAAGCTATTGAAAGTGTATGTTCAAGTATTCTTGTTTTGTCTCAAGTTCCTCCTTAAGCCTTTGTCGTATTGAGTATATTCATTGCCACCTTTCAATAGCATTACTTCCCCCCCCCCCTCTACTAAAGATGTAAAAAAAAAATCCATAGCTATTGTCACCAAAGTTACCACTTAGGGAGCGCAATGGTGTAGGGTGAATTGAGAGTTCTCTCATGGATGCACTACTCGAAATGAAAGTTTTTGCTTTTCAAGCTAATGTGTCATGACCCTAACCTTGGACTCACAACCAAGGCAAAGGCTTGCAAAGGTGCGAGCTAAGAATGAGGCTCGGGAATCACATTTCATGCTCTTGGGTGGGTTCCCACTTTGGGAATTGGAGTCCCAATGGACTCCCGAATCTCCAAAGAGCAATTGTAAAGGTCAAAACTCATTGGATTAAAAAAATACTTATACCATTGGAAAAAAATTAGAACTTAAATGCTTGAAATGGGCTCACACATCCCATTCAAGTACTTCAAACACAAGTTATGGCCAAATGAAAGGCCAGGAGTCAAATTGGCAATTTGACTCCCGACCACTAAAAGTCTGGAATTACCCTGATTTACTTATGTGTAGGTAATGTGCCACATATAGTTGGAAATCTTGTAATAAGGGCTACAACTTTGGTTTAAACCTCACCTCAATAAGAGGTCTACAAAAAAAATTATGGGCTTCCAAAGTCACTAGAATCCCAATTTAACGAATTTTGGGACTCCCAAGTTGGGAATCTTGGGACAAAATGACATTTGGGTATAGGCCCCATGGACAGTCACAAAGAATATTATAAGGGGGAAGGTGGTGGCTTCCCCCAAGTTTAGGTCATGGTGAGTCTTGTGAGTATGCGTATGCCCATGGTTCATCCGTGCACCAAAAGTGGTCCAACCACGCATTAACCAACTTGTTGTTTAGTTTATGCAAGTTCGTGTGAATAATTGATTCGATTGTCACTTGTCCTAGTCCCCATCTTAAAGTTCCAACATGTCACTCTACCTTCAAAATGTTACAAATTAAGGAGTGTACCCCAACTCCTTCCATTGTTTCCATTTTTGGACTCACATTTGAATTTTTGAAAGAATGTGGGAGTGTGGGGTGAATTGAGAGTTTTCTCGTGGATGCACTTTTGCTTCAAATGGACCATGAAAATTCAATTTGGACATAATTGGCACATGTTATCTAAAATTACATTAAGTTGATTTTAGTGCACTTACATTCAAGTGATTGATTTTGGTTATGTCTATGTGTATGTAGAGTAAGGTAATGGAGATTTGAAGACTTGGTGATTTAAAACAAACCTTGGTAAGTTTTTTTTTTAATGCATATAAAACATGCATCAAATTTTACTTTGTATTTTTTCAATATGTTCATCAAACCCAACAATTGTATTTTTTTTCTTCATGAAACTTTAGGACAATGTGGCCCAAATTGAATCTTCTTTGTACTTGAGAAGAAAAGAAAATTTACAAACATAGTCAATTTCATTGCAAATATGTTGAAAAAAAATCACTATTTGTTGGTGAGTCTCCATTAATAGTGCAAAATGTTGTTTTGTTGTTAGCAACTTCTTACTTTTCAAACCTTGATTACTTTGCACTTCTTACTATTGATTTTAGTTGCCAATAAAATGTGTTTGAATGCATTATTTATGGCTAGTAGTCTTATGGACTAAATTTTCTTACCAGAACATGAACATCATAATGTTTGTTCCTTTTCAAATTCATGGATTTCCTATGTTTTAGGTTTTAATGGCATGTGGTTGTGTGATACTGAAGCATGTAATCAAAATTGACCTATCAAATTCATGCATAGTTTATGCAAATGTAAAGATTTAAGAAGTGACTTGGGTAATTGTTTACAATCTTGTGATTTGTAATAAAACTACAACACAATCTCTTTAAACCTATCTAGAGGAAATTTTTGACAACTTTCTTTGAATGTGCATAGCTCCAAAATCTAATACTAGGTAATAATTTGTTGCCTCAAAAAAAGAAATTTGGGAGAAGTTGATGTGCATAATATTACATAATAATTTAAAAAATGCATTTCTTTGCCATCCCACAACCACCTCAATAGACCAACATTCTTGCTTTGTCTTCAAATTAGTTAGCACCAAAGCCCAAACTTTCAACACCATGGTTGAAATCTCACTCAATGAAAAACCAAAATGAATTGGTGTTGCTAGCCTAGGTCTCAAATTTGGCTCTTGAAAAATAGAATTATCAAATACATCACATTAGTCTCAACAAATTAACCTTACTAATGATTATAGAGCACATTTTACAAGCAATTCACTATCCAAAAAATTCATTAGTTAACAAAAACAAATGTGCCTATGAAAGGTGTTCAATTTGAAAGTACATGCATTTGGCAATAGGGACCTATAAACCCAATGTGTAATGACCATGAACACAACAAAAAATGAAGAGGCCTTTTGCTTGTGTTGATTTTGTAGGGTCTTGAATAAGTTTCACAAATTAACATGATTAACCCCACCCAAGAATAAATGCCCCAGAAAATAATAATAATTTACATCTTAATACGACCAAACCTATATATTTCATCATGTTGTAAGTACATATAATCAACTTCATTCAGTTAGTCAATCAATCAATTGCTAATTAAATCAAGGAAGGTTTTAGGAAACATAACCTTGGTCCAAAATATGCCAAAAAACAAAGGTCCAAAATGTTGTACGAAATGCCCACAAATTAAACCTATTAATCTATATTCCAAAATTTAGAATTCAGCCCTAAGCTCTAGGCTTCAAAAAAGATGCTCATACACTATTATTGATTAATAGCTTATTGAGCAACTATGTTAAATGATCAAGATCTTGGTCCTCTACCTTAACCACAAGTTGTGGTTACAAGCTTGCTTGATTAGAACCAACAATAAATGAAATACATATTATGTCAACAAACTTTTTCAAAACTTGCTTCTATTGTTGTCATCATGGATGACACACTCCAACACTCAACACACTAATAAGTGCATTGTAAGCATTCTTGCAACTTCTCCTTGTCATAATCTGATGTGGCAGCATTGTTGCATAGTGAACTACATTGCCAATGTAAGTCTAGTTTTCTATGTGTAACAACTATGATTACAATTAAAACCTTTAATGATGCATTCTCAACATGGAACAAACTACACATGGACTATTTTAAAGACAAGGTTTCAAAAGTCAGAAATACACCAAGTAATTGAAACACAAATAATCTGATATTATATTAAATTGAAAATTCAATACTTGTTCACATCATTCCTCAATGGTTTTCTTTTCAACCCCCCATCCAATATGATAGTGTCATTTTTTGAAATTGTGACCATCTTTGTTGATCTAAGCATATCTTGTTGCATTTTTTCAAGCTTAAAGCCCAAATTTTCACTTATAAGCTGAAACCATACACACAACCCACCTAATCACTATTAATATGTATAAGATAGACACCAGTAATTGGTTATAATCTTGTAATCTAGAATGCCCCATCTTTACAACATTGCAAATATTTCCTTGTTAGTTGATATTGGATAATCCAAGTCAAGTTAGGAACAAATGTTTTTGTGACTATAACTCACCATTTGAGGCTTGTTTTCCTCTTGCACTAGTATTATCACCACAACCACATTTGCGAGTTACTTTCTTTGACGATTGGACAACATCCAAGCTCCCCTCATCCTTGCATGTTCAACCAATAGATCAAAACAAGAATTGTTATATATCATTCACCCAAATAGTGCACAAAGAAAACATATGTTTATGCAAGTACATTCTTGACCTTACCAACACACTTTAAACCATAGGCACATAGAAAACCTAATTAAAAAAAACATCTTCAATACAAATGTAATGCACCATATTCAACAAAAGATCAACATCTTTAAAAGATTATGGATCACCTTTTACCACCTTGATGAAGCCCACGTTTTTGTGCCATTCCAAATGAAATGTCTCACCACATCTAGACTTTCCACATCATGTGGATTGTTGCAAATGGAAACCTAAGCACCACATGTGGTACATACATTTACAAGAAACAACAATAATGTCACAAACATGGAACATTTGAATTTGTTACAAATAGGACAAGGCTAGACAATCAAAATAAAAGGTTTTATTGTCCTATAATCTTGGTGTACAATTAGTTGAGGGCTAAAAGAAAAAAATATGCCGATAATACCAAAATAGTAGGACTATAGAGCTAAATGCATGTGTATTACATCTTCTAATTCTTTAGCCTACTTTTTTATTGTAGCATACAAGAGAACTTTTTCCTCCTTCAAACTAATTAACTATGTTTGTATTGCATTCATCTTATATACTTTGGCATCAAGGAGCTAAAACAAGCCATTGGTCCATTCTCTAAAGTTTGTGGGTTCTTGTTATCACTAGAGTCATGAAGTGAGTCTGTAATATCCTCCTATGTTTTGTGAAAACTCAAATATATGATTGTTAGTGGAGAAGTCCCTCCTCTAAACAGAACATTAGATATTGCAATTTTTTTCCCCCCACTATCATTATGCCTATTATTCTTATGTCCTCTTGCTCCCATGCTCTACATTTGAATTGTAAAGCAAGCCTAGTTCATCACACATCCTTTCTTCTTTATAATGACAACCTTAACAAAGCTCACCCCAATTATACCATTGGTGATTTGTTTTTTCTAATACACAACACCATAAAACTTTTGGATTCTTACAACCAAAACATTGTCATTCCATGCATCAAACTTGAACCCATTGAACCTTTCCTCTCACTAAACATAACTTCACAATCTTCAGTAGATTATCATTTAATCATTTCTTAATAATTAATTATTCATCACACATGTCCAAGGGGTATGTCCATTTTGGTCAAAATGGCCACGACTTAATCAAATTGGCCATATTGAATGGATGGGGTTTAGTTAAATGGACCATCCTAATTTGAGCCTTAATCAAATTGACCATTATGATTTGACACTTAGTTAACTGAACCATACTCATTTGATGACTTAACCTACTTTTTAAGCCTACGTTACATGTCTAACCTAACCCAACTAATAGGTTAGGTTAGGCATAGACTACCTATCTAACTCGACATAATTAATAGGTTAAAAGGCTATATGTTAAATAATAATTTGACTAGTAGCCTAGCCTAGACCTATCTAGTAGGTTATTTAGGATGTAGCCCAAGACTACTAAATAACCTATAAATAGATAGTGTAAACCTAGGTATCTTAGGTGACCTAGGATTATTAGGTAGACCTATTAGCCATGTAGGTAGCTTACTAATGTAGGCCTACTAAGTAAATAACATAGGCCACCTAGGCCTAGTAGGTAGGTAACCTATCCTAAACAACTTAAGCCACCTAGGCTTATTAGGTATAAGGTGGCCTAACCTAGGTTATTGAAGTCTACTTGGTAGCTACATACATAGCATAAGCCACCTAGACTTACAAGTTAGGTAGTTTAACCTAGGCCATTTAGGCCTACTAGGTAGGTACATAACCTAGGTTAAGCTACTTGGCCTAGCCTAAATGGCTTGGTCTAACCTAGGTGGCTAAACTAGGTGGCCTAACTTAGGCTTAAGACGTAGGGTTGGAAGGTAAATAAATAATTTACTTTTGGCATTAATTAATAGGTTTACTAATTAGGTAGGTAGGTAAGGTAGATTAGGTAATTAATTAATATTTCCATATTAATTATAAATAAAATCATTTAAATAATATATATTTATGGTTACTACCCAAATTATATTATTGTCACGGTGGTTCAGTAAAAAAAACTTGTTAAAAAACCTAGTCAAAAAGACCAACACAAAATACCCAGTCAAAATGGTCAAATCCAAATCAACTTGTCCAAAATGGCACTTTAGTCAAGTTGGACATTGGGCCAAAAAAAACCGTAAGGGGACTTTTTTTTACTAAAATTCTTGGTCAAAAAATTTGGGATTTCTTATAGTGAACTATTTCAACTTATCAACACCACCCAATATGAAATTATTCCTAAATAAAATGATCACTGCCACACTAAACCATACAAATAGACTTACATCCCCAAATTATTTCTTAAAATCAAATTTGTGACAATATATCAAAGCTACTATCACAACCTATTACAACCAAGAATCTCCAAACATCTTTTTTAGGAAAAATTGGGATGTCAACAACTTTCATGAACACAAATGGATAGGAAAATAGATTATATACAAAAGATACCCATGTTTCTTAAGTTGGACAAACGAACAATATTTTTTGATTACATATTTCAAATGTACTTAGTGTCCAAGTGCAAAATCAATCACTCCTTACATATGTCCCATTTGGAAAAAAGGTTAAATTTACCTTTAGCAAAATGCACTATGAAGTCTTCAATTTGTGACATAATTAGTTTTGTTGGTAGGTTTGTCTTTCCTCAAGGTGGGCTATCAAACTTTCTCTAACCTTAAAAGGCATAGAAAACCTTGGAGTACCTTTTCTTGTAGCATTAGGCAACATGGCAAACTTGGATTTCAAGACCAAATGAGAATAATCAAATGCAAGGGTTGCATCATTCAACAACCTTTAAGATGTAAGTTGACCCTTCTGTCTTGGGATACAATGATACCAAATCCCACCTAATAACATATCACCTTTGTACCAAATATTATTCCATTCATTTTGGAATGGTGCTTTGCATTGATGCAAAACATGGTCACACAAAATCACAAAGAAAGGATCCCCATTCCCCAATTCATTAGCAATAACAACAAAGTTGTCGCCCACTTCAATCTTTGTTGCTTTAGATTCACCATCTTGTTCCATGTCATAATTTGAACATTTGTGGTTAGAATCTTCATTTTGAACCATGATCCCACATGCTTGCAAGAAAAATACAAATAATACCTCCAAAAATGAGAAAATTTGCATAATAAAAATCCACAAACTTGTAACATTGCTGAAATATATAAATTTGATAGTGTTGTAACAAAAAAGGACCTTGGAGGACAAATTGCATCTATAAGAGATTTGTAGGTTCAAGGGTCTATAATGCAAGGCAGAACATGGGATCTATTTTCACAAAATTCTGAATTGTCATCCATACACTTTGGAAATAATCATGTTAAATTCCATAGTCTCACCAAGTGGAAAAATCTGGACATTTTTCGACAAGCATTTAGATATGCTAAATGTTTTTCTCTTTGTTTCCTTTCGCAGAAGGTCATTACATCAACAACATTTTGGAGCTTCGTACTATCCATGGTAAGTTGTTATTTCCATATTTATTATTTTAACATGACTTCAACGCCATCATGAACACCTATACCATGTCCACTTAAAATAAGACCACACCATACAACAACTATTGGGCAAATGTATAAAATCCTTGGTCAATGACTAGTACCTAGGAGCATACAAAATAGATATAAAACATTGTTTAAAACCTAAAGGTTATTAAAATATCCATGGATGTAGTAAAATTGTCTTCTACAAATCTAGTGAAATTTGGTAATCAAGAATGACTATAAGTCCAATACCTTGCAACATGATAAAATGTTCACCTTGATTTGAATTGGACTGCACAATCATTAGACCACATAATGTGGTCATTGGGGAAACATTACGTGATGTTAAATGTGCCCAATGTAATTGAAAACAATGTTAGACATCGTGTTCATTATCATAAAAAATATAGTAATGGTATTTTGTAATGAGTTTATAATTTTCAAAAATAGGATTAACAAGATAGGCATCATTCCATTGGTAACATATATGAACAAGAATTGTTATCTAGAAAGAATGCGAATGCATCTCTTGCATTTCATTATATTTTTGAAAGGTATAATTTTCTAGGAAGTCCAAAACTGACACCACAAAATTTGTAGGAAATGTTTAAAAACAAATCTTATACTGCTCTTTTTAGAAGCAAGCCACATAATTTTTTTGTCGCAACCCAACTTTTGGAAGAGTGTGAGGATGACACTCACACTCCTGAAACGGGGACTTGGGAGTCCTCCGGGACTCCCAAAACTTCAGAGTTCGATTTCAGGGGTCAAAACACCTTGTCTTGAGGCATTCTTCATGTCGTTGGAAAGCTATTGAAGTCTAGATGTCAAAAATGGCCTCGCATGAGCCATTTGGACATCTACAACACAAGTTATGGCAAAAAGAAGGGCCGGGAGTCAAATTGGCAGTTTGACTCCTAACCACTAAAAGTCGGGAATCGACCTGACCCTGGTGTGTGCAGGTGGAGTGCAAACACCGTTGAAAAGCTCTCAACAAGAGCTAAAAGTTTGCTTTAGACCTCATCCCAATTGGAGGTCTGAGCAAAGAGTCATGAACTCACAAAGTCCCGGGAGTCCAAACCGAGATAGTTTCAGGACTCCTCCTTGGGAGTCCTGGGACAAAAAGCCATTTGGATGTGGGTGCCGCGGAATAACACAAAGAATACTATATGGGGGAAGGTGGTGGCTTCCCTCGAGTCCGGGCCGTGGTGAGTCTTGTGAGTCCAAAATTGCCCGTGGCTTGTCCTAGCACCAAGGGTGCTCCATAATGCATACTAACTAACTTGTTGGTTGGCTTGATGCAGGTTCGAGTAAGTAACTAAAGCTTGTCCCTCGTCCTAGTCCCATCTCGAAGCTTCAGCACGCCCCTCTACCCCTTATAGTGTTGAGAGCTACGAGCGTGCCTTCAAGTCCCCACAATTTCGTTGTTTTAGAAACCAAGGCCCATCTTGGGCCTAATTTGGGACTTGGGAGCGTGTCATGTGTAGTATAATTTTTTACAGTTTATGCCTCATGTAGTGCAAGAAAATGTTGAAGGTTGTCTCCTTATACTATAATCTTAGCACTTTGCATTCCTTCCCAACTTAAGCCTTTCCATGGACAACTATTTCATAACATTTCCACTTCATAAGTTTTTCACATGTTGCATTCTCTTGAAGGGGGCATATTACAAATGCATCAATTCCACGTTCACTACATCTTCCTTCCAAACATGTAGAATTATGTATTTTAGAGTCAATTACAAGACAAAATATAGAAGTCCACATATATGTTGTTCTTGAAAACTGACATAGGTTAGTTGTGCATTGGCCAAGAATTGCACTACTACAAACATCACAAGAATAGTTACAATCTCTACCATGAATTCCTTTTGTGGCAATGCGCATATTGTTGAAGCCATCTTTCAGCTCTTACATTTCCACATGATACTTGTAAGCACAAATATTTTGTTCCATTAATCTCCTCACATAAAACAATTTCAACTTCTCAAAGGATTAAAGTCCCACTTCATAATTGTTATGTTCTTTCATGAGTCTAGTGTATAATTCCAATTGCAAAAACACCAAAAACTTAGATTACCATATGGAAAATAGGTGTGCAGTTCTTGACCATTACAAAATTACATGAATATAATTTTGGCAAGAACCTTCATAAGGTTGCAAAAAAACATTAATTACTACCACTAAGTAAATAATGAAAGTAGTTTGGACAATATTTTCAAACAAATTGCATTAGCTAACATGTAGAGTTTTAAGGGCAAACTTACGGTCCTCCTTGACTAACAATATACACACAACTTAATGAAAATTGCAACAAGTAAGCATAATGCAAAAAAAAAAACATTAGGCATACTAACAAGTAAGCTATAGTATGTATAAGTAAAAAAATAATGGGTTGAAGTGAGCATTAAGACATGACAAGTAGAGGCTATGTTTCAACATTCACCCATAAATCATATCAAGTAGAGACACACTTGACTACTACAAGTGCAAGTAGAAACAATCTTGCAAAAATACTATAAGGTTTACAAGCAGGTAAAATCAGTTCAAGACAAGTAAAAAAGTAACCTACCTAGTGGGGTCAAATAAATAAAATGAAATATACAAGTAGAGGGTAAGGTTCATCCTTTGCCTACAAGTAACTTTGAGTAGGGACCTATTTGACTATTGGTAATGCAAGAAGGTCCACATCCTTACACAAGTATTTATCCCTATGAACAAATAAACAAGTAAGTTCACCGAGTGGGGTATAGTAAACAACATGAATTATAAGTAGAATGTTTATTAGGTTGTAGAAGTATTTCTCTACAAGTCACATTTAACATGTAGAAAAATACTTTAATATTGAAACTACTAGTACCCACCATGTTGCACAAAAAGATAGTAAGGCCTATTAACAAGTAGGTCAAGTATAAAACAAGTTCATAAGGAAGGCCAACTAACGTAGACAAGGAACCTAGACTTGAAACAAGTTCATTTATTGTAGAAATAACATGTGAACACAACACAACACTTGACTAGTCTAGTAAGCATTTGGGAGCCCCACTAATTGAAGGTTAGGATTAGAAAAGTACTTGGGATTCCTAAATGTAGTGGGTTGGATGCTCTTCAAAAGTCTTGGTAGAGATTCGTCTTTTCTTTATGTCCTTCCTATTTGGTGAAATTGTGGTTGCAATGTCCCACCATCTCATGATAGACTCACAATCTTTTTCATCAATCACATCACAACGTTGTTTTCATGGTAAGTTGCCCCAAATATTTTCACTAGTTTCATCCACATAAACCCTTCTAACTATAACCTTTCTTAATGAATATCTTGTTGCCCTTAATGCTTTTGAAATGAAGTTCTAAAAAGCTCCATTTGCAAAGGAGACAACAATAGACAAAATGGCATTTTCTATACACTTGGTTTTCATAACTTCTATTGAATGTCATGTGGGTGTAAGCTAGCCTAACACTCTCTAAAACTTTGAGTTTACTTTCTATTGTTTTTGCATTTTTGGCATAATTAGGTAATAAGTCTTCAACCCTATCATTCTCAAAGTACTCTCCGTAAGGTCTCTCTTGTTCATTTACATCAAGCCCATGCAAGGAATTGAATAAATCACTCACTATTTTTATGCAACAAAGTAACATTTATTTTGCCTTGAAACCCGATAAGGTGGAATGCTTGATGTACCCTCTAGGGTGAGAGGCTCAATGTTTATTGGTTCAATGTGGGTGTCATAACCGTCCAAGGTTTTAGTAGTTTGATCCCTTTCAGGGTATTGACACTTGCGATTTTGAAAGACCTCCAACCTATAATGCAATCATTATGGTGGAATGTCAATTACAATAATGTTATTATGCCATTAAACTAATGAATATAAACCAATCTTATTAAGGAAAAACTAGTTAGGCTAGATAGGGGGAGGTGGTTAGCACGTGCCATCATTTGTACCTTGTTTTTTTACTTGCCAAAGCAGTTTTTTGGACTTTTTTTTTTCAAGCCTTTGAGCTTCTCTGTCCTTGGCACTCATGCACTTATTTTTAGCATCACCCATGATTTGTAACATCACCCACCTAAAAATGTCAACATAGAAAAACCATTTTGTAGAACTAATACATTCAAAGAATTACATAAATCTTGCCTAGGTATAGGCTACATAGAAAAACCAATTGGGCCTTCTTCACAAAAGTTCATTTCCAACAAATTGTAGAGGTCTAATGACTCTCCACACTCACCCCAAGCGAAATGTTTGCCTTCTACCTTGAGTGTTGGCCCTACATTTCAAAAAACTAGTTGAGCTAAAGTTGGGTTTGTACATAATTTAAAACATGATGAATAAGCACATGAAGAATGGATTAGTTGTAATTGAAAAAAGCTACATATACTAATACACATATCTTCTTGAAATCCATTCATCAAGTTGAAACCACCTTGATTAAACCCAAAAGAAACATAAGTGATTTTATTATGTAGTCTATAATCAAGTAATGAAACATTGAGGAACAAAAAATGGGAAGCCTCACTATCTGCAGTTGTTTGTTGTCCACCCAAATTGATTAATTTAAGAGTAATCTATGTTCATACCTTTGGTGAATTGTCAAAAACATGACAAGCCAAATTTGGACAAGTTATAACCATTGCAACAGACCTAGTGCAATTTGAATGAACATAGCATGTGCATTAGACCTAATCAAAGGCATACCTCTTTTTATTACCAAGATCAAGGTTCAAAAAATGCAAAGCATGTACAGAGTTGTGGCTATTTGTAAGAAGTAATTAGTAAAATAGAAACAATGTGTTGTAATTTTTTATAATGAATTGTAAACCTTTTTTACACAAGATTGTATGGAATTCAAACCCTAGAAACCAAATGCAATGTAGCTTACCTTGGAAACTTGGGTATAAATGAAGAAGATGACATCCTCCATTACCAACCACACATCTAGTCCTATGCAACATTCAAGGATTAAACCACTTGTTATACTCCTTGAAGATCCGGTAGTTTGCTGCACAACCAACCTAAATACTACAAAAGCACCAATGGTTTCATCAAGGCCTCAAACCACAACTCTTGTTCCTACTTGGAAACATTTTTTCTTTCTAAGGTCCTTGTAGATGGAGCAAACAATTTTCCAGAGCATGGGGACTTAGAAGGTAAAAGGTGTGATATAACTTTGTCTTCAAAAAAACACATGTGAGCCGTACCGAAACAACCTTGTGCGGTAGTCTCAATTTTTAAGAGTTACATCAGAGTTATTTGAGTGGGGTAGGGTTATTAAGGGCTTTTAGCGGCTTCATAAGGAATGATGTATGTGCTTGGTGCGAAGGGAGTTTGTTTTCTTTTCTGGAATGCGTTATTGGTGGGTAAGGAGGTGGATTAGTTCTTTTCTTCAACAGAGGCTAATAACCATAGTTTTAGAAACTTTGTTGCGTAATTAGGGGTGACAAATTTCTAGAAGGTTGGGGGTAGAAGCAGGTACCAAGGTTGCGGGTT
>Ga0209208_10000924_pt1 | contig 40099 bp, 34 predicted proteins | sample S1TSphfallax_3_FD_187694 | JGI IMG/M metagenome (GOLD analysis project Ga0209208, IMG submission 187694) | Host-associated microbial communities from peat moss isolated from Minnesota, USA - S1T2_Fd - Sphagnum fallax MG (SPAdes) (version 2) | ecosystem: Host-associated > Plants > Peat moss >... | reverse complement strand
AAAAATTGTGATTTATAGTGGTGAAAAATTAAAAACAATAGTTTTGACTAATTGTGTTTTATTTTTTGGAAAATCTTTGGGGTCAATTCAATTTTATTAAGAACATCTTGGGTAAGTTTTGGATTTTCTTAAGAAAATTAGAACCTTTGGTTAAAATTAATGTTTTTTTTTTCAAACATGCAGGGTTAATAGGTATTAAGGTAAGTTTTTTTACAAGGGGTTAGTTTGGGTAGTAGTTAAGGTTTAGGGATTAAAATCTTGTCAAAACCAAAAAAAATAGTTGTTGCAATTACAAAGCAAGTACTTGCAAAAATTGCATTTTTTTTAATTTGAAAACAATGAAATTACATTGAACTGGTAAAAATTATGTGTTTAATGCTTAGTCACTATTCACATATGCAGCAATATGCTTCTTCAAAATTGTGTTATTGAGCAATGTCATTTGCATTGGACAAACCATCATTTCAACTAAACAAACAAATGACTGCAATATTACACATTATGAATGACAAAAATCCTCAATGATGCGTAGACAAATGATAACAAAATGGACGTGACAAATTTCCAAAATAAAATAAAATATAGTAATAAATCCAACGATAAATCCAACCACACAAAATTAATGACTTACCTCTAAATCTACAAATAAATCCAACCACAAATCAACACATGATTGACCCACAAAAAAACAAAAATATGTTCCAACATATGACTATAACACATAAGCATGGAACACATAAATGTAATTTCTATTGCAACATATGACTCCCCAACAATATTTGACATGCAAAACAAAACCACATTGACTTCCTATAGCCTTTTGCGTGACAATTTTTTTTATAAAGGACAACAACTTCAACATATGAATGACATAACTTACAAAAGATTTTAACCAAACATATATGATTATAAAAAAAGACCAACAAAATTTACAAAACACCTTGTAAATCCTAACTCTAATCAAGGGCATGTCACTCATTCTATATTTTAGGAAGCATTTGAAATAAAATGGTATTTCTATTTTGTTATGAGATAATGACATGTTTTAGCAATATTTTGAATATATTCATAATGAATTATAGGCACCTTAATTATTTATATATTTTTAATAAATTTCATCGTATATTTTTTTGCACACCATTTGGAATAAAATCGAAGTGATTTCCCCAAGGCGTCAATTGAACCCATATTGAAGATCGTAAGGACATTCATAGGTTGAACCCATTTCATCATAGGAAATTGTGGCAAATGTGAGGTAAGGAAATACCTTACATTGCAATATTAAGTGGGTTTTAAATTTTCAACTCCAACCTTATAAATGCACCAAGAAAATAATATACCATAATACCTTTACTATTTTGGTCTTGCTAAATAATTAATTAAATTTGAAATCTTAACTTTAGCACTTGGTTTTTTAATTTTGAAATTTTTAGCAAGTAATGGTTATACAAAATAATAAACATGGTCTTACCAATGTTATGAAATAGTCTAGTGTGTCTATACTATTTCAGTTATAAATTGATGTCATGGAAGGTTTGTAACTCAAAACCTAACAATTGAACTTTTGATTTTATTAAATTTTTAGCATAAATAATTTGAAAAGTTTGATAGAACAAATAATAATTTAATTTATGTTGAAATGGTAAAGGTATTTTAATAATCAAAATATTTGGGAGAAAAATGTTAATAGAAAAAACATAAGGATGAAAACAAAAACATGAATTTAAAATCAAACGTGATCAAAGTTTAAATCTTCCTCAAAGAAATCCTTTTCATCAATTTAATCATAGTAGAATCCATTTTAAAAAAATCAACCATGGTTTTAGGCTTTGAAGGTCCATCACACCCAACATGAGCATCATTGGGCAAATTTTTGATGATGAGTCAATATAGATTTTTGATCCCAAACTTAAATTATTTCAAATTAATGATGACATTTGCAACATTAAAAATCTACTACATTTTAACATGTGATCCCACAATGTTAAGGATTTGATGAGCAAGGAAGGCAACATGGGGAAATTACATTGCATGATTTGCCCACCAAACTAGAGGGTTTTCAATCTTTATTGGTCACATTAAAAATTGTCAATATAATCGCAATTTATTCTTCAAGGTGGACATGATTACATCATCATTTGGCATAATCTATTCAAAAAATAGGTAATCATTTTCCATTATTGCTAGTTGATCTACTATTATGTTAACATGATTCAAATGAAAGAACATTTACAATAAAGTGGAAACACAATATTAATGTCATTAATTGTCACAATTTGAATGGCATGTGCATTGCCCATGAAATTTTATATATACTTTCATGTTCCTAAAATGGGGGTTGAACACAATAGCTAACATGTTATGGGCATCAATTTGATTATAAGCTAAATTAAATGTTAAGAATAAAAATCTGAACTGTGATCACTTGTGTCATCATCCTTAACTTGAATTCCTACAATTTTGAATCAAAGTCCCCATGAATTAGTGATTGATTTAAATCTTGAACATTAGCCACATCAACTTTCATAACAATGTATAAAGTTAAGGTAAAAGAAAATGCCTTTGACAACAACCAAATATAATCTTGATTTTGGTTTAAAACACAAAGTGCTACAATAGCAAGTGGCATATCTATAGTGGGTTGACTAAAGCCCAAGTTAAAAATATTGGCACTTTAAAATATAAATGTGAAACTTGGTGTCAAATGGAGATAACATTAAATAATACTCCAATGTTCAAAGTGGAATATAATGATTAAAGAAACAAATTATGACTTCACCAAGTTTTCAACATCTTGCTAGGCATCCCTAGAATAATATATAAGATTACTTCCACTCTTGCTTCCCTTCCCATATTTTAAAATCCAAATAATGGTTTTTTGCAACAATGATTGAACTTCTTTCAAGCTAAATTTTAAAAATCAAACACAAAATTTAGTACAATCATTAGCACATTAAGTTGCCTTTGACATGGCATGCCCAAAACATGACCTTACAAATGGGCATGTTAGTTGAAAGGTAGAACAAGAATTCATAGAAATCAATGTTGAAATCAAAGTACTTAAATTAAACCTTTCATCTTTGAGATATATATGAAATTCCTTTGTCAAGTAACCAAAGGAATTCAACAAAGCTTTCACCTAATTTGCCATGGTGACACCTACAACATTATGTATTTCAAAAATCCCAATTGTCACATGGGTGGGCTCCCATGAGGTGTTGATGAATCTCACAACCATAACAAAGGTATCAAAGCCCACAAGAAACATCCAAAGGTTAAATGAACATGTACAAGTAACACAAGATGTAAAGGTTGGGATGACACATTTATCCTTAACTTCTTCCAACACATCATTTGGCAATGAAATGGAAATTGCACATGCCCACATTGTCACAAAACCAAACACTTCATCCATGGATTTTCAATAGAAAATAAAGGTCAATAACATTTTGCAACATATAAACACCAAGTTTTCCAATAAACATGTTGTAAGGGATTTGATTTGTTGTAAAGGTGTTAGTTGCCAAAAAAGTCTATGATTTAAAAAGGGGAGACATTTTTCCTTTTCTTTGAGTTATACAACCCTCTTTAACAAAAATAATCTACATTTCTTGTACAAATTTGGATGTTCATGACAAGCATGATTTTTCAAAACACTTGTGTTGTGATTTTTGTTGTAGTTCACAAGTCCCTTATGTTTTCTATCAATGTGTTGATGATTGATGATTAGGAGACCATATACTTTAGTTGGCCAACAACTTTGGAGTCAACATTTCCCAAGTTGCATCCATCTCAACATTAGATGCTTAATATGATCCAAACTCAACTTCAAGTTATGACATAAAATCAATGTTAGTATTTTCATCACATGAAATTGATGTTGTAGGTTGTGTAGGATTCATTGATCCCATTATAAACATCTTTATATGGGTTCTATTTTATCAATTGTTGCTTGCAAAAAAAAGGGTTATAAAGTTTACACCTATGAGAATTCAATTTAATCCTTTTCATCACAAAGTGTTATTGAAAATAACAATCGTGTGGCACTTATGGATGTTGTAATTGAGAACATGCAATGTGTATAAGCTTTGTTCTTTCATCTAGTGCTTGGCAAAACAAGGGTTGAAGGTTGAGGATAAAGGCAAAAAACTATAAAAAAGGATAAAAAAGAGAGGAAAAAGAATAAAAACCTTGCTAATGCAAAAAAAACTAATGAAATAAGAAGAAAAAAGGTGATGAAAAAAGAAAAACTTACTAGTAGCACATGATGACCATCGCAATGACTATTATAATGATGACTATGACAATTGTTATGCTTTGTGATTTTAGCAAAAAATTTAGTGATGTGACTTAAACTTTAGACTTCAATTTTAAAAAAAAGAAAAAAACAAAAAAATCAAATTTACTTGTGTAACATGATGACGATGACAATGATATGCTACAAATGCATGTACTAACTAAACGTTTACTGATGTAACAAAAGGTTCAATGAAAAACCAAAAAAACCCTTAGTGGTGAAAGAGAGAAACTTACTTGTTAATGTAAACAAGTTTGTGTTTGTTTACTTGTTTTTGTAGCTTTATGACCATTGCGATGACTACCATTTAAATGATATATTGTAAAACTAGTATTACCTATATTTCTAAAGAATTGCCCAACATTGGCCGATTACCTTTATGGCCCGGCGGTTACCTAAGCTTGGTTTTAGCTCCATTATAAAAAAATAATTGAAACCACATTTCCATGTGGATTTAGGTAGATTGTTGAAATTGTGTGAGGACCACCCCCTTGGTTCTATCATAAAAAAAAAATGGAATTGAACCTGAAATTCGATTCGAAAATTGATTGAGAACCAAAACCTAATTGATTTTTTGAAAAAAATCTAATTCCATTCCAAGGCTTTAGGCTTTCATTTTAGGTCTAAAAATTGAACAACAAGTAAGATAAGTTGTGTATTGAGTGGGTTCATGGGTTTCTTGGTCATCATCATCTTGCTCATTAATTGACCTCTTTTGGTGGGCATGGTTGTGGTGATGGTGGTCTTCATCTAATGAGTTTTTTTTTTTTTTGGGTCATGTAGCTCATCATTTAAAAAAAAGAAAAAAAAGCTTGTTGAAAAAAATTCCAGTTTTTGAACTTGCAAAAACCGAAAGTTATTATTATCATTAGACCCTAAATTATTTTAGAAATAAAAAAAACAAATTATTATAATAATTTGCAAAGAATAAAAAGTGGACTTTCTAAATTTTGTTGAAGAATTTGGTGGAAGTTTGTAACAGTTGTGGCAAAAAAGAGAATTTGTTGCACAAAAAGTTTCTCGTCAAGTTGTTGCAGCAAATTTTTGTTTCTGCGAATTCGTTGCAGCAGCGGTTTGATTGTGGTGGGTGGTAACAATGGCAGTGCGGATGAGACCCTGCTTGTTGGCACACAAAGCGCTGCACAGTGCGTCGATCGCTGCCAGTTCGGCTTCTTCTTCTTCCCTCCATGCGTCTCCCGGAGTAAGTTTGATGGGTTGTCTCAGAAGACTCTCACAGCTCTCCTGCACTTCTTCTATAGGGCAGCAACGATTCCATTTGCTTGGCGCGACTTTGCATTTACAAGGGCAGCAACCCAACAAGGGATGGAGCTGGAAAACGCAGGGGGCTGCAAGTGGTGGTGCCAAGGAGAACAATGGAATGAAGTAAGTGGACCTAACAACCTCAGAATCGCAGAGTCTCCAATTTTTGATGCAGAAGCACATGATCGGCAGCTCAAGCTTTTTTAGGATTTTGTTTCAGGTTCTTGGAAAACTCTAATTCGTAACCACAACTCCTGAAGGTGCAGGATTTCCTCGTGTGACATATAGTCTTGCCCTGTATCATTGCCCTGTATTATTTTCATGCTTGATCTGGCAGCCAATGCCATGCCAAGGTCCAGCACAGATAGATGATGATGACTGTCAGATGCACTGACAGAATGCTCGTCCTGAGGTCAATCAGATTCTTTGGTCGTCCGGTTTCTCGCTTTCCTGTTGAAGCCGTCTCTGGGTTCTGTCCACTTTCGAGCTCAGTTTGATTCTTTCAGCCTCAAGCATATAAACAACTAAACCCTAAAAAGTGTGAAGAAAAGAGACATCACTTCACTATCTCTTGTAGTCTGTCAAGCTCTGTCTTCTCTCATGGATGTTCCACAACAGTCACTTGTCAGATCAAATGCAAGAAACCAGATGTGTGTAAGCAGTCTGCCATGGTGTCATGTGTTAAGTATTCTCCCACCTCCCCCCCAAAACCCTAAAGTTTTTCTCCACTTGCTGCATTCTGATTTAGCACAACGTCTCTGGCTGCAAGTGTTTGGCACATGAAACTGTATGAGCATATTGTCCTGTGTCAGCTGAAGTGAATATGTTATGCACCTGGTGGCAGCAAGCAGGTGGGGCAGGCCCGTTCCCTCTTCACTGGCATTGTGGAAGAGATGGGTATTGTGAGAGAGGTTGAAGTACTGGAGAATGGCGGGTTTGAAATGACTGTCGAGGCAAGTACGGTGCTGGAGGATGTGAAGCTCGGGGATAGCATTGCTGTCAATGGCACATGTTTGACAGTGACACGCTTCAACTCAGCCTCCTTCTCTGTAGGACTGGCTCCAGAGACACTGCGGCGGACGTCTCTTGGAGAGGCAGCAGTAGGGTCACCTGTAAACCTTGAGCGCTCACTACAACCTTCATCACGAATGGGGGGTCACTTTGTTCAGGGCCATGTGGATGGAACAGGGACAATTGAGTCGATGGAACCTGAGGAAGATTCACTTTGGGTCAAAGTCAAGACCAGCCCTGAGCTTTTACGCTATATTGTTCCAAAGGGGTATATTGCTGTGGATGGAACAAGTCTCACTGTAGTTGACGTTCTTGATGATGAGAATGCATTTACATTCATGCTCATTGCCTATACACAGCAGCACATTGTTGTACCTAGGAAGAAGGTCAGTCATCTTCCCATTTTGTTTTCATAATCTCCTTTCTTATTGATGCACAGGGCATTGTCTGCGTAGTGTACAAAACTTGACCCTCACACTGTTGCACTTCACCCACAGTGACCATTACTACACTAGAGGGTTTGAATCACTGAAGTTTTCAGTACTCTGCAGCTGTCAAGGTACTGGGGTGATGCCAGTAGTATGTTCTAACCTAAAAACCCTAACAGAGTTCTGACACCTGCAGCTGTGCTAGACAAATGCCATTTTTATAGGGAGTATAGTGGTTATGTTCTCACATGTTTGACAAGAGCCATGTCATGTGCAGATTGGAGCGGCAGTGAACCTGGAGGTTGACATTGTTGGAAAATATGTAGAGCGGATGATGAAAGGCTATAATGCTTCTGCGACCTCCTTAGCATGAAGAGTGCTGTTGAAGGTCCTCTCTATCTTTTGGTGCATTGCTGACAAGTTGCCAATTTGTTGTCCAATGGAAGGCACAAAGGTACAGTACACTGGTGTTGATGTCAAGACTTTGTGTATGCTAAAGCTCCATTTGTGCTTCTGAATGATCTTACTTTGCATAGAACCTTTGAGCAAAATTGTTCCAAGCTTTATGCTAAATACGTTCCTCTTGCTGGATGTTATGGTGCAGGCAATCTATGAGTGTTCACTTGATTGTGTAGCTACAAGCTCATAACAGAAGGGTTTGTAGTGACCTTGGCAGACCATATTGCTGCATATGTGGAATGAATGTTTACTGATTTTGATCTGGATCTGGGCTAAGAGGATGCTTTGGTTCAGAGATGTGATGTGTTTATTATGTTGGTCATGGACTTGAGTAGTGTTTTGATTGATTTTTAGGGAACAAGGTTGACATCAACTTGAATACTGCAGGTGCAACCTCTTCAGATCTGTGCTATGGTCTTGCTTTCTGGGTGTCTCATGTAATGTTAATTACTTCCGATTGCAGTCTTTTTGTCTTATGGTTGGAGCTAATTCACCACTTGGTGACGGGCAACCTTGAGTATTGAGCCATGCATATGTAGCTTCCTGCTCTTCCATCCCTCTGTACTGTGATCAAGTAATGAAAGAATCTTCATGAATAAATTGTCTTCTTTTGCATATGAGTTCCTCCATGTTGTGAACCTCTTCTCGAAGGAGATGACTAAGAGCACTCTACAGTTGATTATGAGCTCTTATGACCAAGAGCACTCATGCAGATTGAAGAAGAAATGAGAAGCTTACATTAGATACAAAAGCTCATATCTTGTAGTGAAGATTGAAGAAATGAGAAGCTTACATTAGGGGCAAAGCTCAGATTCATTCTCAGCTGATGTCCTCAACATGGAATGCATGAATTCATATTCCCAAGAAGGAGAAGAAGAAGAAGAAAGAGAAAGATGGATACTGTATGCTCAGTGCAAGAAGGTGTTTTGAGAATTTGCCCACATGGTTCAAAGCACTTTGCAAAAAGCATCATGCATTGTCAACATTGTGCTATTTATCTGTTGCCAAAAATGATCCAAAGAAAGACATGAGGAAAACAACGGGAGATGGTTAGGATTCAACAGCACTCTGAGAAGAGCAGAAAACACTACAAGAGAATGTGGGTATTCTCACAAAAAAGGCTGGCACCTCATGCTGCACATGAAATAAACTTCATGGTTTCATCCATTACAATGTACAATATGTGATGTTTATTGCGGCGTATATTACATTAAACTTACAACTTGACCTTTAAGTTATGACACATATTACAATTGTGTGAGAAAAACCACATTCTCTTGTAGTTAAAAGCTAAGACCTAGGGGCCAGAAGAAGAGGTCATAGAATTTCCTGCTCTCCCACAGTTCGATTTCTGCTGTAGAGAAAAAAAGGAACTCAAAAAGCTCTCTTCTGGTTTGCTGCTGCTGAAATGTAACGCCTTGCAAAATTGAGATTAGGGTTTCATAGGTACAAAAGAAAAGAGAGCTTAGGATTAGGGTTTTACTCTCAAGACCCAGATTGCATCTTCTTCTGTGATTTCCTGATCTGTTTTCGCCGATAGGAATTTGCAATTCGACATTTCCGTATTAGTTTTTTTGGCAGAAACCTCGTATCAGAACCAAATTACAAATTATTCAAGCTTTGATCAAAAGAAAAGTCTTCATCCTCATCTTTCTTTTTTCTTCTTGGCACTGATAAGAATAAGAGATTGTGGAATCAGATTGCCGTAAGGAAAGCTTGCAATTGCATGATCTGATTGTGGGTACAAAGATGTTTTTACCAGGAGCCATTGCTACAGTATACAATTGCAGGGCTGCCAGTGAACCAGCAGCAGTACTGAATCATTGTTACCCCATCTGTAATGGGCTCTTGAGCATTCATCAAAAGACGGCACAAACTGCTAGAGCTTGCAACAAGCTGCACACTAGAGCATCAGATTCTTCAGGTACCTATGCATTAATATTTCCCATTTTGATTTAATTTAATTTTCTGAGAATGCTCAACAACCCTAAGCTGCAGCAGCATCAGACCTGCATAAACTTCTGCAATTTTTGCAAGTTTCTTTGGAGTTGGAGACGCTCTTGGACATAAGTTACGCATCTCATTTGCTACTGCAATTCTTTATTTCTACACCCAAGAGGTTTTTAAGGCAGTTTCCAAAATTGTTCTGGAGAATTGTACCTTGCTCTTTCTTGATTGGGTCCACAGAGGAACCCCTGAAACCAGAGATACCAGAACCATGGATTCTAACCTAGCCATCTGCATTGATTTTAACCTAACCATTTGCATTGATTTGTTTGGGTCCATCTCCTTTCTGTGTTTTGGTGTATGTCCAGAGAGTTTGGACATGTGCATGAGTTGTCGTTGTTGTTGTGCTTTTTGCAGAGAAGGGATTGATAGGTAGGCTGGGGTGGAGCAACAGTTTTTCTCAATTTGGTCATTTTTGTTGATGGGATTTCAGTGCAGGGAGTGGAATCAGAAATGGCTGATGCAGGGCAGCAGCAGCAGCATCCTGTACTGGTGGTTGTGGGAGGAGGAGCTGCCGGCATTTTTGGAGCCTTACAAGCAAAGACAGTGTTCCCACAAATGCAAGTCATAGTTCTAGAGAAGGGCAAGCTATTGTCCAAGGTTTGGATCTCTTCATTAAAGATCCTTTGGGTTTAGGGTTTAGGTTCTTCTTGTGCCACATCAGAGATGATAGAGATAAAAATTGCAATTGCAATTGCAATAAGAAAAGATGGCACTTTTCTTGATGGGCTATTGGGAGCCCACAGACATGGGGGGAAGGAAAAAGAACAGAACAGGGAAGACAAAGGATTTATGAAGAAAAGAAGCAACAAGATGAGAGGGCATAATGGAAGAGTGCTTCTTAACAGAGGTGTACAAGTATGAGAGGAATGGAAATGCATGGTATCCAGGAGAAACCTATTTGTGGTGGGACAAAAGAGAGAGGAAGAGAGAGAGATCACAAGAAATTTCTTGGTTGAGTCTTACAGGTTTTCAATCTCTAGCTTTCTACTCAATTTTGACATAATGGGTGGAGTTTTCTTGATGAGCAGGTAAGAATATCTGGTGGTGGTCGTTGCAACGTGACCACTGGCCTTTTTGTAGAACCCCTGGTATGATTTCTTATCCATCATTTCCTTGTATATATGTGTGTATTTCTGCTACCTCTGAAAATACTTGTTTGATTTAATGAGTCTGTTTGTCAAACATGTAATGATAGGTTGTGCTTCACAAAGGCTACATAATGTCTGCTGAAGGATTTTTTGTCTAACACACTAAAACATTGACAAATGATTATGCAAAAGATTGTCAAAATTTTCTGCTTCTCCGCTAAGTTTGACACTATTGCTTCTGTTTCCTTCTTGGCAGGCATTGGCAGAACAGTACCCACGAGGACATAAGGAATTGCGGGGCTCCTTTTTCCGTTCACATGGTCCTACGGATACAGTGACCTGGTTTTCGGAACGTGGGGTTGTCCTAAAGGTGTCATCCTCAATCTCATACGACACATTTTGGATAGAATAAAGATCAAAATGCAGGTTTTCCTTCTGATGAATCTTGGAACCATAGGGATGAAGTTGAATTTGTAGAGATTCTGTGGGACAGACAGAAGAGGATGGGCGCATGTTTCCAGTAACTGACAGCTCCACCACTATTGTTGATTGCCTGATGAACGAGGCTCACCGCTTGGGAGGTTTGTTATCCTTTCTGCAAAGCATTTTTTTCTGTTTCATGGTGAAAAGTGTCCCTAAACCCCAAACCTTACAGAAGAGAAAAGCTCTGAACTTCCCTGATGAAAGTGGCTTTCTATATTTGATTCAAAGATTGGACAAAGTCTTAGATACAAGCAATGTTCTCTGCACCACCAGCGTTGGAACATTGTTCCTGAACTTTTCTGCTGGTTGAACTTAGACCTGAGTTCCAAATATTTGAAATTTTGGTTGAGAGTAAAATTGCTCTGAGCTTTGGAGGCCATTGATTGTGGCAGTAGTGTTGCAGACTCGAGCATCTGTGAGCAGCATCTCTATCAATGAAAATGGGAAGTTTGCACTTCATCTTGCGGCAACCAATGGGGCCTCAAATGAAGTTGCAGCTGACTATGTGCTTCTTGCAACTGGCAGCTCCCAGCAGGTGTGATATTGAGCAGGGACTTTAGCCTAAGTGATTGCTGTAGCTCAAAAAATCAGTAACATGATACCCATGTGGAGAAATCTAGGGAGTTTGCAGGAGTTTGAAGGCGGCCTTTCATTGCCACATAGATCTAGACACAGAAAGTTAGAACTGATCTAGTAATTCTGGTTTTTGCAGGGTTATGGACTGGCGGTGCAATTGGGTCACTCTATTGTGGAGCCACAACCTAGCCTCTTCACCTTCAAGGTCAAAGATACAGTGCTTACAGAATTGGCAGGGGTAATCAATTGTTTGTCCCTCTAAACTTGACTCTCTTACAATTGGGAAAAGCCTTACAGTATATGCCAAGTTGCATCACTTTGTGCTGCTTGGCTTAAATGTGTTTGTTGACTGCAGATAAGTCTCAGTCACATCCAAGCAGAATTAGAGTTGCCTGGACAAAAACATCGAGATCCACATCTTTTGCAAGTAAGTTTTTTGTGAATACTATTATTTCTTATGCACAGTTTGCAAACTTTAGAAAGTCCAAGGGAAGGATGTATGTAGCTAGCTGAACATGTGTAACGGGCATGAATATAGTGGGGGCCTCATAGATTTTCTGTGGAAGTGGGAGCAATTCTTCAACTCATCAAATGTACTAGAACAATTGCTTGAGGTGTTTTCCTTCGCAGTTCTGATGTCGGAAATTGACAAGAGATGATGCTGAAATTTTGTTGTGTTGGGTCTTACTTTTTTGCAGACAGGACCACTCCTAATTACACATTGGGGCTTAAGTGGCCCATTGATTCTCCGCCTCTCTGCTTGGGCTGCTCGGTATCTTCATTCATCAAATTACCAAGGTACACGCACACATCCTGCTTCTACAGTTTCAGTCATCTTTTATGTGATCTCTTTCACCTCTAAACCCTAAACCCTAAAATCCTGCAAAACTAGAACAATATACCTTTGACAGGCTTGAATCAAGGGGTTCATGGTCCTAGTGCACACACTGTGTTCTTGATTCGCAGGTTGAATTTTGGAAGATAATTCAAAGGCACAGGCCTTCTGATGAGGTATTCCCTTTGTGGTTGATTGATCTCTATCATGTCACCAACACTGGATACTTCATTTTCATGACAAGAACTGCTTTGAAACAGGGACGCTGTGGGTTGATTTTGCACCAAGCATGGATGTCAATGAAGTGTTTGAGACCTTGGTTAATCACAAAATATCCTTTCCGGTAAAACTTTTCTGATCCTCTTGCTCTCCTTTCTGGAGACTAAAAGTCATGGATATTTTATGCTTTTTTTTCTGTTTCCTCCAACTTGAACTAAGAATTCTTTCACAGAGAGCCATTGGGGATTCCAGGAAGGCATATACCTAACTGCTTTTTTGGTTTTGTAGACCCGACAGCTGGGAGGGCCAGCACCTGGCAAGTTTTTGTTCGTTCGCCGATTCTGGCACTACTTGTTGCAACGAGAGGTTTGTCCCCCACAACATCCTATGCCAAAAGATTGTACAAAGATCAACAGTCATTTGGACTTCTAAACTTTTCAAATGACACAGGATGCAGAAAAAATCCGCCAATCTTCTGCCATTCTGTTATCTGGCTTATATAGCTTGTCGAGAGTGTCCTTTCAGTCACCAGGTGTTGTGGGTTTTTTCATCTCATGCAGAATTTGGATAAAATGGCTCTATGGGCTACTGTGCCCAAAAAGTCCTTATGGCAATTGGCAACACTTCTAAAACGATGCGCCTTCCTTGTTTCTGGCAAAGTAAGTTCAAGTTGAAAGTATCTGTGATTCCAATATACTCTTAGTGGAATGCCTGCCATGCTAGTCCGGGCTAGATGATAGATAGTGAATCAAGAATTGCCCTGGCCACTGACACTGTGCCCAACAGCTTAAGGAAGAATTTCTGTTTGAAAAAAAAGATGGTATTTTTTGGCATTCACAACTGATTGGTAACTTCACCTTAGCAGTTGGGAGATTTGTGTAATTGTGTTGAATGGTGACATTTTTTGTGTAGGGCGAATTCAAGGATGAGTTTGTAACTGCAGGTGGAGTCCCTCTTGCAGAGGTAAGAAAAACATGCCCAGAAGAGGGCGGATGAATAGTTTCACATTCCTATATCTTCTGGGTAGTTTTATTTGATAAGTGGTTATGGAAGTGGTACATAGGAATCCATTGCTTGAGATATATAAGACTCTTTGCCCATCCAGTTTCAGGATTAGGGAGTAAACATGCAGCAGCCCACATGACTTTTTTTACTCGGATGGCTATTTTTCGAAGTGTAGAACACCAATGCTGATCTATTATACCTTACACTTTTAGATCACAAAGTGTCTCTTAAGTTTATTGCATTAGAACAAATTTGTAACTGGTCTTGTGAATTTTGGCATCCAGGGAAGTTCACAGGCTCATGAATCAAAAAATATAGGAACAATGTACAGTCATGTTGGCTTTTCTCTATTACTGATGAAATTGTGCACAACAGGTGGATTTGAAGACCATGGAGAGCAAATTATGCCCCCATCTATTCTTTGCAGGAGAGGTATTACTTGTGGATTAGTATTCCTCTAGTTTTAGGTTTGATAAGTGCAGTATTTGCAGCAAAGTTGATGATGCATCACTTTTTTGTTAGCAACTGTTCAAGTGCTTTGTGTAGTGAAAGGTAATGGATTTGCCAGCACCCCAAAGTGCATCTCTGTGTAGATTTCTTAATGAGATATTACAGGGTGGGTTTAGGGATTTAGGGTTTAAGGGTTTAGGGTTAAACTCTCTACCTGATTAATGGGTGTCTTAACCTTGTCCAACATGGATGGAATGGGTAAGTAAATTGCTTAACTGCAAAGTGTATTAACGCCATTTGATTTGTTCCACCAGGTTCTAAATATTGACGGAATAACAGGTGGTTTCAACTTTCAGGTAAAGAGTTTTGCCACTGCAATATCACCATACCTGAAAGCTTTTATTAACATTTTCAGGTAGTTGCGAGCTGTAGCTTTTCAAACCCATCACTGAAGAGGGTCTTATTTTCCCTCACGGTCTAGGGGAGAATACTTGCTATGAAGTCAAGATGATGCTAATGTATGCATAACTTGCTCTCCACTTTTGACAGAATGCATGGACAGGAGGCTATATTTCAGGGATGGCAATCGCATCTTTAGCATCAAAGACGTTTGAAGTGAAACTTCCATCATCAGCCCAGATCTTGTAAGATCACTTTTTCTCAACTAGAAATTTTTTCCTACTCTTCTTTGATGACATCCAGAAACCAAATGAATGCCCTGATCTGGAGAGAGAAAGCTACATTCAAAAGATAAAAGGTGCAGGATGGGTTTTATACCTATTAGGTTTTTTTCGTGACAATATGGCATGCCAATAAAGGTATGATTTATTTTGTACATCAACATTCAACCCCCACCCAATATGCCACCATCACAATAACTTGAAAATAGTATGTTGGAAATAAGAACCCAATCTTTTTTCCCATATGCAAGAGGCCACATGGAATATCAACAGCCCACAATCTATAGAGCCCATGAATCTTGTGGCAAGCTATTGCATTGTCCTTCCAAAATTGCATTGTGTCAACAATGGCTTATGGGAAGTGAACACATTGTACGCCTAAAGACTAGAAAGTCACTTGTGTGCAAAGAATCAACATCTCAAATCTGCGACAATTCGGATAGTTTTTGAGTCTGAAAAAGGATTTAAGTGAACCTGAATGTCTGATACGTGACACAGCTGTCACCATTCAAAGCTTATAAATGCCTGAATTCAGTGGCAGTATCATTAAAGTGTCAGGTGGTAGCTACATTCATGCCATCTTCTTTGATCATGCAACAAGCACCTACTATTGTGCTTACCCAGGTACAATGATTTCAAAGAAGAACTACCATCTTCCCAAGTGTAAATCTCATGACCTGTCTTGCAATGCTTACTTTGTGCAGCCTATTCTGCTCTATCAGCCAGCCCTCCTCAGGTATGAAGTGGAGTCTGTAGATTGTATGCATACCAGTTTACAAACCTTTTGGCAAAAGCATCTGACAAATTGTGTGGTGATTACAAAGAACAAAGTGTGAATGATCAAAACACAGCACTAAACCTCTCTGATTTTGAAGAGACTTGAAGCAAGTTGTTTGGTACACCAAATGTGAGGTTATGTAATATGCAGCAATTGAGAACACACCACAGCGTGACCCCACATTATGACAGTATGACATTACATTTATTCAAATACTTGGGTGGTGAAAAACTAGAGGTGGGTACCCATATTGTTAACCTTGGAGAAGGTGACAAAAGGGTTCTGGCTAATTAGACAACTTGACTAACTTGTTGGTGCAAACTCTTGTAATGTATGGAGGCCTATTTGAGCATGATAGTGTTTCCAAGCTTGTGTGTTTGGTGCAGGTTGTGTCCTATTTTAAAGCACAAAAACAGGGCTCACATTCAATGAAGAACAAGCATGCTCTTTATGTCATTGGCATGCATTGCATGGCACATTGTACCAACCTTGCTATCCAACCCCTTTCAACTTGTCCATTGTTCATAAAATGGAAGCCCCATTGTAATCTATGTCCAATGATTTTGCAGCATAACCTAAGTGACATCTAGAGAACATTGCAAGCTTGCAAAGTTCATCGAGGCAAGAGGTATGAACATTCTTAATAGGAACATATTTAAACAAAATGGATGAACATGTCTCCATCTAAATGTCCTTGGTGAGTAAAAATAAAAGTTTGGTTATGCAAATGAACAATGATAGTGCATTCATCTCTATAATTAAAAGTAACTATGAACTGTTGTGTGATGTTGAAACAACTATGGATTGACATGCATGAAGCCAGTGCTTAAAGTTGTCCAAGGTTTATCAATGTTTGCTTACTTGGGGAGGGAGACCTTTGTATGTGATTTTGTGCTCGCAAGTGGTAATTTAATTGTGTCAAGCTAATTTGTACATAATGTATATGTAAACCCTTTCAAGATCTATTCCGATGAATTGTTTCCAACCTTCAAAGATATTTCAAACTATTGTTGTGATGTTCTATTCATTGTTTGGTGGGTTGGGCCAACACCAATATTGAGTATGTTGCCTTCTTGCTAAGGTGGCCCATTTTTGGCGTTATCACAATGACAATTTTTGTAACGTGAGTGTAAATGGATAATATGCATATGATGTGGGTATTTGTTATGAATAGTTTACATAATTCAATGATCAATGAACTTGTAAAGTTAAAGTCATTGACTTTGAAATCTAATAGCAATATTCACACATGGAATTTAAAATGGTGAAATAAAACCACAATTAACTACAAATGATCATGCTTGTTCTGAAGTTTGTGTATCTAAGTGTTGGGTTTCTTTTCAAAATATGAATGTTGGGTAATTGATTTAATCATGCCTTTATATCATTTTATATTTTTGGGTTCTCACTTGCATTTTTGTATCATGAGGTTTCATATTGCTATGAAATGTAAAAACAAATTCATTCACTAATTTTAAAATGAATTCTGTTTGATAAACATACAAATAATTAGTTTCAATTCCTTATAATCTTATTAAAATGAGATTTTTTAAGGAATGATTTGAAAGATTATGCAAGAATTGATTAAAATAAAACACATCAATTTTAAAGTAAACTAAAAATTTAACATAAAATTCATTTTTGAAATATAAAATTTTAAATTAATTTGATGGTATTTTTAAAAAATCAATAATGCTTTTATGAAGATTTAATAAAAAAAATCATAATGAAATTAATTTTTAATTGATTAATTTGTTTGTATTATTGTTTCCTTTTATGTCATAAAATTTTCTTAAGATAGTAGACATGCATGTATGGTTTTAGGTTTTAGGAAGCATGTATGAGGTAAACACAATTAATTAGACCTTTTCGATTTTTGATAACAAATTGTCGTAACCCTAGTTTTGAGCTCGCGACCAAGGCAAAGCTTGTAAGGTTGCAGGCTAAGAGAGGAAGCCCAAGAGTGAAAGAAAATGTGAAGGAATGAACCCTCACACTTCCAAAGGAGCTTCCACCTTGGGAGTTAGAGTTTTGGAGAACTCCCAAATGTTTAGAGAACAATTGCAGGGGTCAAAACTCAATGGATTGAAGATTTTTTTATACCATTGAAAATTTATTGAAATGTAAATGTTTAAAATGGGTTCACATGAACCATTTAGACATCTAAAACATAAGTTATGGCCAAAAGAAGGGTTGGGAGTCAAATTGGCAATTTGACTCCTGACCATTAAAAGTTAGGAATCGACCCCATTTCCTTGCATGCAGGTGGCATGCGACATATCATTGGAAAGCTCTCGACAAGGGCTCTAACTGTTCTTCAGGCCTCATTTCAATCGGAGGTCTACACACAAAGTTATGGGGCCCCAAAGTTGCAAGAGTCCCAATTTTGGGAATTTCAGGACTCCCATTTGGGAGTCTTAGGACAAAATGCCATTTGGTTGTGGGCCCTGTGGAGAGGCACAAAGTATACTATAAGGGGGAAAGTGGTGGCTTCCACCAAGTCCGGGCCGTGGTAAGTCTTGTGAATCCAAATTGCTCGTAATTCGTCCTAGCATCAAAAGTGCTCCGACTATGCACTAACCACCTTGTTTTTGGTTTTGTGTAGGTCTGTATGATTAGTTGATGCTTATCACTCTTCTTAGTCCCACCTCGGAGCTCCAACACGCCCTTCTACCCCTAAAGTGCTGTGAGCCAAGGAGCATGCCTCAACTCCTTGCTCTTTCGTTGTTTTCAGTTTAGATTCACATTTGAATCCATTAAGGAGCTTGGTAGCACGTCACAAATGGACCTTGTAGCTAGATGTTAAATTTACCATTCTTACTTATTTGGCCATTTTAATTGATACTTTTTCACAATTTAAGTTCATGTTTAGTGGTCCTTAGCTTGGACCCTTGTTCAATGAATTACTTTTAGCCCAACAAGCATTTTTTTTGTTATTACCATGGAGAGCAACAATGTTAAATTAACAATCGATCCTCATATTGATTGTAACCATAACTCCAAATTGTGGGCTTAATTAACATCTAATCGTATTATTCATTATCACTAGTTCCAAGTTGATGAAATTTGTGGAACTTTCAATTGTCATTGTTCTTGGTAGTGTTGAAAAGGAGGGAACATGTTTTACCTTGAATCTTGTGAATTCCTAGCTTCAATATCAATTGACAAACGTGTAGGCCGAATGATTCGAATTTATGTGGAAGATTTTTATAAACTTGAGACATTTCCATTCTACAACCCCATTTGGGAGTGGAGCAAGGCCAAGGCTTAGCATGAATTGCAATCATGATTTTCATTCATAGTCTTGGATGCTAATATGTAGTTTAGGGTTACTAATGTGAATTTATGTGTAGGTGAACGTTCCACTCCAATTGGGGAGAATCCAAAAATGGATTGGGGTTCAACCAACGTGTTGCTAAACATTTTTTTTTTTTTTTGAGTTTGTGAGTTTGGTTTTTGCAGTTTTTGGTTGGGGTTTCTAGCTAGTTATAAATGTAATGACATTTTTTGTGCTTGAAGCTTTGGGTTGTAGCCACAATTACACCTTCATGTTATGGAACATACTCACATTTGGTGCTCACAGAATTTAGTGTAGCATTTTGAATTTGATGTTGCAGTTTTCCTTGTAACATTATTGGGATAAGCAAAAAAAAATCCATGCAGCAACAGTTTACAAAGAATGAATGTTGCTAGCATGTTTATTCAGCATCCTACAAAGCATGTCATTAACAACCTCAACCAAGCACAATTGGATGTAACTAGTGAAGCTACAACCCAATTTTAAGAAAGAAAACACTTGTGGTGGGGAAAAGTTTAAAGTAAACTAAGGAATGGAAAAGGATTAAAAATAGTTCTGGGGCTTCGATCCAAGTAAAGGATTAATTGTGAACCAAAACAGAAAGTATGGAACAATATACCAAAGTTGTCTTCCTGGGCAGCAAATGGAAATTGGAATACATGTTGCTCCCACAAGTTTGCATCCAAATCATTGCTTATGTTGCTTTGTCCCCTCAGAAGAGGAGTGATGCAAATTTTTTCCAACCAATCAATGATGAATGACGATTCTTAGAACATTTCTGAGAACTTTTCTTGGGTTAATGCCTTGCTTCAATCGAAGACACTTTTCAACTCTAGCTATTGGGGGCAAAATGATTCTTCCTTCAAGCACTCAGAAAAGTGCCTAGGTTGACACAACTCTAGATGGCAAATTTACTCAATGAATATATGACACCACTATAATTGAGCTGGCTATCATGCGGAACATCTAGCATGACTTGGTAATGATCAATTGGACCCACAATTACTTGTGAAATAGTTACTAGTCCCAACAACTAGGGGTATTGGACTGATGCTAACCAGAAAACAAAACAGATGCCTCGAATAGACTGCAAATGGCTGTCACATATTGGCGACATGCAAGGCCACTTTGAGGGATCCAAAAAGAAGCTAAGAAAATAAATTTCTGGTGGATTCAAAATTCAAGTCATGATTTGCCATACCAGCATCAATCTGTCACAAATCTAACCCACACTTGGCAAAACTCAGCAGTCGTCTCAAGACTCAATGTTTGTTTTTTTTTAATAAAACGCATGGATTTGCTTGTGCTAAAGTGAATTTCAAGGCAGATTATAACAAGTAGTCAAGATTTAGAAGGCATCAAATTAGGAATCTAATAGGAATTTAGGACTAGTTGATGTCCCCTTGCCAGGCAGAATCTAATCTAACAATAGTTTGCCCAGGCTATGAACCTATAAGTGGTATCTGGACTTGAGACTTAAACAAAAGATCAAACAATTTTGAAGACAACCCATTGAGCTATTACTATTCAAAACCATACTTTTCTTTTGGCAAATTTGCAGCCATCAAGAATGGCTTACATTGTCTTATATGTACTTTCAGGCTGCAAGATGACCCAGGTAAGTTGTTGATGATTGCTGGCCTTTCTTGTAGCCTTTACAGGGTGAATCCAAACTGAGGCTCCAAAAATTAGTGCCAGGTCCAAGGCAGAGGCGGTGCCTAGGGTTATCAAATTTTTTTAATAACCTAGCCTGTTCAAATCATTCAATAAATGTCGCACTAGAAAGTCATCTTGGTACATAACATGCCCAAAATATAATATATTTGGAATTATAGTTTTATATAATTAAAAAATAACAGAGAGTATAGTGACTCAGGTTATATGGAAAGAAAGAGGGAAACACTTTCACCAAAGTTGGGCAATTTTTGACAATTGACAACTTTGGTTTTCTCATAGAGTTGTAAGAATTAGCTCAATTCTTTCCAATTTTTTTTTCAGTTTTACAAGAGTTGTTCAAGGTTTGATTAGTTGTTAAAAAAATTCAGTCAGTTCTCAAGTTACAGGTTTTTCACATATATAAGAATAGTTGGTTATTTTCAACAATCCTCACAAATCAATTATTGAATTTATTCTACTCAAACAATGAGGTGTGCAATGTGCACTCAAATTTTTCTACAATTTAGCACCATAGTTTTTCTACTTTTTTTACTCAAATTGTGGGCATGTATTGTATATCCCTGAGCTAATGGGAAGCCCTTATCATATTAATGTGTTGATACCAGCAAGTTGGGAAGCATTAAAAATAATGTCACTGAATGTGATCCATTGAAATGAAAACATTGAGCTTTGGGATGCACGCACATTGTGATGCACCGACAACCAATAAAAGAAAAATTTCATACAACCTCCTTTTAGAGTAGATAGCCTCCTAATCCAGACCTTTAAAGCTGGGAATTGCATTTGGGTTCTTTTTTTTACCTTGGGTGATTCTCATATTTTGCATTTTCAATTTATAGAACAATTATCAAGTGAATGGTTCTCACTTCAATGAGAATTGAGAGGGGGTGGGTATCACATTGTGTGATACCTGAAAAATTGTTTGTCAGAGAACCTACTAGTACCTAAACCAATTTTGAATGCCTATTCCACTCCTGCCCAACACTGGTCACAAACACGCTGGCCCTGCCAATAGATAAGATGTTGTACATCTACCTACTGTGTCCACACTCTGAACACCAAAACAACTGGTTCCAATCTAAACAAGTCCAAACACTTTTACTGAAGAAATCAGTTCACCTAATCTGAAACCGGTTCTAATAATGTAAAACTTCCAAAAGTTGGATCCAATGCGATAGTCCCTGTCCCTGTGGACAAAGGTACCTACATGGGTTGGTTACAAGAATAACTAGGTTGGAAATTACCCTAGTTGAATAGTAAGTTTGGCAAAAATTATATCATTTTTTGACATGCCGAAATTTTCAAAAAAACATTTGTCTCAAAAAAAAAGAAATTGTGAAGGAAAATGAAATATCTTTTGGAATATTTCTGGAATATTGAGCTTTCTGAAATGGAATTTTCAATAATTATTCAACAGAGATGCTATGAACAACCTGCTATTCAACTATGATATGTAGCTGGGTTGAATATTTGATGATAACATCTAACATGCCCCAGGGTGGGTAAAGTAGACTGACAAATTACTCCCAAATTCCCAATGCAACTATGAGTTCCAACTGCTGATTTCGTAAGGACCAAGTCCAATGGTTAATCCCATTAAGGCTATTGGTTTAGTGTTCTTCTAGTATGGGCTAGTATTGGCTTGAGGACCGTATGCAGGTTACTCAATTGTTAGTATGACAAAGGGCCCAACAGAACCTGAAGGCCATCATCATAGGGATAAGGAAAAGGGGGCATTTATGGAGCTCACAGAAAGTGCAAGGTATGGGGCCAGACACAGTTGCAAGGGATGCCCTGTACCTAACTACTCATAGCACCATTTCAACACCAAATTGATTCTTATACCCAATAAGTGCACAAGTCAGGAGTGTTTTTGTTACTTCAGCAATAGGTCAGATTTGAGTCCCTACACAAACATGAGACACATGGAAAGCTATCACAAGTTATATATATAAACTTGATAGATCTGTTTGCAAATGCATAACCAACACACAATGACTTATATGAAAAATAATTTTCCATTTCACAGTTGGATCAGTCTTTTCTTTTCTTTTTTTGTGAGAAAAAACCAAAAGCTTTTACCCTTTTTTGAAACAGGAATATTCTGTCATGAATTCCCTTTTTTATTAAAAACAATTCGCCAAATTGCTGTAGAAAACAGTTTTTTTTTGGGGGAGGGTGTCATCGCATTCATATGTATTGACTACAATATTAAAAAGTTCTTTGAACTGTCGTTTGTTAATTCGAGATCTTTCTCCAGATGCTCTCCACACTGGCTCCATCAAGGAAATTGAAAATAAAAACACTGAGTTGGATCTAAGTATTACCATGTCTTTGTTGGAAGAAAAACAAACTTTTATTGAGTCCCCAATTATTTATCAACTGAGAATCAGGTCACCCTAGAAGCAAGCTCAGCTCATCAAGTAATAGTTCTACCCTTTATGACAGGTTCAAACTTCAATCTAGAACTTCTTATTTAGATCCATGCATTTCTATGGAGCATGCTCATTCACAAGTACTCCAGATGTGACTCACAAATTGGGTCAAGTTTGAGCATAAAGTTTATGTCCAAATCCTACACCAATGCTTATAATATCTTGCCTATGGGGGGAGACTTGAAAGAGCCAATAAAAGAATCCAGAACATCTAGTACAAAGGGGTATCAGAAAGCCTAAACATCAGGACAAAAAAGTAAACGTTCCGAATCCCAAAACCAAATGTACCTACATGAAAATAATAGCAAGTAAAGTCAAAAAGCCTTTAAAAAAATTGGGGAGATCATGGGGTAAGGTTGGAAACCATGATTATAAAAAAACAAATTGAACACCCAGCTATCCAGCCAGGGAGGAGGGGAGAGTGAGGAAATTTCAATTCAAAAGTTCAAAGATATTATGTCTAATGCTAATATTAGAATACAATATTATATAAAATACTAATGATCAGTGGTTCGAGGGACCCTCAGGGGACTCAATCACACAAATCACACACCTAAAGTTGATAGACACCTAGTATTGATTTGATTGGGATCAAATAGACTAGAAGCTGTAGTTGAAGTATAGAATCTTATAGGAGGTCGACCAGTAGCCTAGCAGTATGTATAGTAATGGGTTTGTAAAGAGTAATTTTGATGAATTTTTTGAAGCTTTAAATAGCTTGAAATTGAGTTTGGACTTGCAAAAACATGCATTGGATGGATTCCTTGCTTTAAATGACGTGATTTACTGAACTTGGACCAGCCTCTGTTTTGCTTTTTTTACATAAAAAATTTGGAATTTTTTTTTGTCTCAAAACTCTATGATTTTTTGAAAAAAAAGTTGCCAAAAGTTGAATAAAACTGAATTTTAGAATATCAACAGTTTTCTATATATGGGTCAACTAGGAAGCCAAAAGTATAGAATAATGCTTAAGTCTTTTCCTTTCCTATTTTTAATTGCCAAATTTGGATAATCACTATCTCCGCTACATCACAAAATTGAGGGGGGAGCCAAACAAAAAACAGCATTCTCCTTTTGGACCTATAAATATGCACAAGCTAACATGTAGTTGTTCGAACACACATGTTATAATTGCTCTCCAAAAGGACGAAGAAGAAAACCTATGATTCACTTTTAACTCAAAGTTTCCCAAATCATGAGTCACATAACCCAAACTCTCCACTTCCAACAAGTCTATGATAAATAGAAAAAAGAAAACCATCACCAAGGGAGGTCTGAATTGGGACCCGGAAAAGGGGGAGTATAGTTCAAATTAGGGAGTGTGTAGCTAAATAGTGTAAAGTTAGGGGACTCTTTAGTATGTATATTGTACCTAGTAGTATGTACACAGCAGCCAGTCCCTATAAGTGTCTGCACTGCAGCTCTGCCACGGGCTAGTTTGATGAGAGAATTCGACGACTAGCCGCGTAGAGTCGGATCACTCGGGGTGACATTGTCTTGAATTTCAGGAGCTCTAGTGTTGCTAGCTAATGCTGTGAACAGCGAGCAACTAGAGCTCCAGTGTTGTGTTGCTCGCTAGTGAGCAACTGGAGTTTTGGTGTTGCTTGGAGCTCTGGTGTTGCTAGCTAGTGTTGTGATCAGAGAGCCAACTGGAGCTCTAGTGTTGCTAGCTAGTGCTGTGATAAGGGAGGTACTGGAGATCTAGTGTTGCTTGGAGCTCTGGTGTTGCTTGCTAGTGCTGTGATCAGCGAGCAACTGGAGCTCTAGTGTTGCTGGCTTGTGCTGTGAACAGCGAGTTGCTTTCTGGTTCGATCTGTTAATGTCGAGCTTTCTTCCACAAACATAACAGCACTTATAGGCTAGCTTTTTTTTGTTGTTGGGGGTGGAACTGCTTTTCATGAATCTTCTGATTCATTAATTAGTTGAGGATGTAAGCTCCTGATCCAATGCAAATTTCTAGTCTTTTCATTACAAGGAAAAAGTTTTGTTGTCGAGTGATGTCTAATGTTCCAGCTCACGTATTAGCTTGATGATCATGTCTAGAGTCTAGTGTGTAGTGATTAAGATAGAAGTTCATGCCCAAGCTCATGTACTAGCTTGATGATGTCTAGAGTCTAGTCGGTAGTGATTAAGAGAGAAGAAGTGCTAGATCGATATCCCTGGGTGTCGAGTGATCAGTGTTGGGGGGCAGTTGCTGGGGTAATTAAGTGGCGGCAATTATGTCTGTTGCTAATGGGTTCCACGGTAGGAGGGGAGCGACACCACCAGGAGGAGCGACCACATTCGATCTTTTTAGCTGGTCGGACACTCCTGATGTCACAGATCGGTCACGGGTTCCGGTTCGTCATACTGCTACGAATGATAGCAATGCGTTTTTGTCTGCAGTCGATCAAAGAACTAGTACTGCTACTGGTGAATACAGTCCTGTAGCTCGGCCTGCCATTCGTATGCAACAGCCTGCGGGAGGAATCAGTACTATAACATTTCGTGAAGCTCAGTTATCATCTGAAGAAGCGGATGCCTTGCTCAAGACAAAAAGACCTGCTTCGGATTTGAAGAGAAGGGAAATGTACGGGAGTGGTATTTTTCCAGCTTCCGGTCATGACGGCGGCGAGGCTGCTGCTAGCAATGGCGGTACAACAACGTCGTCTACACCTGCAGTACTAGACATGATGAGAACTAGTGTTCGATGCCACCAGCCAGCGGGTGGAGTCAGCCAGATATCCTTTGGTGGGGATCACAATAGCATATCACCCAAGAAGCCAGTGACGGTTCCCGAAGTAGCCAAGCAGAAAGAGCTGAGCGGGACTGTCGAGACCACGGATGATCTTGCAGCTCGTCGCGTTTGCTCTAATGCCAAATCCAAGGAACTAATTGGCAGCAAAATTTTTGCTCCAATTTTTGACTCACCGAAGCTGCCATCTCGATTAGGAGCTGATCAGGAGAAATTGATCAGCAGGGAAGAGTACACAGAGGGTCTACTAGAAGATGGTTCCGCCGCAGCTGGCGGGAATGCCCTCCTCCATACATCCGTCAAAGTTTCCAATCCTGCAGGAGGTCGTTGCCAAATCTCGTTTGGTCCAGGAATAGACGAGACTACTAGTGACTTGATTGCTCGCAAGTTACATGATAACAAGATGGCGGAGCTTTCAGGCCACGGCATTTTCATTGATTCAGATCATCAGCTGGGCCCTGCTCATCATCATCATCATCATCATAAATTAATGGCATCAGACTCTAAGTCTAGCCTTCTTCATCACCAGCTTAGTAAAGCCAAGCTCAAGGAGATTTCTGGCAGCGACATCTTCTCTGACGACAAACCTGCAGCTCGAGATTTAATCGGTGGGATTAGGAAACCACCTGGTGGTGGAAGCACAATCTCCCTTCAGTAGCTCTCTTAGAGACTTACCCAGCTTGAATCATCCAAACCCATTCCTTCAATTCTTAACAATGGAAATTAGTGTTAGCCTAGTGTGATTAGTCTTATTTGTAATTAGTCTTAGTGTGGTCAGTCTTCTTCTTTTTCTGAGGTTAAATGGTTGTGGCCACATGAAGTTAGAACTGTGAGCTGCAACCAAATGACCAAAACAAATGCTGGTTCTGAAATGGATATGCCAGATTATAAATTTGGACATCTAGAGAGGTATTTTCCTCTGTTCAATGGGAAGTTCTCAAGCTTTGTGGTAAAAGCTCAACAGAGAGCAAGCTTGACACAGATCACCTCCCATCACATGTTGTGTTTAAATTGTTATAAGGTCCCAATTCTTCTTTGGATCAGTAAATGAGTTTGTTTTCTTTTTCTTTTTCTTTTTGGGAACTTACTTTTTCCCTTTCTATATTGTGCTTTGTTTCTGTTGTTGCAAAGGAGATGACACACGTTTCTGACCTGTTTCTGACCAAGGTAAAGGATATTGTGTTTAGATTCATTACAGAGTATATAGTAGCTAGAGAGATTTTGGCCCCTAGGTAATAGGTCTATTTTTATATGAGGATTTTTGAAAGATGATATTTTGGCTTGTGTTGAAACTTGAGATTAGTTATAGAGTTATAATTTCTTGTACTTTGGATTTTTTTCAAAAAGTTTTTTGGAAGATTATATTTTCGGATGGTGAAATATTTGAGTTTCCATAATTCTTCTTTTGTCTTAAAATACTCTTTAATGTAAATGGCAAGGCCACAGTGTGACACACCCCTTGTTTACTTATTAATATAGTACTTTTGAAAATTAAATAATGTCCAATTTTTAATAAATGAGAAAACGCCTCTAAACTCTATGTTTCAAAAGTCTTGTCTAATATATTATTAAATGTATTCAATATTTTTTGTGGGTCTTAATTTATGTTCTAAATGCTTATAAAATTGACTTCCAAAATAATAAACATACTATTTTCTGAAGTGACATCATTTCTGTAATAAGGTACAAGTGAGTTTCCTTTTTGGTAGGCTCTGGGTAAACCAGGCCTTGGTACCACAGTAAAAAACTGATTATTTTGGGGTTGCCTCTAACCATGGTAAATATCCCATCCTAAGACTAAATGGAGGTCTCTGAGTCCAACTTCAACATTTCCTCAGTTGCATATGGCAGCTGAAAGGCCTAACTCAAGAAGGCGAACTCAAGAAGGCGAAGGTATGAGTGTGAGTGCACCTACACTCATACAGTGGTAAAAACCCTCAATCTTTTTGGGTTTCTTCTAAACATTATAAATATTTGGTCCTTACACTTCTACCATGGTAAAGCCCTCAATCTTTTTATGGTTTGCTTCTAAACCTTATAAATATTCTGTCCTTAGACAAAATTGTGGCTACTAAGGCCAAATTTAGCATTTTCAGGGTTGGATATCTAGCCACTGGGAGGCCTCACTCAAGAAGCCTTACCTCACCAGTGTAGGTGGTGGTTCACCCTGGCCACAAGTACATTAGATGTGGCCTTTCTCATACTAAAACATGCATGCATGTTTCACTGGGTTGGTGAGTTACATGTGAGTTTTCTGCAAGAAGAGAGAAAGAATCCTTTTTTTCCTTAGTGAGATGATGATGATCACATGCCTGACTGGCAGCAGCTAGCTTCTGTATTTCCTACTACAGCTTGCTCACTCATACGCCTGTTATATAGTTCATTGACATCATTAGGACGTGTTTCTCAAAATATTTTTTATAAAAGTTATTGGAGTCTAGAGTTTAGTCAAAACAGTGGGTTGTTCAGATCTTCAGACATTATTCCAGAGTCCAGACGTTCTGACTCTCTTGAAATCTTCAACTAGCTTATAGCAGCCAAATGTGTAATGTAATAAGTACTTGACACCTAACTCTGAACTTTTCAACTTCCTGGTTCTTCACTTTTTGCATTATTTTATTGCCCAGGCTGGGGGCCCAAGTGTACAAGCACCCACCAGTGCACCAAGAAGGATGGATGGTTTGTGAACAGAAAACACTTTTTGGTTGTATTCATGTTCTATAGCTAACCACAGTGGTTAGTTATAGACTAACCAACCATATTCATCTACCTCTCCAGTAGCCACCAAGTCTATTGCCTATTTACATAATAATCACTTACATTATCTACCATCTCTTAGAGCATCCCCTCTTGTATTGGGTATCTAAGCCTACATCAATATTTCTTACATTCATTATTTACTTATTTACATAACCCAAGCTGTATCTATATATAAACTTGAAAATGGGACATTGAAAATAGAGTGCCACTAATAGCAAATCAAGTGGACTACTCAAATAATTTATCAATTCACAGTAATAATGGGAGATTTTGTCATGGAGACAAGTCAAGCAATCTAATCTATCAACATTAGGATTTAGACTATACTTTGACTATTGCCTGTTAGGGCATCGTCTGGAAATACGCTATCCCAAAACCATTGTTTTGAACCAAACCGACAAGTTTTTACTGTTCTACATTCAAAACATGGTCTTACAATGCGTGGGTGGGGATGATCTTAGTTACGATACTCACCTACTTATTGAATAAGTAATTGTGTAAGTAGAGTGAGGGTGAAGTTGAAAGGTTTACAAGATACTAGGTTATCACGGTGGAACCTTGGCAACTCAGCTGTAGTTGATCCATAACTAAGTCATGAGTGTTTCGGATGGATGGATGTTACACAAGTAGGTGCTGGGTCACATAATCAAGGGCGGGGATGGGCAGGAATAGAGTAGGTATAAAAAGTTCCTGGAACTGAACATCAGAATGGGGACAAGAGAGGTCTCCTCCACCTTTGGTTGTCAGGAAAAAAAATTGGTACATTGGGTAGGTGGAGAGCCAGACAGAACTGCCTAGAAATCAAAACCCAAGTAGGTAGTAAACATGTTGCTTTCGAACGATGAATAATACCATGAGAGAGTGTCAGATTATCCATAGCATAGCGCTTTGGTCAATCAATGCTTCCATGAATGCAACATCTAGAAAGAAATGTTCTTCTAGGCGGAGTCTTCTCATCATGAAGGCACCATCCGAGGTATGGCATAATCTGACATGCTCTGGATTTCTCTATCACCAAAGATCTTACCTCCTTGGCATGCTCTTACAGTTTACCTCCTTAGAGCATCTCCAGAGGTGCTCAGTATGTGACCCTGCAAAAATATTTTTCACATCCAAGTTTAGTTATACACTTTTTTTGCAACCCAGCTAAAAAAACTGAAACTGGGATAGCAAATAGGTGGGGGACTACTAATAGCAAACCAGCTAGACCAATCATTATGATGGGGCAATCAGAAAACTGAGCAGCAGTCACATCATGTTTTTTACACTGTTTTATGCAAGTGCACGCCTTTGCTGTGCCCTTTACAAGCTACCGCAAACTGTGGAATTATTCTGAGCCAAAACCATTTTCCTCAGCCAAGCCGGCGTGCTTTTACTTTTCTTCATCCAATTTTGCTGTGCAGGATCACATACTGAGCACCGCTGGAGATGCTCTTATAATGCTATTGTTATATATTCCTACTTTTTTCAATGCATTTATTGGCTCTGCCCATAGGGTAGAGACTACTCATTTGTGTAAGATTTGAGCACAAATTTTGGCATGAACTACCCAATGTGCAAGTGACATCTCGAGTACTATGTGTGCATATGATTGAATGGAATGTTGCATATAATTGCATGCATCTTGCCATAAATGGCAAACTGGTGACTCATCACATGATGAGCTGCTTGGGTTTTTGGCAAGTATCTTGGTAGCCAAGATTTTTTCTTAGAATTTTGAGTTTGTAAAACTGGCAAAATTTTCTTTATAAAACAAAATTTAACTGAAATTACACCAAGAAAACATATTTTCCCTTTAAAAAGTCCAAAAAAGTTTGCCAGAGAAATGCTGATGTGGGCCATGCTAGGAAACATCACCTGGGACAAATAGGTTATTGAGGCAACAACTTGGAACCTCTTTAGCAGAGGGGCATGGAGTAACGCCAGTTCATGTGCTAAGGAAACATGGGGGGAGTATGGGAGGTGAGCCCAATGAATTATTTGAACTGAAAGAAGAATTCCATACCAAGCAGCCCTTTTCTTATTGGTGAAATTTTGCCAAAAAGCAAAATTAAAATTTTGAAGATGAAGTGATTTAGAGGTGTTCAATTGCTAGAAGTTTTTACATCTGGTTTTCAATGTGTAGCCAAAAAAATAGAAGAATGATTGAAGTTTTGTACTTCATATATGGTTTATAGCCATCTATTTGACTAAATCTTCCAAGGGATGATCACCATTTTGGCCAAAAACAAAAAATTCTAAAAAGAAACCAATATCAAGCCTTCTTGTGCCAATGTTTTTTTGGTTGCAAAAGATCACCAAATGGCAAATCAAAAAATGGTTGTGCAACTTGTAAGCATGAAATGAAAAATTAAAAATTAAAAAATTCATCAAAAACTAGGGCTTGCAACAACAATGTAGTGACATTGTGATGTATGTCTAAACCTCCATAAACACTCCATCAAGTGATAAGCGAGAGCTTTTCACTATTTGCTACATTTCCATTGAAGCTTTTTGCCACCTTCTACACCTCCATTAAGCCTTGTCGCTATCACTACACATATATTGAAACCATTATGACTTTTGCTTTAAGTTGCTTGTCAATGTTAGATTTTTTCATTTCTATGTACATAGCAAATTTTGATATGTTTTTTATGTATTTCAAAATCCAATGTGTTCATGTTTGGAGGTTGCATCAATTTCAAGAGCTTGTACTAAAGGTGATCGTGCATTGTGAATTCTAGGCTTCAAATGGGAAAAAGGATGTGATTGCCAATAACAAAACTTGGACTCAACATTCATCTTCACAATGGAGATTGGGGCTTCATTCCAAGGTGAATATTTCATTTCTTCTTTGGAGTCCTTGCTCATCATCTTTTTGTATTCCTATTTTTCACCTTGCCCCCTCTTATAATTCCCAACAATTTTATGTTCAAACCTTAGTTCCCTCTTGTTGCACATGCCAAGGTTTTTAATGTAGAAAATTATGATCTAGTCATGATATGCTTATTTCTAACAATATTAATGCTACTTATACTTCAAAAAATCCTATAGGTTGAATAACAAAGAAAATGAAATGAAATTACCAAGGTATGAAACGTTTTCAAGATTGATGGGTTATGCGACTTCTTTGGACAAAGTCCATAATAAATGTGACAAGTTAATGTTCATCATGTTCGATGTACAATTTGCTCCAAAATTGAAGGCCGGGATAAGATTTTTGTGTGTAAGCTTGATAATTTACTCAAACATGCAAGCAAGTGCAAGGTGAAAGTTGCAAGTTGTGGGGTAAAAATTGTGTCTTTCTACTTCAATCTTAAGATCCAACATGCACATAATTAGAATGTTTACACTATTGCCAATTGCCCTTCTATTTTGGATCTTGTTGCAAAAGTTCCCCATGACAAGAAACACAAGTTTGTCCAATTTTTTGTTGTTTTTTATCTATTGTCCAAGGTCAAATGATGACTAATTTTGAGGGCTTAATGAATCAATTTTTCATGGTGCTTAAGGTCAAGTACACGCCCAAGAAGCATTGGAGTTATTCATTGGGTTGGGAAATCATTACGTTGGTGAATGATTTGTTTTTAAAGTAATTAGTTTTTTATTCATGAATGCAAACGAAGTGACAACATTGGGCAATGCTTCTTAGATCTCTCATTACCTTTATGTTGTTCAAGCTTGGAAACACATTATGCTTGTGGTTTGTATGGAAAAGGTTGATGTGTAAAGGATAATTAATAATGTGTTTCAATTAATGTTAAAGGCTTTGTTGACAGTTGGGGGTGTGAGCATTTAGTAATTTGGAAGCAAGCTTGCTTCCATGGGACTTGGGTGTAGATCACAACAAATTTTTTTCAATGTTCAAGAGCCAATGTGATTACTCAAATGAAATAAAAAATGGTTATATTTATGATGGGAGTTTAATACTTTGTTCATTGAACAAATTTGGCTATGATGGTTTTATCAAATTTTAGTTCAATTGTTCAATTGAAGGTTCTACTACAACTCATGCATGCATTTTTCTCTCATTCACTTAAGAAACACCTTGAATTTCAGAAATTGTGTGAGGTGTTCACAAAAAGAAGAAACAAATTGTTCATGAATGTGAAAACAATGGATAAGTATGTTTTTTTTATTAAATGTGTTATGGAACAATATCCACACCTAATTGCAAGATACATGTTGATGTTCCCAAGAGTAACTTTGCCAATGAAAGCTTGAGCCTCCTCTATGCCTTGGATTTGATTTTGGAATTAAATGTAATCATCCCGCTTTTGGATTTTGTGCATGTCCAAATCAAAATGCCCTAGTTTTGTGATTTATTTATATGTGACTTTATTGATGCAATGAAGGTTTGTTAGCTTGAACTTTACCAATGTTTTGCTAATCCATACACTAAGTTTGATAACCCAACTTTTGATGAATTGCATGTTCTTGAATCATTCAACAATAAGAATTTTCCAATGAATTGGTGCGCAAATTTGAATAGAGAATTTGACTATCTCATTATTTAGTTTGCAAGTTTTAATTTTTTGTCAAATAATGTTATTTTACATCAAGCTTTTTGAAAGATGTGTTGAGGCCAAATTTCCTTTTGATTATGGTTCCTGTGAAATCAAATTGTGAAGAATCTACTAAAGCTCTAGTTAATGAACAGGTTTTCAAACCATTAATTAATGTCAACATTGAATGTGATCTACCCAAACTTATGGGCTCAAAACCCAAATCATGTTGGTGATAATTTTCACCAATGCTTGATTGTCATCAAGGCTATTTATTGCAACCTTTATAAAATTAAAAAATGGGGTGTGGGGGTGGAATCTCACCTTAATGGTCTTTCTTTAAAATAATTATGGTTAAATAGTGAAGCAATCTTGAAAGAGTTTTTTGATGTCAAGCATGTCATTTAAATTGATTTTTTTTCCATACTCAAGCACAAGTTGTCTTTAAAATTTATTAATCTCACTAAAATAACTTGTGTTCAAATCTTGGGGTTTGTGGGAGATGAACATTGTTATTTAGCAATGGTGTTCATAAAAACAAAGCTCAGGAACTACTTGACCTGCCATTTGGATTTGTGCACTCAATTTTATCCTTAATAATTCTACACACTTGTAAACTTCCCATTTGAAAAGGTCATAAACTTGTGGTGTAGCACAAAACCACAATATTGTGTCAATTCTTGAAACTAAATGTTCATTTCCAAATGGTAATTAGGTTTTATTTTTCGAGTCTTTTGTTGGGGCACCTTGCATTATCCATAATGCACAATGCACATTTATAATGAATCTACCTTCTTTTTCTTGTTTTCTAAAACTCATGAATTGTAAATTCATTTGGGTGCAAGTATGTAGAAAGGAGCCAACGGGATTATTTCACAAAAGGACTAATAGTCCTTTTTAGTTTTTTTTCATTTTTTCATATGAAATCTTTTTTTAATGAAATCTTTTGCAACTTGTTATTAAAAACACACATAGTTACCCCAATAGATCACATGCTTTGTGTTAATCATTGTTGAATAAATATGAATTTTTCACAATGTGTAAATTCTGCTAAATTCTACATTTCATCTTGAAAATTTATTATAATTTTGAATCATACCAAAATATGTTAACTACTTTAGGTTTTTGTTTTTTGTATCATAAACTACAACTTTATTTTTTATGTCATGCACATTGCACCCCATTTACATGTGGTAAAGGGCTTTTGAAAATTTAAAATTCCATATCTTTTTAATTGTGAGTGTTTTTTTAAACTTGGTTAGTAGGTTGCTATCATTTAAATTTTTTTACCATCAAAATTATGTTATTACAATAGTCCTTTACCTAGTCCTTTATCAAATTTACCACATCTAACACAACACCTATTCAAGTTCAAATGTCCTTTTTAAAAACCAAAACCCAAAATTTAATTTAATGAATTTTTAATCTGAATTCCTCAACTTTCATATTAGTCACTTAGCACAACTTGGAATGATAAACATAACTTTAAAATGTCACAAAAAAAACATATGTAAAAAAGTTCACAGTTTTCACCACTATCTAACATGGTTTTTGGCTCCTTTCTTTATATTCACACCCATTTGATTCTTTTTGGATGTTATGTAATCTTAAAACTTGAATCCTAAATTGCTAGCTTATTGTACTTGTTTGTTGATCAATAAGGATTTAGGAGTGGAACATGTGGCATGGAGTAAGGAATCAAGATGGGGTTTGTGTTTGTATATTGTCATATTTCCATTTTGCTAGTTATATTATGGTTGGTAGTTGTGTTGGGTTGTGAGTGCAAGAACATTGCTTTGCACTAGATAAAGTTTTTTTAAAGCTAAGGTTCAACTCCCAAAGTTGTGGCTTGCTCAATGGTGTAATGTGCACATTGCATAGAACTTGGATTGTTATGAATTGAGACTTAAAGGAAAGGTTTGAAATGTGGAGTTCATTCTACAACCCGTTTTGTTGCCAAAATGCAAATTTTTAAAATGTTTTCAATAACTACATTAATTATTTTTAAAAATTACAAAACCACCAAACTCTTACACTTGAAAATTTTGTGGTAACCAAGTAACTAGCAATAATAAAATAATAGTTTTTTTTTAAATTGGCTCAAATAGCCATATTACACATTATTTCCTTCTAATTGTAACAATTTTGAAAAATACCCAAATTAAGTGAAACATATAGTATGGGCCCTTTTTGTTTTTTCTCTATGAATTGTTTTCATCTTGATTTTAGAATTCATCCGTAGTGCCTCAATACCTTGATTAATTTGTGACCTTGATTTTGGGTGAAAACATGGTGCATTATACCAAAATGGATGTTACACACTGTTTTTTCAAGAAATGAAATTTAGGATAATGTTACATGATAATTGGATTGAATAAATTTTATGGTTTGGATTCAAATATGTATGATAGTTTATATATGTAGCGAAATGCCTAAAACATTTTTGCAATTAGAATTGGTTGCATATTGTTTTTGGACTTTTAAAGCAATAGATGTGTCATGTAACAACTTATGTGGACTTCGTTTTCACTAAGAATAAATGATTTCCTATATTACAATCACATGAATTGATCAAACATATTATATATGACATGTGGAAACTGAAAAATCAAGAAAAAATATTTTATTTTATTTTCATGTGTGCTCTTAGTTGAGATATCTTTAAAAGTCCATAATGGACATAAAAATGAAATATTGGAAAAAAATATCTAGGAACAATATATTTGTATTATGAATATGAAAATGGTTGGAAACCAATAATCACATTCAATAAGGCCCAAGGCATGATGAACATCTAACAATTTTCCTATTCAAACATAAGTATGATTGGAAATATAAATAAATAAATGAACTGTAGAAAAAATTCCACATTGATGTTAACCATTATAGTAGACCTATATAGGAATAAAATAAGCTATAACCAAGGTGATTGAAACATTTAAGAAAAAGTTGTGAACTTTAAAATATGAGTATAATGCAAAATGTTGGAATTATGAGAAGGCTAACAAAAGAATTGAAAATACACTTGTGTGGATTTTGCATGTGCCGCTTTTGGTTCACTGCACCATGCTTTCACCCTTCTATAGGTACTATTTTAAATTGGTATCCATGAAAGTAAATAAATGGCTTGGGATTAATGTATGTCCAAATGTTGTATAATCACATTACCTTAAATGTATGAGATGCTTCACCGCCAAAAATTGAACACATTTCAATTGCATAAAATAAAACAAAATGCAACAAACTTGCATGCACTACTACCAAAGTGGGGTGTAATTTACTAGCTTAAATCACTATGGGACTTTAAAAGTGAAATAATTTCATTGCATTTTACTGATTTCACCTAGTGAAAGTTATTTCATTATAATATCATTATGTAGACATCATGTTTCATTTATGGTTAACATAATTCACTAATACAATTTACTATAACAAATATGTTTATTTTTATGTTTTTAAAAATATTATATCTATGTTACATTATGATATACCCTATATTATTTTAAACTACTTTAGTTATTCTAACTTATATTTTATGTTATTATAGGCTATTATAAATTATTGTACCCTAAATTATTATATGTCATTTTACCTTTAAATATCTTAACTAATTTATTATAAGCTTTTAAATTATTTAAAATTAAATTATTCAACTAATTTTAGGCTATACCTTAGGTTATTTTATTTAAAATTAATATATGTTATTTCAAGTTATACTTTAAATTATTCAAAGTCATTCTACTTAATGTTATTATAACTTATTTTATCTTAAGCATAATAACTTTAAAATAATTTAAAACAAAATATAATGACCTAAGGTAAAAATAACTTAGAATATAAAATAATAACCTATGAACAATAATTTTAAATACCCTACAATATAATAACTACCAATAGCCTATGATATTATAAAAATATAAAATAATAATTTATAATACAATAATCACCAATAATATAACATATAATAACCAACAATAACTTATAATACAATAACCATTAATAACCATTAATAAAATAGCCATTAATAACCACCAATGGTTTATAGTGAAATAATCACTAATAGCCATTAATAGAATAACCACCAACAACCATTAATAGAATATCCATTAATAGAATAACCACCAATAACCATTAGTAGATTAATCACGAATAGCCATTAGTAAAATAACCACGAATAGCCATTAATACATTAATCACGAATAATCATTAATAAAATAGCCACCAACAACCAGTAATAGATTAATCTCGAATAACCATTAATATAATAACCACCAATAGCCATTAATACATTAATCACGAATAACCATTAATATAATAGCCACCAATAGCCATTAATAAAATAACCACCAATAGCCATTAATAGAATAACCACGAATAGCCATTAATAGAATAGCCACCAATAGCCATTAATATAATAGCCACCAGTAACCATTAATATAATAGCCACCAGTAACCATTAATATAATAGCCACTAGTAACCATTAATATAATAGCCACCAGTAACCATTAATATAGTAACCAGCAGTAACCATTAATATAATAGCCACCAGTAACCATTCATATAATAGCCACCAATAACCATTCATATAATAGCCACTAATTGCCACCAATAGAATAACCACGAATAACCACCGATAAAATAACTACTAATGGCCATTAATAGAATAACCATCAATAACTATTAATAGAATAACCACTAAAAATCATTAATAGCCATAAATAAAATAGGTACCAATAGCCATTAATAACCACCAATAGCACTAATAAAAGAACAACCAATAGCCATATATTATAATTGCTTAGGATTGCCAAAAATAATCTAAGGTGAAATAATTTATAATAAACAAAAATAACTTAAAATGAAATAATTTTCAATAGCCAAAAGTAACTTATAATAGCTACAAGTAGTCTAAATTGAAATAATTTACAATACCCAAAAATAACATAAAATAGATAAAATAAACTTACAATAGCTGAAAATAGCCTAAGGTGAAATAAGTTAAAATAACCAAAAGTAATTTATAATAACTACAAGTAGTCTAAATTGAAATAATCTACAATAGCCAAAAATAACATAGAATAATAAAAAAACTTACAATAGCTGAAAATAGCTTAAGGTGAAATAAGTTAAAATAGCCAAAAATAACCAAATGTAATTTCAAATAGCCATAAATAACCGTAAATAATGTAAGGTGAAATAATTTAAATTAATAAAAAAATAGTCATATAATAATTGAAAGTAGTTTAACATAGGTAGTATTATTATATTAACAAAAATAAATCCATTTACTAGCCTTTTTTTTTCCAAAAAAATGGTCATTGAAATGTTATTAAATAATGATATTCAAATTTTTTTTTTAAAAATGATTTTAAACTTTCAAAAGGAAATAAATGTAATTATGTACATTATTGAATATTTTTAAAAAGTAAACTCGAATCATTTCATTTGAACAAAATTTCAATAAAATATGAATTTTTAAAGTTTATGTTTTTGTAATGTTTAAAATGAAGTATTTGATAAATAGAATGTAATGTAACACATTATCATAACAAGTGGGGTGGTTTGATGGTAAAGGTGTTTGCCCCCATTCCAAAGGTCAAGGTTTCAAACCTCATGGGTGGTGTTGTGTGTGGTCAACAATGGTATGTTGACCGAATATTTTTTTATTGAATTCTTAGGTTAAGTGCCTAGGTTGATTATGTGGCCTACCTACCTACCTAGGCTAACTTTTTAACCAAACGTAAGTAGTGACATGTGTCAATAAATAATAGGCTTTAAAAATCATGAAATTATCAATAATATTATATATTAAATAATTAAAATTTAATTAATTTCCATACTGGTTAGTTAATTAACTAACAAGTGAAAGGTTTGGTAAATGTGTATTTCACTTGAAAATAATCTTGTTACACTAGGTACTAGTGAAACAAATCATTGTCCGTAGCAACTGGTCCCCGTTCACTAGGTGTCGTGACGTGTAGTGTCATGACGTACGGTGTCGTAAGGATGTAAATACGCAGTAAATTCTACTAAACAAAAAGACTAAAGCCAGTCAAAGGTATAAGTTAATCAACTAAAAAGAAATGCATGCACACACATATATATACAATGCACGAGGGAGGCTGAGATGAAATTCTCATGTATAATTGAAATGTATTGCAAAAAAGTAATGAAAGCGTATGTAAACGGTGGCCGTGTAGTGACCACCGTGAGCATCTAGAAAATCCCAGTAAACTATGGAGGCAACTCTCAAAACAAGGAATTCTAGAAAAACTAAAAAGAAAAAGAAAGGGTTGGACCTTTTATACCATCGCCAACAACTGAAACCCTAAGTACGTAATGGCGTACAGTCGCCTAAGACCGTGCATTAACCCTAAAAGTGCACATGGGCATGCCCGTAACTGGCCATCATGTATAAGGCCATGTACAGGCATGACAGTTGTCGTGACGTGTAGTGTCGTGACGTACGGTGTCGTAAGGATGTAAATACGCAATAAATTCTACTAAACAAAAAGATTAAAGCCAGTCAAAGGTATAAGCTAATCAACTAAAAAAAAATGCATGCACACACACATATATATACAATGCACGAGGGAGGCTGAAATGAAATTCTCATGTATCCCCCCCCAGACCTGAGCCGAGAAAAGCATGGCATGGTCTGAGTAGGAATCAAGGTGTTGTAGGAGAACATGATGGACAATACCAATTGCCAGCGGGAATTTGAGTGAGCTCCGGCTTGAGGCAAAAAAGATGGTATCCACCATTACAGTTGTCGCAAAGCAACATTTGATCAGCATCGTCCGTCCTCTGACATACCTGACATGGATAATCAAGTGGAGGAATCCAAGTCGACGTGATGATGGTAGGATCCAAGTTCGGCAGGTGGCAGGGCGCACAATTTTTGGAATGATCCCGAATTGTGCGTCCGTCAGCTCCTTGTAGCTCCAACACACCTGAAGGTCTGATCGCCTTAATCCTCAGGATAGTGCGACCGGAAGAAGTGTCTAGAGTATCATTTGGTTGCCGCTGGAGATATACAAAATCACCAACATCAAATTGTCTCACCTTAGGTTTGTAACTGCCACCTCGTGTGTGTGCATACCGTAAGGTGTCTCGATGTTGTGCAATGGA